>JGI12109J20283_10392259_pt1 | contig 43029 bp, 41 predicted proteins | sample ElkSlonscriptome_12_FD_20283 | JGI IMG/M metagenome (IMG submission 20283)
GCGAAGCTGTTTCATGAGTCCCACCACCACGGCGGATACGCTATTCAGGTATGGGGTATGTGAGCCAGCCCCAGCCGAGACTTTAAGACATCCATAAATCCGCCGGCGCCGCTCAACCTCCAGAAATGCAAGACACCCACCGATTGCGTCGAGTCAGACGCACAGTCGGGCATTCGGAGATGGATTCGGGGTCGGCGTTGCAGGCGGGCAACGGGCGGTTATGCAGTATTTCGATACCGGCGCACAAGGGACGGCGCGGTGATCCCCCGACCTCAGCGCCCGGCGAGCCGGCGCTGGAGACTGTCCATGCGCTGCCTGATCCTCGCCAGCTGGTAGGGAAACACCGGATAGACGATATGCGCCCCGGTACGCAGGAAACTGGCGGCGATATGGATGCCCAGCAGCGCCAGCACCACGAACAGGGCAATGGCGAGGATGCTCGCCCCCTCGGCGGTCACGGTGAGCGGCTCGCCGCCGAACACCACCAGATCGGCATCCGCGAAGCGCCGGCTGAGGGCGTTGACGAAAGCGTTGTCCTCCATCCGCCGGTAAAGCGCGTACACCTCCAGCGCGATGAAGCCGCCGATCCCCAGACCGGCCAGCAACAGGGCCACACCGGCGACCAGAAAGGGCGTGGGCACCGGGGGCAGGGTCCGATCGTCAGACTTTGATTCCATACCCATGAGCCTGGCAAAACCCGACTCCGGATGCAACGGCCCCGCCCCGTAACGGAACACGCCTGGTAGGGGATGCCGATGAGCGCCCCCCGGCAAGGCCGCCAGGCTGCGCCCGAAATACGAATAGCCCAGGGCATCCTCCGGCACCACCGGTGAGTCCAGAACGAGAAAACGGTTGTACTGGAGAGACGCCTGGGCACGGGCCTCCAGGATCCAGGGCTTCAGCCACAGCGCATGAATCCATTCACGTCCATTCATCTTTCTCGATACTCCCCGCACGTTGCCCGGTACCGGCTCGGGAAGACAGCGGCAAGGACGCCCGGTGCCCCACCAGCCAGCGCAGAAACGCCTCCTCCGGCAGCGGCGGCGAGAACAGATAACCCTGGAACAGCTCGCACCCCAGGGCGCTCAGCAGGCAACGCTCGGCCTCCGTCTCCACGCCCTCGGCCACCACCCGCAGCTTCATGTTGCGGCCGATGGCGATCATGGACTCCACCAGCGGGTGCTCCACCCCACTGCTGAGTTCGCGCACGAAGGCCTTGTCGATTTTCAGATAATCCAGCGGCAGATCCCGCAGATGGGCAAACGAGGAATAACCGGTGCCGAAATCGTCCAATGCGATGGTAAGCCCCAGTTCGCGCAGCGCCGTGAGCTTCGCCACGGTCTCGTCCAGATCGTACAGGAGCGCGCTCTCGGTCAACTCCAGGGTCAGCAGGCCCGGGTCGACGCCGTGGCGGGTCAGGGCCACGTGAACCTCCGTCACGAAATCCGCCTTCACGAACTGCCAGGGCGAGACGTTCACCGCCAGATGATCCACCGTGGACAGCGCCTCCCGCTGCCAGGTGGTGAGCCGGGCACAGACCCGGTCCCAGAGCCAGGCGCCCAGTTGATGGATCAGCCCGGTCTCCTCGGCGATGGGAATGAACACATCGGGCGGGATGGTGCCGAGGTCGGGATGTCGCCAGCGCAGCAGCACCTCGGCACCCACCACCCGCCCATCGGCGGCCACCTGGGGCTGGAAATAGGGTTGCAGTTCATCGTTGTCGATGGCGCGGCGCAGACCGTCCTCCAGTTGCAGGCGCTGCTCGGCCCGTTCCTGCATGCTCGACGAGTAGAACTGGATGTTGCCCCGCCCCCGCGCCTTGGCCCGGTACATGGCCATGTCGGCGTGTTGCAGTAACTGGGATTCGGTCCTGGCGAAGGCCGGGAACAGTACCACACCGATACTGGCGCCCACGTTGAAACTGCGCTCGCCCACCCGTAGCGGCTGGCGCAGCGCCGCCAGGATCGTCCCGGCCGTGGCCCGGGCCGCCTGTTCCGCCCGCGCCGGATCCGCCGCGCCGGTGCGCACCACCACCACGAAATCGTCACCGCCCAGCCTGGCCACGAAGGCGTCCCCGCCGGCGGTGTCCTCCAGACGCCGGGCCACGGCGCGCAGCACCTCGTCGCCCACGGCGTGGGACAGGGCATCGTTGATGGTCTTGAAATGATCCAGGTCGATCAGCAGCAGCGCCCCGTAGCGGCCGTGCTTGCGTGCGCCTTGCAGTACCGACGGCAGGTACTCGTGAAGATGGGCGCGACTGGGCAGGCCGGTGAGATCGTCGTAGTAGGCCATACGGCGGATCTGGCGCTCGGCCTGCTGGCGCTCCAGCTCGGCGCTGACCCGCATGGCGAAGATCTCGATGATCTCCCGGGCGCGCTCGATGCGGGTCAGAGGTTCACCGTAGAGCACCACCAGGATACCCAGCAAGCAACCCGCCACATCGAACAGGGGCGTGCCCACATAGCTCTCCACACCCAGCCTCACCAGCCCGGTATCCTCGGGAAACAACCGCGCCACATCCCGGGGGTAGGCACAGGTGCCGCCACCGGCCATGACGTCGGCGCAGGGGGAGCCGGACAGGCAATAGGAGAGCTGGTGGAGACTGGCGTCGCGGCTCCACACGGCCACGGAGTCGATGCGGTCCTCGTCGTCCCTGGCCGGTACGCCGATGAAGGCATGGTCGGCCTCCAGCAACCCGCCCAGACTCGCCAGGAGTTGCTGGAAAAAACCCTCGCCGGTGCTGGCCGAGATGCCCACGGCGATCCGGCCGATGGCGTCCTGGATATGCTTCTGCTCGGTGACATCCTCGTACATCAGCACCACGTTGCCGATCCGACCGTCGCCCTCGCGGATGGGATAGAGATAGCTTCGCATCCAGCGCTCGCGCGCCAGCGGGCTGGCGCCGGCGGTGTCACCGCATCCGGTGACGATGAAGGGCGGGGTATGGGTCGCCTGGCCGGCGAGGGCCTGCTGGATGTGGGGCGCCAGATCCACCGACAACGGTCGATCCCGGAGGATATTACAGGCCGCGAGGCCGGCGGCCGCCTCGCCCCAGAGCCGCTGGAAGGCGGCATTGATCCGCCGGGTCATGCCGTCGGGGGCGATGATCTGAACGCCAAACGGCGACTGCTCCACCAGCGAGCGGAAACGCTGCTCGGAGGCCCGCAGCCGTTGCTGGGACTCGTGGGTCAGGCCCAGGCTCATCAGCACCATCATCACCAGGAACCCCCCGGCACCCACCTCGATGAAGTCCACCAGCAGCAACCGGCTGAGCAAGCTGGCGACGAGGGTGGCGAGGAACACCGCCACCGCCAGCATCATCGGCAGGCTCGCAGCGTGGCGACGCCGACGGTACTGATGGGCCAGGGCATGGAGCGCATAGCCCATGGAAACGAAGACGCCGAGGAAGGCCAGCGTCATCCAGGGACTCGGTTCCCCCACCCCCCGGGTAAAGATTTCCCCCCAGGGACTTTCCAGGGTACGCAGGCCGCTCAGTTGTTCGAACTGCACGCCGTGGGGCCGCGCCAGATTGACCACCAGCAGCAGCGTGAAGAACCCGCTCAGGCCGAGGAGCAGTGGCAGCGGCCGCACCCCGGTATAGCGGGCGATGAACCAGGGAAACAGCATATGGAACAGCGCCCCGGTGGTCAGCGTGAGTTTCACCCCGAAGCTGAAGCTCGCCAGACTGTCGGCTTGCAGGGTGATGCCCAGAGCCCAGAAGTACGGGACCGTGATCAGGCACAGGCTGGCGAATAGCAGATGCACCGGGTCATGGTGACCTCGCAGTCCGGCCAACAGGTGGATCAGGGCTGCGTAGAGGCCCACGCCGCCCAGCATATAAAGACCGGGTATCACCAGGACCATGGGGTTCGCTTCCGGAGACCGGGCCGGCGCGGCATGACGGCAGTGTTGAATGGATTTCTCATCCGCCGGCTCTGCGCCACCACCAGCGCCCCAGAAAGGGCCGCAGCACCACCAGCAGCAGAAATATCGTCAACCCCAGCGACAGCGGATTGCTCAACAATTCTCCCACGAACCGGATGGGGCTGTCCTGCACCGAGATCATCGCCCGCCGGTAGGAGGTGTCCATCAGCCCGCCGAGAATCACCCCGAGGATGATCGGCCCCATCTGAAAGCCGTAGCAGCGCAGAAAATACCCCACGATGCCGAACCCCAGCATCCAGTACACATCCACCGGATTGTTCTGGATGGCATAGCTGCCCACCACCGACAGCACGATGATCAGCGGAATCAACACCCCCCGGGGACACTCGATCAGGCGGGTGAATATCCGCACCCCGGTGAGACCGAACACCAGCAGAAACAGATTCGCCAGGGTGAGATTGCCCACCGTGAACCAGAACAGATGCGGCGTCTCGATCATCAGCATGGGACCGGGGCGCAGGCCGTGGATGAACAGCGCGCCGATGATCACCGCGGTCACCGCATCGCCCGGGATGCCGAGGGTCAGCATGGGAATGTAGGCCCCGCCGATGGCCGCGTTGTTGGCCGACTCCGGCGCCACCAGCCCCTCCATGGCCCCCTCGCCGAAGGGTGTCTCGGGCTCCTTCACCGAGCGCTTGGCGTGATCGTAGGCCAGCAGCGCGGCGATATCGCCGCCGGTGCCGGGCAGCGCGCCGATCACCACGCCGATCAGCGAGCTTCGCAGCGACAGCGGCAGATACCGCAGCACGCTATTCCACGCCGGGGTGATCCGCGACACCCGCTGCTTCACTGGCCGCACGCCCAGATAATGCAGTTGCATCAGCGCCTCGGCCACGCCGAAGAAGCCGATCATGGCGGTGACGTAGGGAATCCCGCCCATCAGCATCACCGTGTCGAAGGTGAAGCGCCCCTGCGCGGTCATGGGATCCAGACCCACCATGGCGATGAGCACGCCCAGCGCGGCGGCGAAGATGCCCCGGGCCAGCGACTCCCCCGACAGGCTTCCCACCAGCAGGATGCCGATGAGCGCCAGCAGCAGATAATCCCGCGGCGCGAACTTCAGGGCGAACTCGCTCACCCACGGCGCGGCCAGCGCCAGCACGACGATGCCCACGAAGCCGCCCACCACCGACATCACCGTGCCGATGCCGATGGCCACCCCGGCCTCGCCCCGCTGGGCCAGCGGATAGCCGTCCAGCGCAGTGGCAATGGCGCTGGGGGCGCCGGGAATGTTCAACAGTATCGCACTTCGCGAGCCCCCATAGACCCCGCCGGTATAGACTCCCACCATCAGCGCCAGCGCCTGGTTCACCTCCCATGAGAAGGTGAAGGAGATCAGGATGGACACTGCCATGGTCACCGACAGCCCGGGAATGGCGCCGATGTAGATCCCCGCCGACGTGCCCAACGCGGTGAGGCCGAGCAGCACCGGATCCAGCCAGCCCATGAAAAAAAACCCCAGCGCCTCGCTCACGGCAGGATCACCCGGAAGCCGTAGCGAAACACCAGCACGATGATCAGCAGCGCCCCGGCGCTCCCGGCCAGCGCCTGGTGCCAGGGCAGGCGGGCCAGCCACAGCAGCGAGACCAGCAGAAACACCCCCGAGGCCACCACGAAGCCGAACCAGCCGATGGCCAGCCCATAGGCCACCACCAGCCCCATGTAGCCCAGCACCCGGGGCGGCAGAATGCGACGACCGAAACCGCCGGCCCCGGGGAGCGGTGGCGGGGCGCGCAGCGTGCGCCAGAGAATCAGCCCCGCGCTCAGCAGCATGGTGGCGCTGGCCAGCAGCGGGAACACCCCCGCCGAACTCAGCCCCTCGAAGCCGCTGATGCGGTAGGACTGAGTCAGCGCGGCGATGCTGAACACCACCAGCACCACCGCGAACCCCACCTCACCGGGCTGTCGGGGACGCAGCGACACCGCGCCGCTCAGGGCCGGGGAATATCGAATTCCTCCGGCGAGACCTCGCTGGCCCCGGCCTCGTGGAGAATCCAGCTGGTCACCGACTGCCACTGGTTCAGGAACTCCACGGCCTCATCGCCGGCGATGTTCATCATGATGTTGCCGTTATTCTCCATCAGTTCCACGAAGCCCGGATCACTGGCCGCCGTATCGAAGGCCGCCACCAGAGTGTCCCGGGCCGCCTCCGGGGTGCCTTCCTTCACGAAGATCCCGTAGAACGGACCCCAGGGCAGGTAGCGCTCGAAGTCGGGGAAGGATTCGGTAATGGGCGCCACCCCCGGCAGGGCCTCCAGTTCCTCGGTATTTACCACCGCCAGCACCCGCACCCGCCCGGCACGGATCAATTCCCCGGCGGCACTCAGGCCCGCCGGCATGAAATCCACATGCCCGCCTTGCAGGGCGGTGAGCCCCGGCCCCTCACCGTCGAAGGGCACTGCGGTGACCTGGAAATCGGTGACGGTCTGGAGCATGGACCCCACCACATGGGGCAAACCGCCCGGGCCGGTGGCGCCCATCTTGATCTCCCCGGGGCGGCTCTGGGCATCCGCCACCAGGTCCTCGAAGGACTGCCATGGCGTGTCGTTGTTGGCGACGATCACCGCCACCCCCCGGGCCAGGATATTCACCGGGAAGAACTCGGCGTAGTCGATCTGCGACAGCCCGAGGATCTTGTGAAGCTGGGGGTTCTCGGCGCCGTAGAGCAGGGTGTAGCCGTCGGCGGGCTGGGCATATACAAAGTTGGTGGCGATGGCACCGGTGCCGCCGGGGCGGTTCACCAGCACGATCTCGGCGCCGAGTGCTGGCTCCACCAGCGGCGTGATGGCGCGGGCCACGTTGTCGGTGGCGCCCCCCGCGCCCCACATGATCACGCCCTGGAGATCGCGTTCGGGATACTCGGCGTGGGCGCTGAGGGTGACGGCGGATAGGGCGAGAGCCCCGAGGCAGGTTCTGAAATCGGGAAACATGGAAACTCCTCCAGATCTTGCGGATTGTTATGGTGAGATTGTGCGTCCGGGAAAGTATAGACGCGGGGTTTCCGGGGTCGAGGTGGCCGGTACATCCAACGGTGATCCCGGCACTGATTCGCGGCGCCGGTCGGAAATAATGAGCGCTGCACCAATCCGGGCCTCGAGCCGACCTGGCGGCAACATTTTGGGGCCGCCGGGCACGTGGCAAGCGCCTCGGAGGCGGGCTCCGCATCCCGGGGGCTGGCACGTGGACGTGGGGCATGGGATATGCAGAGCGGCTAGCGGCAACGGCACCATGAATCGGCAAGCATCCGCCCTCTTGTCCGCTCATGGGGACAGTGGTTACCATGGATTTACAAAATAGTTCCGTTTATTGATCATTTGCTGACAATTTTTAACCACGATAGAGACCTACGCCCCGGACATATGGCAAGCCGGGCTGATAAGGTCCGAACTTAACAACGACGTATTCGGAGAAGCCCAATGCAGCACCTTTACACCGCCGCGGCGTTGTTCGCGGTCGCCCTCACCGCGCAGGCGGATACCCTCGACGGCCACGAGTTCCAAGCACGTACCGTCCAGCCGCAACAGGCCGGCATCGTCGGGCCGCATATCCTCGGCGCATCCCAGCGTGGGCCGGCGGCAGCGGAAGATAATGCCAGCCAGCCGATGCAACTGGCCGCCAGCCAGTCGCGCCGGTATCCACCGTCACGGCCGCCGCAGACCGGGCTGCGCCGCATCGGGCTGGCCGCCGAGGTGGTGCTGCGCCGGGAGCGGGAACTCATGCTGGGACCGCCGAAGACCGACGATGAAGCAGAAAAGCGCTCGTCCTCGGTGGCAAAACGACTGATGGATGCCAAACCGATCCCCATGAGCAACGGCCGCTGGCTGTATCCCGTCGACCCGGAAGGCAACACCTACCGCAGCAGCGACGGTCAGCGTTACGTGCGCCACGGCAACTTCATCGTCAACCCGGACACCGGGCACATGCTGTATCAACGATGATCCCGCCTTCGCCACCCGCATGGGCCGCACCGGCCCATACGGGGCCGCGCCACGAGCGGAGGGCCGGTTCACCGCTCCGGCGCTCGACGCCCCCGGCCAGATCCCGTCACTTCTTACTTCGAAGCCCTACACCTCCGGAAACAGCCCCGGCATCCAGTGCCCGGCCAGCGTCGCCGGAAACGCAAGCCGTAGCGGCGCCCGGCTGCTCTCGGCGCTGAGCGCGTCGATGCCGATCAGTGCCGAGGTGATACGCCGCGCGGTGCGCTCACTCACGCCGAGTACATCGGCAACCTCACCGCGCCCCAGTTCCCCCTGAAAAAGCACGGCGCGCAGCACCGCATCCGACTTCGCCGGCAACCTACCGCCGCGGATCTCCTGCTCCGCCCAGATCAGGATCCGATCACGCAGGCGATCCGGTCTCATCAGGTTCTCCATGAAGTCGATCTGGTCGATGCAGATCCCGAGGAAGAACTCCGCGAAACCTGCCAGCGCAGTCTCGCTGAGACTTCCGCGGCCATCGTGATCCCCTCGACGCGGTTCATCGCAATTTTCCAGATGGCGTTTATACCCCGCCTCGTTACGCGCCAATCCCCGCGCCACCGACCATAATCCGCCGGTATGCAGCGACTCCCGCAGCATCGCATAGGACATCAATCTGGCTACCCGTCCGTTACCGTCGAGAAAAGGGTGGATCCACAACAGCCTATGGTGGGCACAGGCCGCTGCGAGAATCGACTCGATACGCCCGCCCACGCGATACGCCTCGTGCAAACGCTTGAGAAAACGCGGTACAGCGCCAGGGCTGATGGCCACGTGACGCCCCACCTCCACATGGCGTTCGCGCAGTTTTCCCGGAATCACCGTCAGGCGCTCTCCCGTCGACGGATCATGCACCACCAGCAGTTCCGACGGCAGCAATTCACAGAAGCGCCGGTGTAGCTCGACGATCATCGCCGGGGAGGTGGGCGGCTCCGCCAGTCCACCTTCATCGAGCCATTGCTGAACCGCGATATGTGCCCGCGCCTCCAGTTGAAGATCGCGCTTTCCTGGATCGGTGCTGTAGTCATCGCGCAGCGCCCGCTCGATATCCACGGGATGCGTGTCGTGCCCCTCGATCAGATTGCTGTAGTAGCAATTCATAGCGCGGATGAGATGGGCGAGCGCCGATGCGATGGATGCCGGTAAACTGCTCCGAAACGCAGCGGCTCGCTCGGCAAGCGTCAGCGCCAGATCGTTCAGCTCGCCCCGTTGCGGAGAACCGACACTCACCATCAGTGGTTCAAACAGGGCTATGGATTCACCATCGTCTCGCACGGTCTTGCTGGTCGCTTTTCTGGCCGGTTTTTCAGTCGTCCAAAGAAATATTTTTTTAATTAAAAATCAATTAATTGTTTATATTATAGTAAATTATCAAGCAGCAAAATGGCCGGTTATCTGGCCGGTTCACCGACCCTTCCACACCGGCTCGCGCTTCTCCGCGAAGGCCCGCGCCCCCTCCCGCTGATCCTCGCTCCCGTACAGCCGATCCACCGTCCCCAGTTGCCGCCCGGTGACCCGGTCCAGCGCCAGTTGCAAGGGCAGATGCGCCGTCTCCCGCGCCACCTCCTTGATGGCGGCAAACACCAGCGGTGGCCCCGAGGCCAGCAGATCGGCCAGCTCCCGCGCCCGGGGCAGGAGCTGCGGATAGGGCACCACCTCGTTTACCAGCCCCCAGCGATGGGCCTCGGCGGCATCCATCCAGCGTCCGGTGAACAGCAACTCCATGGCCACGTGGTGGGGCATCCGTCGAGGAAGTTTTATCGTGGCGGCATCGGCCAGGGTGCCGGCCTTGATCTCCGGCAGGGAAAACCGGACATGGTCGGCGGCAATGATCAAATCCGCCGACAGGGCCAGCTCGAAGCCGCCCCCCACCGCCATGCCGGTGACCGCCGCGATCACCGGCTTGTTGAGATCGGGTAACTCCTGAAGACCGCCGAAGCCGCCCACGCCGTAGTCGCTGTCCGGTGCCTCGCCCTCGGCGGCGGCCTTCAGATCCCAGCCCGCCGAGAAGAAACGGTCGCTGGCGGAGGTGAGGATTGCCACCCGGAGATCCGGATCGTCCCGGAAGTCGGCGAAGATCTCGCCCATGTGGCGGCTGGTGGCGGCGTCGATGGCGTTGGCCCTGGGGCGGTTCAGGGTGACTTCCAGCACCGCGCCCCGGCGCTCGCTCAAAACGGCATCGTTCATGATGGACTCCCGATGGATAACGGCTGATGGGGAAAGTGTAGGCGCTTCAGGGCGGGGCAACCGCGAAGTGCAGCAGCGCATCCACCGCCACCGCGCCGCGTCCCGCGGGGCGCACCATGAGGGGATTGATGTCCAGTGCCAGCAGCCGCTCCCGGCTCGCCCAGGCGAGATCCTGAAGGCGCAGCACGGTGTCCACCACCGCCGCCACGTCCGCCACCGGACGTCCCCGGAAACCCGCCAGCAAGGCCGCACCGTACAACCGCTCCAGCGCCCGGCGCACCTCGTCGGCTGCCACCGGCAGGGGCAGGGTGACGGTGTCGCGCAGCAGTTCGGTGAGCACGCCGCCGAGACCGATGACCAGGCAAAATCCCACCACCGGATCCCGGTGCAGGCCCAGCAGCAGCTCCGCCACCGCGTCGGTGACCATCTCCTCCACCAGCACCGCCTCGCCCATGGCACGCAGTTCACCATAGGCCTCCCGCGTCGCGGGGGCATCCATGAGATGCAGCCGCACCGCGCCGCGCTCGCTCTTGTGGGTCAGCTCCGCGCCGCTGGCCTTGGCCACCAGCGGATAGGCCAGATCCACCAGCGCCTGTTCCAGTTCCGCTTCGGTCTGGCAGAGCGCGCCCCGGGGCACCGGGATGCCGTGTTCGGTTAGTTGCCGCTTGGCCAGCCACTCGCTGGCGGTGGCGCTGGCGACGGTATCCACGGACGCGAGCGACCAGGGCACAAAGGGTTCGCGAGGCTCGCCCACCAGCGCGCTGGCCGCCACCGCGCGAAGCGCCTCCTGAAGGCCCAGGAGCGGCGCGATGGCCGCCGCCATCAGCGCCCCGGCCCGCGCCTCGGGCAGCAACTCCGGCAGGGTGCTCACCACCGCCGTGGGGCGGGAGACTCCGGCCGCCGCCACGCACCAGGCATCCAGGGTGATATCCCAGTCCGCCGTGTCACAACGATCCGCCCGGGGCAGATCGCTCACCAGCAGCGCCAGGTCGAAATCGCCCGTCAGCACCGCGCCGAAGGTGGCGGCGAGGCGTATCCCGTCGCCCCAGTCGAAGGTGTGGTAATCGAAGGGGTTGGACAGGGTGACCAGCGGGTGCAGGGTAGGGCGGATGCGAGCCCGATCGGCCTCGCCGAGGGCCGGACACAGCAGCCCGGCGTCCTCGGCGGCATCGGCGGCGAGTCCCGCCTCGCCGCCGGAGGAACTGAGCAGCATCACCCGCCGCCCCGGCAAGGGGCCGGCCACGTGCAGCAACTTCAGGGTCTCCAGGAACACCGGCAGGCTCTCCACCCGCGCCACTCCGAGGCGTTCCAGCAGCGCCGCCAGCGCCTCCCGGCCACCGCTCAGCGACGCGGTATGGGTGAGGGCGAGCGCTCTGCCCTGTTCACTTCGCCCACCGGTCAGCACGATCACCGGCTTGCCCAGGGACCGGGCCTGCTGCACCGCCGCCGTGAACCGCGCCACGTCGGTGAGCCCTTCCAGATGCAAACCGATGGCGCTCACCCGGGCATCCTCCGCCAGCGCCGCTAGCAGATCCGCCATGCCTAGCGCAGCCTGATTACCCACGCTCAGCAGATAGGCGATGGGCAGCGCCCGGCGTTGCATACTGAGATTGAGGGCGATGTTGCCGGACTGACTGACGATGGCCACCCCGCGCTCCACGGGATGGCCGCCGTGCTGGTCGGGCCATAGCAGGGCGCCGTCCAGATAGTTGATGAAGCCGTAGCAGTTGGGGCCGAGGATGGGCATGTTCCCCACCGCCCGGAGTAACGCCGCCTGTAGCGCCACGCCGTCGGCATCGGTCTCGGCGAAACCCGAGGCATGGCACACCGCGCCCCCGGCGCCCCGGGCGGCGAGTTCGCCGACAATGTGGATGGTGGCGTGGCGGTTGACGCCGATGAAGGCGGCATCGGGGGCATCGGGCAACGCGGCCACATTGCGAAAAGCGGGCAGGTCCAACACGGTCTCGCGGGTGGGATGCACCGGCCAGATCTCGCCCGCGAAGCCGGCCCGCCGGCACTGCTGGATGACCCGTGCGGCGGCGGCGCCGCCAAACACGGCGATATGGCGGGGACGGAGCAGGCGCTGGAGGGAATCCGTGGCCACCGCCTCAGGCGCCCCGCAACAACTCCCGGGCCAGGATATGCCGCTGGATCTCGCTGGTGCCCTCCCAGATCCGCTCCAGCCGGGCGTCCCGCCAGATCCGCTCTAGGGGCAGATCGGTCATCAACCCCATGCCGCCGTGGATCTGGATGGCCTCGTCGGCCACCATGGCCAGCATCTCGGTGGTGTGGAGCTTGGCCATGGCGAAATCGCTCTCGGTGGCGCTGCCCCGGTCCACCTTCCAGGCGGCCCGCAGAGTCAGTAACTCGGCGGCGTCCAGCCGGGTCTGCATGTCGGCGAGCTTGAAGCCCACCCCCTGAAAGCGCCCGATCACCTGGCCGAACTGCTGGCGACTGGCGGCCCACTGCACCGACAGTTCCATGGCCCGGTGGGCGCGGCCCAGGCACATGGCCGCCACCTGGAGTCGGGTGGGACCGAGCCAGTCGTTGGCCACCTGAAAGCCCCGGTGTTCCTCGCCCAGCATCTGCGAGGCGGGAATCCGGCAGTCGTCGAATTCCAGGATGCAGTTGTGGTAACCCCGGTGGGATACCGAGTGATAGCCCGGGCGTATAGTGAAACCGGGTGTGCCCCTGTCCACCAGAAATGCGGTGATCTTCTTGCGTGGCCCCCGGGAGGATGGTTCCTCACCGGTGGCGGCGAACAGGATCACGAAGTCGGCGATATCGGCGTGGCTGATGAAGTGCTTGGTGCCGTTGATGACGAACTCATCATTCCGGCGCTCGGCCCGGCAGCGCATGCCGCGAAGGTCCGAGCCGGCGTCGGGCTCGGTCATGGCCAGGCACTCGATCTTCTCGCCGCGCACGCAGGGCAGCAGATATTTCTCCCGCTGCTCGCCCACGCAGGCTTGCAGGATGTTGCTGGGCCGGGCAACCAGATATTGCAGGGCGAAGCTCGCCCGCCCCAGTTCCCGTTCCATGAGGGTCAGCGACAGGGTATCCAACCCACCGCCGCCCAGTTCCACGGGCATGTTGGCGGCGTACAGACCCTGTTCCAGGGCGGTGTCCATGATCCGCCGGACAAGCGCCGGGGAGACCTGATCGGTGCGCTCCACCTCGGCCTCATGAGGGTACAGTTCCCGTTCCACGAACTCGCGGACCGTCTCCACCAGCAGTTGCTGTTCGTGGCTGAGCTGGAAATCCACGGCGACCTCTCGAAGGATTCCCCCTGGACATTCCCCCCTTTCATGAAGGGGGGAGCAAGAGAGCGGGGAATGGGAGCGTGGCGTTTCGCTAGAACCCCACCATCAACAACAACACCACCGTGACGATGGACAGCAACAACGCCAGCCCGTAGGTCAGCGCCAGATGCACCTTGGTGGTATGGATCAGAAAATCATGGTGGGCATGGTAGATCCGGTGCGCCGCATGCCACAGGGGCAGGGTGATGATCACCAGCAGCACCAGCTTGCCCAGGGGATTCTGGGCAAACGCCAGCATCCGCTCGTAACTCATGCGTTCCGGGGAGATGATGCCGATGGGCACCAGCACCCCGGTGATCAGCACCAGGATCGGGGTCAGCATCGCTGTCAACATACCGCCGGCGCCGAACAGCGACCAGACGATAGGCTCGTGGGTCTTGGTCATGACGGGCTCCTAGAGGACGATGAACAACACCAGCACCAGTAGCGACAGCACCGCCGCCGCCACCCAGTGGCCGATGACGATGGGCCGCTCCGGCACCTTGCGATCGCCGATCTGCAAGGGCATGGCCTGGGGCGCGATGTTGAACCAGGTGATGGTGTGGAACAGGGCGGCGCCCAGGATCATCAGGTGCAACACCACCGAGGGAAAGCTACTGATCCCGATAAGCCAGGCCCCGAAGGCCAGCGGACCCTGGGTCAGCCGGTACAGGCCCAGCAGCAGGATCAGGCTGTAGAGGCCCACGAACACGCTGGTGAGTTCGCGCACCATGTACTTGGTGAAGAACGCCTTCTCCACCCACCAGGAACGTTTGATGGGGCGCCGGTAGGGCTTGCGGGTGGCGCCGTTGGCGGTGAACTCGGACATCTATCGGGCTCCCTTGGGCAGAATGAATTTACGCAGCGCGTTCATCTTGGTGTAGTCCAGGGTGCCGAGGATCTTGGACTGCTGGATGGCGGCGGCCGGATGCACGCCCTTCGGGCACACCTCCGAGCAGGCCCCCACCGCGGTGCAGCCCCACACCCCCTCCTCCATGTTGAGGATCTCCATGCGCTGGTCCACGCCCTGGTCACGGCTGTCCATGTTGTAACGGTGCGCCAGCGCCAGCGCCGCCGGACCGGTGAACTCCTGGTTGAGGGCGTACTGGGGACAGGCGGAGTAGCAGAGCATGCAGTTGATGCACTGGGAATACTGCATGTAGGGCACCTGCTCGGCGGGCGTTTGCAGGTACTCGCCTTCCTCCAGGGGCTTGTCCTGATCGCGGATCACGTAGGGCTTGATGGCGGTGAGCTTCTCCAGGAAGTCGTCCATCACCACCACCAGATCCCGCTCGATGGCGAAATTCGCCAGCGCCTCGATACGCACCTTGCCGGGATGGAACTCCCGCAGGAAGGTCTGGCAGGCGAGTTTCGGCTCGCCGTTGATCTGCATCCCGCAGGAGCCGCACACCGCCATCCGGCAGGACCAGCGAAACGACACGCTGCCGTCCAGATGGTCCTTGATGTAGGTGAGTCCCTCCAGCACCGAGGTGGCCGGATCGAAGGGCACCGTGTAGCTCTGCCAGACCGGTTCATGATCGGTCTCGGGGCGGTAGCGCAGGATCTCGATCTGGATGGTCTGCTGATCGGACTGCTGTTCAGACATTCGCGGTCTCCTTGATCTTGTCGCCCTCGCCCCCGTAGACCCGATCCGCCGGCTGGGAGCGGGTGATGTTCACCGCCTCGTAGTCGATGCGGGGCGCACCACTGGGGTTGTAGTAGGCGAGACTGTGCTTCAGGAAATCCTGGTCGTCGCGCTTCTCGTAGCCGTCGATGCGCTGGTGGGAGCCCCGGGATTCGCGGCGATTCACCGCCGAGGTGGCCATGGCCTCGGCCACCTCCAGCATATAACCGAGTTCCACCGCGTACAGCAACTCGGTGTTGAATACCCGGGACTTGTCGCCCACGGCCACGCCCTTGTAGCGCTCCTTGAGGGCGGCCAGCGTGTCGCAGGTCTCCTGCATGCCCTCGCCGGTGCGATAGATACCGCAACCCGCTTCCATGGTCTCGGCCATGGCGTTGCGGATATTGGCCAGCCGCTCGCCCTTCTCGCGTTCGGCGATGGCCTTGACCCGGCGTAGCACGTCGCCGGCCTGCTTGCTGGCCGTGCCCTCGTTCACCGCGCGGGCGCTCTTCACGTACTCGGCGGCGTGGCTGCCCGCCTGCTTACCGAACACCACCAGTTCCGCCAGCGAGTTGCTGCCCAGGCGATTGGCGCCGTGGATGCCGCAACTGGAGCACTCGCCCACCGCGTAGAGGCCGGGAATATCGGTGGCGGTGGTGACACCGGTGCGGATGCCGCCCATGGTGTAATGCACCGTGGGCCGCACCGGGATGGGCTCGTGCACCGGGTCCACGCCCATGTAGGACTCGGCCAGCTCGCAGATCATCGGCAACCGCTCGTGGAGCTTCTTCTCGCCCAGGTGGCGCAGATCCAGCAGCACCGCCTGACCCAGCGGGGTCTCCACCGTGCGTCCTTTCTGCTCCTCTTGCCAGAAAGCCTGGGAGAGTCGGTCGCGGGGACCGAGTTCCATGGCCTTCTTGCGGGGCCAGGGATCGGGGGGGCCGAGGCCGTAGTCCTGGAGATAACGGTAGCCGTCCTTGTTGACGAGAATCCCTCCCTCGCCCCGACAGCCCTCGGTGATCAGCACGCCGATGCGGGGTAGCGCGGTGGGGTGGTACTGGACGAACTCCATGTCGCGGAGCGGCGCGCCGTGGCGGTAGGCCAGACTCATGCCGTCGCCGGTGACGATGGCGCCGTTGGTGTTGTACTGATAGACCCGCCCGGCGCCGCCGGTGGCGATGATCACCGACTTGGCGAGAAACAGCTTCACCGCCCCGGTGCGGATCTCCATGGCCACCACGCCCTGCACCCGGCCCTCGTCGGTGATCAGATCCAGCGCGAAGTACTCGTCGAAGCGCTGGATGCTGGGGAACTTGATGGAGGTCTGGAACAGGGTGTGGAGCATGTGGAAGCCGGTCTTGTCGGCGGCGAACCAGGTGCGCTCGATCTTCATGCCGCCGAAGGCGCGCACGTTCACGTGGCCGTCGGGCTTGCGCGACCACGGACAACCCCAGTGCTCCAGCTGGGTCATCTCCCGGGTGCAGTGGGAGACGAAATAATCCACGGTGTCCTGGTCGCAGAGCCAGTCGCCGCCGGATACGGTGTCGTCGAAGTGGTTGTCCAGGGAGTCATGATCCTGGACCACCCCGGCGGAACCGCCCTCGGCGGCCACGGTGTGGCTGCGCATGGGATAGACCTTGGAGATCAGGGCCACCTTCAGGCCGGGATCGGCCTCGGCCACGGCGATGGCGGAGCGTAGCCCCGCGCCACCGGCACCGATGATGGCCACATCGGCGGAAATTACTTCCATGGGTTGCCTCCAGTCAGGCTGATGGGTCGGGGACGGTGGGACGCCGCCGCCGACAGGGGACGGGTATTGTTGGTCACCATGCTCCAAAACATAGCGCAGAATGGCTGGAATGCATCCTTGTTACCGGAAACATTTTTCTCCATTCCTGTCAGCAACCTGCTGCCCGGGCATGTTCTACTTGAGATAAAAAAATTTAATACTAACAGATAGTTGAAATCAAAACCCAACGACCACCGAGGACGCGCCGGCTCAGGGCAGTTCCGGCTCCGCCTCCGCCGTCTCCGGATGACGGGGATCCACCCCGGTGACGATCATGTGGACGATCTCGCCAGCCTCGGTGTCGTTCACCGCCCGGGTGCCCACCACATGGCCGTGCTTCATCACTGTCATGCGGTCGCCCACGCTGAAGATATCCTCCAGCCGGTGGCTGATGACGATCACCGCGACACCGTCACGCTTCAGGCGCTGACTGGTCTCCCGGACCTTATCAATCGCCGAGGCGCCGAGATTGGCGGTGGGCTCGTCCATGATCACGAGTTTGGCCGAGAACGCGGTGGCGCGGGCCTCGGCGTCCATCCGCGCCCTGTCCAGCACCCGTAGGCCCAGCCGGCTGCGCATGTGCTCGCGGCCGAGGAAAATGTTTTGCGTCACGGTGAGCGCCGGCATATCCCTCATCATTCCTGCTCCAGACCGGCGGTGCGAGCCCACTCCTCCACCTTGCGGTTCACCACCGTATTCAGCAGCACCGCCAGCAGCAGGATCAGCCCGGTGGCCACCTGCACCCAGTAGAGGTCCACACCGGTGAGATTCAGGCCATTGTGCACGAAGTTGATGGACAGGGCGCCGCCGTGGGCCAGCGCCGCCTTGCCCAGACGATTCGCGCCTCGTGGTCCACTGCCACCGCACCCTCGCAGAGGCTCTCGAATACCTCGAACAGGGAGGTGACCGCCTGCTGGTGGATGCCATGGGTGGTCTCGGCGGTGACGGGTCTGGTGGATTTCCCTGGAGACATGACGGAACTGCCGTGGTGCTTTCCCAAAACATAGCGCGGAAACGCGATTTTGGTGCAGGTGGGATCGGAGAACCGCGATTTGCCCTTGCCGTGAAAATCGTCGATAAGATTAATGATAATCTTCTCGACGGGTCTACACTCCGGGAAAACCGGGCTCAAGAACCGGACCCGACCACCCCAACGGAGGAGACCGACCATGCTTGGTTGCCACGGTCTGCGGATGCTGCTGGAACCGTCGGGTTGCGGCAAGTCCACCACGCTGCGGATAATCGCGGGGCTTGAGTCCATCAGCGGCGGCGCGTTCAGCATCGACGGCAAGCCCATGAACCGGATACCGGCGCGGGACCGGGATATCGCCATGGTGTTCCAGTGCTACGCGCTCTATCCCCACATGACAGTGCGGGACAACATAGCCTTTGGCCTGGAACGCCGGGGCCTGCCCCCCACCGAGATCCACCAGCGGCAAGCGCCTCGACGCTGGCCTGACTGAGGAGACTTCCCCATGACCGATGCCGTGCTGACCGTCAACCGTAGTTTCGAGCGTCCCGATGCCGCTTTGCTGGACGCCTTTCGCGATGTGCCCAGCGGGCATCTGTGCGATGCCCAGAACCGCATCGGCGCCCTGGACTACCAGATCAAGCCGGTGACCCGGGCGCGTTCGTTCATCGGCACCGCCGTCACCGTCCACGCCGGCCCCCGGGACAACCTCGCCCCCTACGCGGCGCTGCCGCAGGTACAACCCGGGGATGTGGTCGTCATCGCCACCGACGATCACACCTCCTGCTCGGTGATCGGCGATATCTACGCCGGCATGGCCAGGAACTGCGGCACGGTGGGCATCGTCACCGACGGGCTGGTGCGCGACGTGGCCGGGCTGGACGAGGTAGGCATCCCGGTCTACGCCGCCGGGGTATCACCCAACTCGCCGTGGAAGAACGGCCCTGGCATGGTGGGACTGTCCATCGTGGTGGGCGGAGTGAATGTCCACAGCGGCGATATCGTGGTGGCCGACGCCGAGGGGGTGGTGGTGATCCCGCTGGCCCGGGCCTGGGCGGTGCGCGATCGGCTGGAGGCGGTGCAGCGCAAGGAGGCCACCATGGAGCAAGCGGTGGCGGAGGGCCAGAAGTGGCCGGAGTGGCTGGAGCAGACCCTGGAGGAGAAGGGGGTGAATTATCTGGAGTGAGTCGCCCGCCAGGCCCTCTCCCCGACCCATCCCCCTGTCCAGGGGGAAGGGGATTTACCGACCCGGGATCATCAGGTGGTCACCTCCCCACCTATCGCTGCCGGTACCCGCGATGCCATGACCACCAAGATGCACTCGGCATTCGCCAATATCGGGCGTTTCTTCCAGAGCGAGGCACTGGCCAACGAGGTGGCGCTATAACGCCGATGATGACCGGTCGGGCTTGAAAAACGGTCAGGGGAATTACTCGTACCACCAGATCTTCAGGCGCTGCTTGCCGAATTCCCGGGCCGCCTGGCGATCGTTGCCCATGTAGATGTCGATGCGGCGCTGGTGACGACGGTTCATCTTGTCCAGCACCGTGAAATTCTCCTCGAAGCCCTCCACCGCCACCTCGGTGCCGTCGGTCAGCCCCTCGGGAATCAGATCCCGGGATACGGCCACGGCGTTCATGCCGGGCTCCAGTTCGTTGTTCCAGGCCGCCAGATTGGGTGTGCTGTCGGTTTCCCTCACCGAGGAGGTGTAGGCGGTGACGGTGACGTCCATGGAGCGCTGACCGGCATGGGTCGCGCCGGTGAGTGTCAGAAAAAACAGTAGTGGGATGAGTAAACGATGCATGATCGACTCCGCTGGTTGTTGGTCCTGTTGATTTTCAGCGAGACCGCTGAACGGTCAAAGTGAGTTAATCAGCAAAGATGATGCCGGCACCCCATGGAAAACCACTTAAACGCTGATTCAGCAGCGGAAAAATCTACTCTCGATTTTCCGGCGGTGGGATTTTGTAGACATTACCAAGTCTGTTTGTCGGAAATTTACCGCATAACAATGGATATCCTTCATCCCGGGGTAGGGTTGTGCTTCCCTGCGTGAGATGCCAGGACACCGGAGACTTCAGCGCCCGCACGGCAACACCGACCCGCCCGCGAATTCCGCCCCGGTCCCCAGCGCCTCCTCGATGCGCAGCAACTCGTTCCACTTGCACATGCGCTCGGAGCGGCTGAAGGAGCCCACCTTGATCTGCCCGGCGTTCCAGCCCACCGCCAGATGCGCCACCGTGACATCCTCGGTCTCCCCGGAGCGGGCCGAGACGATGGTCTGCCAGCCCGCAGCCCGGGCGGTCTCCAGCGCCGCCCGCGCCTCACTCAGGGTGCCGACCTGATTGGGCTTGATCAGCAGGGCATTGCAGGCGCCCTGCTCCACCGCCCGCGCCACCCGCCGCGCCGAGGTCACCAGGCAATCATCCCCCACCACCTGCACGTCCTCGCCCACCGCCCGGGTGAAGCCGGTGATGCCCTCGGCATCGTCCTCGGCCAGTGGATCCTCCACCGAGACGATGGGATAGCGTCCCAGCCAGGTCCGCAGCAGGGCGATGAGTTCGCCGCGGTCCAGGCTTCGACCATCCCGCGCCAGCCGGTACTCGCCATCCCGGTAAAACTGACTGGCGGCGATGTCCAGGCTGATGGCCACCTGCTCCGGCGCCCGGAACCCGGCCTGTTCGATGGCCCGGGTGAGCAGCGTCAGCGCCTCCTCGTTGCTGTCCAGCAGCGGCCAGTAGCCGCCCTCATCGGCCACTCCGGCCAGCTTGCCCGCATCCGCCAGCAACTCACCGGTGACGCGATACACCCGGGCGGTCCAGTCCAGCGCCTCGCCCACCGAACCGGCGCCGGGGCAGACGATCATGAAATCCTGGATGTCCACCCGCCGGGCGGCGTGGGCGCCGCCGCCGATGATCTGGATCTCGGGCAGCGGCAAGCGTACCGGATTGTCCCCGGCCAGCCATTGCCAGGGCGCTACGTCCTCGGCGGCGGCGGCGGCCCACAGGCAGGCCATGGACACCGCCACGCAGGCGTTACCCCCCAGATGGGTCTTGCCCGGGGTGCCGTCCAGATCCACCAGGATCCGATCCAGTGCGGCCTGTTCGCGCACATCCAGGCCAAGGAGCGCCTGGCGGATGGGGCGGCGGATATTCACCAGCGCCCGGCGCACGTCGATGCCGTCGGCGTCGCGCAGGTCCAGCGCCTCGCCGCTGCCGGTGGAGGCCCCCGCCGGGGCCATGGCGCGGCCTCGCTTGCCGCAGCCCAGGATCACCTCGGCTTCCACGGTGGGGCGGCCCCGGGAGTCCCATACCCGCCGGCCCAGGATCTCGGCGATCCGGTAATCAATCATGTTGTCAGTTCCTCCTGCCAGGTGACGGCCAGTGCCGCCAGGGTGGGTACCGGTCGCTGGAGCAGCAGCCCGGCCACCCGCCGTACCCGGTGCTTGTCATGGTCTTCGGTGAGATACTCCACCGGCGATTTACCGTCCACCCGGGCCAGCAGCAGGCCCGGCAGCAGACGCGCGGCACGGGCCTCCAGATCCTCGGCCGACTCCCAGTGGACACCGGCCAGATAGGTGCTGGCCAGAGCCCGGAAACAGGCGAGATAGGCGTCCCGGTGGGACGGCCGCCAGAGGCATTTCAGCAGCAGATGGTTCAGACAGAACGCCAGATCGAAGGCCGGATCGCCGAACCAGGCGCACTCGGCGTCGAGAAATACCGGCCCCCGCGGTCCCATCAGAATATTCTTCGGGCTCACATCGCCATGCACCAGGCAACGGCGGGTAGTGGCGGTGGTCTCCAGAATCTCGTGGAGGGGACCGGCCAGCCGGGGATGAATCCGGGCACTGGCGGCCAGATAGGGCTCCAGGCGGATGGGCCGGAAAATATGATCGCTGGCGAAACGCCGGGCAAGCCCGGGATCGTCGGCGCTGAAGCGATGGATGGCCACCAGCCGTTCGGCCACCGCCACCGCCTCGGGCACGTGTACCACGCCGTCGCGCAGGCGCGCTTTCCACACCGGATACTCCCCGGGCGGCAAATAGGTCATCGCGAACAGACCCTGTTCCGGGTCGTGGGCGATGAGCGGCGCCACCGCCTCCGGCACCACCCGGGCAGCGGTCTCGATCCAGGCCACCTCCATGGCGTTGCGCTCCACCGGCGCGTACCAGTCCTGGGCCACCCGCAGTTTGGGCAGGGCGCGCTTCACGCAGAACACGCCCCGGCTGGTCTCCACCCGCCAGATGTCCGATGACACCCCGCCGGTGAGGCGGGTGAACCGGGCCGGTGGATCAGGGTCTGTCAGATCCAGACGGCGCAACGCCGTGATCAGCGTCTCATCCACTGTGCCATCCACACTGTCCCCCGGCGCATGAGGTTGTTGTTGGCTATTCTTTGCTTCGCTACTGTCCGTCATCGGTGGCTGCCATGGGAGGATCTACACCTTGGAATATCTCAATCCCAAACTTGCCGACCTCCAGAGTTGCGTCGCGGTGCTGGTGGTGGAGCTGGACCCGCAACGCCCGGAGAGCCGCGGCCGGCCCCCGGCGCCGCTGGATCGTCCCCACGCCGAGGCGCTGGCCCGGCATATCGCCGGGGATCTCAGCGGTCTGTATTCCGGTCTGGAGAACATGGCGCTGATTCTGACCGGCGCCCTCTATGACCAGACAGAGGTTTTACGCCCGGGTTTCCCCCTGACCCGGGCCCTGGAGGATGTTTTTCGCGGCACCCTGGGCCAGGGCTTCCAGCCGGGGGTGATTGCGCTGGGCACCGAGTCCGGGCGGTTTCCGGTGGCGGCGCTGAATCCGGCGCGCCTGCCGGGGTCGGGTCCGTTGCTGCTGTTGCCCTGCTGCCTGATCGGGCGGCGGCTGGCGGTGTCGACCCTCACCACCAATATGGAGCACTCCCTGCTGGACAGCGGCACGGTGTCCGAGGAGACCGCGCAACGGGTGCGGGAGGGCTTCGGGGTGGAGCCGGTGAATCTCTCCTACGCCACCCTCAACGATCTTGTCGCGCTGCTCAGGGTGCAACTGGAGAACGCGGGGGTGGCGGCGCTGGCGGATCTGCTGGAGCACGGCATCTACCGCCGGCCCGGACCGAAGGCGGTGCTGAGTGAGCAGGAACAGTTGTTTCTGCTGGACGGGGACACGGTGCACACGCCCTTTGCCACCTTCGACGACTGGGCCCAGTTCGGCGCCGGGCGCGAGCTTCTGGGCAACGAACTGGCCGATGGCTACGCCGCCTGGAGCCAGGAGTTTCGCCAGTACGGCATGACCCTGCTGGCCTATGGCCTAAGTCTGCGTCCGCTGATCGGCGCCCTGCTGGATCCCGCCAGCGACCCCGAGACGCTGGTGACCCAGGCCCGCGCCGCCACCGCGCTGGCGGGGGATTATCTGGTGGAGACCGTGCAGGCGGCCAGCCGCGAAACCCCGGAGCGGATGCTGGAGATCACCAACCAGTTCCACCCGGAGGTGGGCACGCTGGCCTACACGGTGCAGGCGCTGGACGACGAGGGGCACGTGCTGAGCCTGGAGCACCACTACCCGCTGCGCCCGGCGGGGCTGAACACCATCATCGACCAGTTGATCAGCCGCTCCGACGATTTCGGCGCGAAACGGCGGGGGCTGCACCCCCAGCGGCTGGTGTACTCCCCCACCGAGCGTTGTCTGGAGCCCGCCGAGGATGCCCCGGAAACGCCCGCCACCCGCCACTGAGCGTTACCCATGCGGGTCTACTTCTGCGATCAGTTCGTGCTGCCGCTGCCGGCCGGGCACCGCTTTCCCATGAGCAAATACGCCCGCCTGCGGGAACGGGTGGAGGCCGAGAACCGGGGGCAGTTCCAGTTGCGGATTCCCCCCGCCGCCCGGGACCGGGAGATCCTGCTGGCCCACCAGGCCGATTATCTCCAGCGGGTGGTGTCGGGGGCGTTGAGCCGCCAGGAGGAGCGGGCCATGGGCTTTCCCTGGTCGGAAGCGCTGGTGGAACGCTCCCGGCGCTCGGTGGGGGCGACCATCGCGGCCTGCCGGGCAGCGCTGTTGGAGGGCACGGCAGCCAATCTGGCCGGTGGCACCCACCACGCCTACGCCGACCGTCCCCAGGGCTTCTGCGTGTTCAACGACGCGGCCATCGCCGCCCGGGTGATGCAGCAGGAAGGGCGGGCGCGGCGGGTGGCCAGCATCGACTGCGATGTGCATCAGGGTAATGGCACGGCAAGGATACTGGAAGGTGACGACAGCATCTTCACCCTGTCCATCCATGGCGAGAAGAATTTCCCGGTGCGCAAGGAGCGCTCGGATCTGGACGTGGAATTACCCGACGGATGCGACGACGAGACCTATCTGGCGGCGCTTGGTGAGCATCTGCCGCGGGCGCTGGCGCACGCCGATCTGGCCATTTATCTGGCCGGTGCCGATCCCTACCACGGCGACCGGCTGGGCCGGCTGGGTCTGACCAAGGCGGGACTGGCGGAACGCGACCAGGTGGTGTTCCGGCATACGGTGGGGGCGGGCATTCCGGTGGCGGTGGTGATGGCCGGGGGTTATGCCCATGACGTGGAGGATATCGTCGATATCCACTTCCGCACCGTGGCCGGGGCGGCCCGCTGGTGCGGCGAGCGCCGGGCGGCGGCGGACTAGCGCACCACCCGGGTGGTACCGTCCGGCGCGGTGTACACCGCCACCCGATCCCCCGCCACGAAGCCCGACGGCGGCGCGGTCTGCACCACGGCGATGGTGCCGCCGCCGTCCAGCCCCACCAGGATCTCCTGGCCGGTCTGGCGGGTCAGCCCCTCCTCGGCGGCCGAACCGAGAAAACCGCCCGCCAGACCCCCGACGATGCCCACCGCCGCCTTGCTGCGGCCCCCGGCGTTGATGCTGGAGCCGGCGATGCCGCCCAGTGCCGCCCCCGAGAGCGAGCCGATACCGCTCTGGGTGCCCTCTACCCGCACCGGGCGCACCCCCTGCACCACCCCGTAGCGCACCCGCTGGGCCACCCGCGCCTGATCGCGGCTGTAGACATCACCGGACAGGCTGGGGGCACAGCCGCACAGCAGCCCTAGCAGCATCAACACGACGAGAAAACGATACGAGTGATAGGACATGATTCCGCGCTCCCTCAGGGAATGAACAGATCGCCCCCGTCCATGGCCAGCACCTCGGTGCGCCTGCCCAGCATCACCACCACGCCGCGCTGGCGGCTGGCTCCGGACTCGGTGAATTCGAATAGATAACGCCGCTCCAACCGTAGCTGGCCGGTCTCGTCACGGCGCAGCCAGAGCCCATCCAGCGCCACGGTATCGTCCAGCAACTGCACGTTGTACTGGCGACAGACCCGCAGGCTCGCGGCATGCGCCAGTTCCCGGGCCACCAGGCTGTCCTGCCAGAACCAGATCACCGCGCCCAGCAGGGATAACAATAGCAACAGGCCGAAATCCATGGCGAACGGGCCGGGGCTACCGCGTCAGAGCGAGGCGGCGCCGATCAGCCGATCCTCCAGCTCGATCCGCTCGGCCAGTTGCTCGCCGAGGATCGACAGATCCTGGCTGAGCCGGGTCAGATCCCGGCAGCGCTCGGCGCTATCGTAACGGTCGTTGAAGGTCACCGCCGCCTGGGTGGTGGCGGACAGCCGGCCGTGGCACTCGCTGGCCACCCGCTGCTGGCGCTGGCAGTCGGCGCCGCCGTCGGCACACTCGGCGATGCGCTCGTAGACCTCGAAGTGGCCCAGCGCCACGTAGTCCATGAGCATCTCGCAGAATTCCTGTACCAGCGGTGGCACAGCCTTGCCGTCCTGGCGGGACTGGTGCTCCACGAGACGGTGAAACAACACCAGCACCTGCTGGCGCTCTCTGAGTAGCTTGGCGATCAGATGGGGCAATGCCTTGCTATGGAGTAGATCGGCACCTGCATCGACTTGCGCGTTCATAACGCTGGACTCCGGTTATCATCATTAGTGGCCATTCCGGGCTTCCCTGCGTTCGGGTCCTGCCGTTCGGGACGGGGTGTTCACAACCCGATCCCGCAAATACACGGGCAGGGCCTGTTCGGCGGGACGGGCCTCACCACGCTGCAACCCCAGCGCGCCCATCGCCGCCACATCACCGGCCCGGGGATAGATCCCATCCCAGCAGGCCACGGGAACCAATCGTTGGCGAAGCACCTCGCCGTGGGCGGTCCAGCCACCGCCGACGGCACACCAGTCGGGGTCGTCGGGTAGCGGCACCTGACCCGGGGGATAGACACCCTCCAGACCCTCAAGTTGCGGTTCGTCGTCCTCGCCCCGGCGATATAGCCCCCAGTACACCTCGTGCATGCGTGCATCCAGGGCCACCGCCACCCGCTCGCAGCCGTGATCCAGGATCACGCCCCGGGCCATGACCGCCAGGGTGGACACCGTCACCACCGGGATATCCAGGGCATAGGCCAGGCCCTGGGCCACACTTACAGCGATTCTCAGGCCGGTGAAGGAGCCGGGACCGCGTCCCACCGCCAGCGCATCCAGTTGCCGGCGCTGAATGCCGGTATCGGCCAGCACCGCGTCCACCATGGGCAGGATCAACCGGGCATGGCGGCGCGGCGCCAGCTCGTAGCGCTCGATCACCTCGTCGTCCACCCAGACGGCCACGGAACAGGCCTCGGTGGCGGTTTCCAGGGCAAGGATCTTCATGAGGATAGGGTACCCCTCAGGCCAGCGGGGCGCCAGTGGCAGCGAAGAATTGCTGCACCCGGGCGAGCTTGCGGGTGCGCTTCATGGGCGGCAGGCTATCCAGGAACAGCCGCCCGTAGGACTTGCCGAGGAGCCGGGGATCGCACAGCATCAGTACCCCCCGGTCGTGGACATCGCGGATCAGCCGCCCCACGCCTTGCTTGAGGTTCAGCACCGCCAGCGGCAGTTGATGATCCACGAAGGGATTCTCGCCGCGCTGGCGTAGCGCCTGGATACGCGCCTGCAGCACCGGGTCGCCCGGCGAGGCGAAGGGCAGCTTGCTGATCACCACCAGCGACAGCGTCTCGCCGCGCACGTCCACCCCCTCCCAGAAGCTGCTGGTGCCCAGCAGCACCGCGTTGCCCAGTTCGCGAAATTCCGCCAGCAGTTGCTGCTTGGAACGTTCCCCCTGCACCAGCAGCGGATACTCGATCCGCCCATCCAGCAGTTCGGCGGCCTCGCGTAGTGCCCGGTGACTGGTGAACAGCAGAAAAGCGCGGCCGCCACTGGCTGCCAGCACCGGCAACACCGCCTCCACCAGCGCCGCGGTGTAGTGGGGCGAGGCGGGATCGGGCAGGCCGGTGGGATGATACAGGAGGGCGTTGCGGGCGTAGTCGAAGGGGCTCGGCAGTTGCAGGGTAGCGGGGGACTCCAGCCCCAGGCGCTGGATGAAGTGGGAGAAATCTCCAGCCACCGCCAGGGTGGCGGAGGTGAACACCCAGGTACCCTGATGGCGGCGCAGTTGTTCCTGAAACACCGGCGCCACATCCAGCGGCGTGAGGCTCAGCACGAAGCGCTGGGGATAGGTCTCGAACCAGCGCACCTGACTGTCGCTGTCGGCGGCGAGGAGGGTTTGCAGGCGTTGCTGGAGAAGTTCCGCCCGCTCGGCGCAACTGGCCAGCCCCTTGCCCCGGGGCGCGGCCTCGGCAAGCGCCGCCAGCAGTTCCTCCAGGGCCTGGCACAGAGCATCCATGGCCGCCGTCACGGCCGGCTGGTTTTCCACCTCCGCCCAGGGCGCCCGGCGGTTGCCCGCGCCCAGCGCCAGGCGCAGCACCGGCAGGGCATTCTCCAGGCGCAGGGCACGCTCGGCCAGTGCCGGAAAGTCCGCCGCATCGCGGCCCTGCTCCACCCGACTGTCGCGGGCCAGTTCCAGCAGTTGCCGGCTGCTCAGAGAGGTGCCGAAGAACTGCCCGGCGATCTCCGGAAGCTGATGCGCCTCGTCCAGGATCAGCAGATCCGCCCCCGGCAGGATCTCCCCGAAACCCTCCTCGCGCACCACCATATCGGCCAGCAGCAGATGATGGTTGATCACCAGCAGTTCCGCCTCCATGGCCCGGCGTCGGGCCTTCAGCACGAAGCAGTCCTGAAAGAAGCGGCAGTCCTGGCCCAGGCAGTTCTCGGCAGTGGAGGTGACCCGGTACCAGAGGGGCGAGTCCTCGGGCACCTCCGCCACCTCGGCGATATCGCCGTGGCGGGTGTGCCCGGCCCATTGCTGGACCCGGGCCAGATCACTCACCTGCCGACGGTCCCCCAGTTGGCCGGTGGCCAGCGTCGACTCCAGGCGGTAGCGGCAAAGGTAATTGGCCCGGCCCTTGAGGAGCGCAGTCTGCACCGGGCGGGCCAGCGCGTCGCGCACCACCGGCAGATCCTTGTGGAACAGCTGGTCCTGCAGGGCGCGGGTGCCGGTGGAGACGATCACCCGCCGCTTCGAGGCGAGCGCCGGCACCAGATAGGCGAAGGTCTTGCCGGTGCCGGTACCGGCCTCCACCACCAGATGGTGGTGATCGGCAAGAGCCTGCTGGATGGCCTCGGCCATCGCCTGCTGCTCGGCGCGGGGCGCGAACCCGGGAACTTCCCGGGCCAGAGGACCCTCCACGCCCAGCAGTCCAGCGACGGTCATGGCTCCTTAGCGGCGCAGCACGGTGGCCTGGGCCTCGGCCTCGTCGGCACCGGCGTTGTTACCCTGGGCACGCCGCGAGAAGGCGATCAGGTCCCAGTTGCGGGCCTGCACACCGCGGTTGCTACTGGCCAGACTGTTGGATTTCTGGGCCAGGGTCTCAGCCTGCTGGTAGTCCCGTTGTTGCAGGCGGACCTGCGCCAGATCATGCCAGATGGTGGCATTGCGGGGCTCGATGCGCAGCGCCCGCTCCAGCGAAGCGGCGGCCTTGTCCCAGTCCTTGCTGTCCACGTGACCCCGGGCGTTGTCGAGCAGCGCCACCACCGGACCGGAGCCCTGGGAGAGTTCCGCAGCGGGTTGCTCGGCGGGCGGCGTAGGCGGCGTGGCCGATGCCGCAGGGGGCGGGGTCTGGGGCACCGCGCGGTTGGCAAACGGGTCCTCCGGCGCCTCCACCTCGGCCACCTGCCGCTGGGCTGGGAACTGCTGGGAACGCAGCGGTTGCGAGCGCGGCAGGGGACTGACCTCCACCGGCGGCGCGGGGGCCGGGGGCGGCGGACGGTACAGGCTGCTGCGGTCCACCACCGGTGGTCCGCCGGGCGGTGACGGGGGCACGGTACAACCCACCAGGCTGATCAGCAGAACGCAGAGCGCCAATAAGCGAAAACCGGTCATGGATTTACTCCTGTAGCCTCCTGAAGAAGTTACCGACGGAATCGTTGTTGTCGGGCACGGGTCCGCGGCGATTGAAGCCACCACCGGCTCCACCGCCATTGTAGTTTTCCTGGCCGGGGTTGGCGCTGGCACCGCCGCCCGGACCACTGAACACCTCGCTGACCAGATAGTCGGTGGTGGCGCAACTCACCCGGCTGCGGGGCGCGGAGCCGGCCAGGAACGGCATCGAGACGGCGCCGGTGCAGTTGCGGTTGGCCAGCCGGCCGCTGGACGGATCGACCAGGGCAGTTTCGATCTCCGGGGGCGGTACCGGTTCCAGGGGCTCCAGGTCCAGATCCTCCATGATATCGATCCACACCGGCAAGGCACCCCGGGAACCGGACAGCCGGGTGGGTTTGTTGTCGTCGCGGCCCACCCACACCACGGTGAGGATGTTGCCGCTGAAGCCGGCGAACCAGCTGTCCCGGTAGTCGTTGGTGGTACCGGTCTTGCCGGCGATGTTGAGATCCTTCGACAACGCCGACTCGATGCGCCGCCCGGTGCCGTGGCTCACCACCCGCTGCATGGCCCTGGTGATGAGATAGGCGGGTCCCGGTTCGACGGCCTTCTCCAGGGTCAGTTGATAGCGCCGCTCCAATGGCGTGCCATCGGCCTCGGTGACCTCGCGGATGGTGCGTAGCGGCATCCGAAAACCGCCGCTGGCGATGGTCTGGTACATCTGCGCCACCTCCATGGGGGAGAGATCCACCGCCCCCAGCAGCAGTGCCGGGAAGGGTTCGATGTCCCGCTCCAGGCCCAGTCGCTGCATGGTCTCCACCACCCGGATCACGTCCACGTCCAGACCGATGCGCACCGTGGGAATGTTATAGGACTTGGCCAGGGCATCTTGCAGCATGACCATGCCGTGGAAACGGTTGTCGTAATTGCCCGGCGACCAGCGCTCGCCGCTGCTGGAACGGTATACCACCGGGCGGGAGTCGTCGAGGATCGAGGCCAGGGTGTAGCGGTCGGGGAACTCCAGGGCGGTGAGGTAGACCACCGGCTTGATCACCGAACCGGGCAATCGCTTGGCGTCCAGCGCCCGGTTGAAGCCCGCCAACCGCACGTCGCGCCCGCCCACCAGCGCCTGGATTTCACCGGTGGGAGTGTCCACCACGATGGCCGAACTCTGCAACAAGCCGGCCTGCAAATTGGCCTGTTTCTCCAGTTCGGGCAGCGAGTCCACCACGCTCTGCTCGGCCACCGCCTGCACCTGCGGGTCCAGAGTGGTGAAAATCTTCAGGCCCTCGGAGGTGAGATCCTCCTCCCGGTAGTTCTCCTGGAGCTGGCGCTGCACCATGTCCAGGAAAGCCGGGTAGGGACTGATGCCGCTGGGCGGATCATCCGAGACATCCAGCGGCAGGTTCCTGGCGATCTCGGCATCCTCCTGGCTGATCAGGTTCTGCTCGGCCATCACGTCCAGCACCAGCGCCCGGCGTTGCAGGGCGCGCTCCGGGTAGCGCCGGGGGTTGTACTCGGAGGGGCCGCGGATCAGTCCCACCAGCAACGCCACGTGGTGCAGGTTCAGCTCCGACAAGGGCCTATCGAAATAGAACCGGCTGGCCAGTCCCAGGCCGTGGATGGCCCGGCTGCCGTCCTGGCCGAGGTACACCTCGTTCACGTAGGCCTCAAGAATATCGTCCTTGTCGTAGTGCCACTCCAGCAGGGTGGCCATCATCATCTCGATGAGCTTACGGGTGTAGGTGCGCTCGTTGCTGAGAAAATAGTTCTTCACCAACTGCTGGGTGAGGGTACTACCGCCCTGCACCGTGCGACCGGCCTTGATATTGGCCACCAGTGCCCGGGCCACGCCCTTGAGGTTCACCCCGAAATGGTCGTAAAAGGCCCGATCCTCCACCGCCAGCAGGGCATCCACCAGCACCGGGGGCAACTCCTCGCTTTGCACCAGGATCCGGTCCTGCTGGTGGGAGGGATAGATCCCGGCGATCTGCAGCGGCTCGACGCGCATGATGCCGGGATCGTCGCCCTCCAGACCCGCCAGATCCTGGAGTTGTCCGTCGCCGAAACTCGCCTGGATGCGCCGGGGCGGCTCGATGCCGTCCCAGAAGGCAAAGCCGCGGGTATGCACCTGGAAGGTATCGCCGTCGCGCACGAAGGTGCCGGGGCCGTTGGTGCGGGGATACTCGCGATAGCGCAGGGAGCGCAGTTCCTCGGCGAACTGACCGGCCTGGATCTCGGCGCCGGGGAACAGCTCCATGGGCCGGGCATAGACCCGCGCCGGCAGCGCCCAGCGTTTGCCCTCGAACTGACTGCGGATGATATCGTCCAGATGTAACATGTAACCGCCGAGGGCGATGGCCCCCAGGGCCAGGCAGCCGAGCGCCGTCCAGCCACCGAGCCCCAGCAGGGAACGCCACAGACTGGGACGCCTGCGGGCTGACTGGCGGCCTCTGCCGCGCTTCGAGGTGCGCTTACGGGAAGTGGTTTTGGCCATGATTTATCCTGATCGCCGGTATGGGTGATACCGGGGTAAATGGCTACTGGAGCCAATTATGCCCTGAGTCAGGCTACACTTGAAATAAACCGGCAATTGTAGACCCAGGTCGGACCCCGAAAAATCCCACTGAAGTCATCAGATCCCTAACCAAACATCACCGCGATTCCCATGCATTCCTCCGGTATTCCATGTCCTCCCCGGCCAGTCGATCCCGCTTGCCCGCGGTCCGTGGCACGCGTCGATCCGGCTCACCGCCCCCGCTTGCCAGCCTGGCTGGCGCTGCTGGCACTGTGCTGTGCCGCGCCGGGCGGGCTGGCCCAGACCTTCGTCACCGAGGAAACCCCGCCACCCGGCCTCACCACCCCGACACCGGTGGAGGGCGAACTCCAGGTGTTGATCCAGGGGCTCGACGCCGAGGATCAGGCGGTGCTTCGCAACAACGTGGAATTGTTGCTTAGCATCAAGGATCTGGAAGGCGAGCCGATACCCAGCGAGTCGCGGCTACGCTGGTTGCACCAGCGAGCCCGCGAGGAGATTCGCCAGGCCCTGCAACCCTTCGGTTACTACGATCCTAGCATCGATGCCGAGTTGGCACCCGTGGCCGGGGGCTGGCAGGCCCGTTACCGGATCGAACCGGGTCCGCCGCTGCCGGTAGCCTCGGTGGCGGTGGAGCTCCTCGGCGATGGCGCCGACGACGCCCGCTTCCAGGCGGTGGCCGGGGAACTGCGCGACATCCAGGGCGACATCCTGGTTCACAGCGAGTATCAGAGCATCAAGCAGCGTTTGCAGTCCCTGGCCACCGAGCGGGGCTATTTCGATGCCCGCTTCACCCGCTCCGAGATCCAGGTGGATCTGGCCGCCTACGAGGCCGCCGCCTATCTCACCCTGGATACCGGCCCACGCTACACTTTCGGCCCGGTGATCTTCGGCGAGAGTGCGCTGGCCCCGGAGTTTCTGCATCGCTTCGTGGATATCGAACCGGGACAGCCCTATCTGGCCGGGGAACTGCTCCAGTTGCAGAGCGACCTGATCGGCGCCGACTATTTCGAGCGGGTGGAGGTGGATGCCTCCCCCGACGAGGCGGTGGGCACCACCCTGCCGGTGGGCGTGGCGCTCACCATGCGCCCGCAGACCCGCTATGTATTCGGCCTCGGTTACGGCACCGACACCGGCCCGCGGGGCCGGATCGGCTACGAGCGGCGCTGGGTGAACCGCTGGGGACATAAATTCCGCTCGGAACTGGAGGCCTCCCTGATCCGCCAGGGCATCGGCGCCGGCTACACCATCCCGGGCAGCGACCCGCGCACCGAGGAATGGGGCTTTAACCTGAGCTTCACCCGCGAGGAACTCAACGACCGGGAATCCCTCACCGGACTGGTGGGCGGCGAGTACCGGATCTCCCGGGGCCGGTTCCGCGGCACCAATTACCTGCGCTACCTCTACGAGGATTTCACCATCGGCGAGGACGAGGATCAGGTGGGCCTGTTGATCCCCGGGGTAAACTGGACCTGGATCAGCACCGACGACGTGCTGAACGTGGAGAGCGGGGGTCGGGCGCGATTGATGTTGCAGGGCTCCTACGAGTTCGCCATCTCGGATCTGAGTTTTCTACAGGCGCAACTGGGCTTCAAGTGGATCCAGACCCTCGGCGAGCGCCACCGGCTGATCGGCCGCACCGACGCCGGTACCACCCTCATCAATGACGAGGATTTTCCCAGCTTTCCCTCCTCGCTGCGCTTTTTCACCGGCGGCGATCGCAGTGTCCGGGGCTACCGGCGCGACAGCATCGGCCCTGAGGACGAGGAAGGCAACAACATCGGCGGCAAGCATCTGGTGGTGGGCAGTATCGAATACGAGTACCGGTTCCTGGACAACTGGGCGGTGGCGGCCTTCGCCGACGTGGGCGACGCCTTCGACAACGAGACCCCGGAACTGCGCACCGGCGTGGGTCTGGGCGTGCGCTGGTTCTCGCCCATCGGCCCGGTGCGGGTGGACCTGGCCTCGGGGCTGAATGAACCGGGTGATCCCATCCGCCTGCATCTCACCGTCGGACCCGAGCTATGAGACGGCTGCTCCTCGTGGGGCTGTTGGTGGGCAGTCTCGCGCTGGGGCTGCTGGTACTCACACCACAGGGCTTCACGCTGTTCCTGGTATTGCTCGACCGATCCCTACCGGGCAACGTCTCGGCGCGGGTGGAAGGGGCTTTGCTGGGCAACTGGCGGGTGCAGGATTTCCACTACCGGGACGATGCCCTGAACCTGCAGATGGCGCGGCTGCAACTGGACTGGCAGCCCTGGGCATTGTTGCAGGGAGAGCTACGGGTGGATTTTCTCGGCGCCCACGGGGTGCAGTTGACCTTGCCGGTGGCCACCGATGACTCTCCCGACACCGGTACCCCGTCGCTACGCCTGCCCGTGGGGCTGGCCGTGCAGACAGCCCAACTGGAGGATCTGCAACTGCGCGTGGGAGACGGCCCGGCCACCACCCTGGAACGGGTCTCGTTGAGCGCCCACACGGCAGCCGAAGCCCTGCGCTTCGACCTCGATGTGCAGACGGCGGAGCACCGCCTGCGGGCCGTGGGGGAACTGGCAGCGGGCGCCGGCCTGCCCATGAACGCCGAGTTGCAATGGGATACCCAGGTAGCCGGGGCGGCACTGGCGGGCGCCGGTGCCATCCAGGGCAGTTACCAGGACGGCTGGCAATGGCAACAGACCCTGACGGGGGCGCTGACCGGCACCCTGCACGGGGAACTCGGTCTGGTGCCCGGGCTACGCTGGCAGGTGGCCGGACGGGTGACGGCGGAGCCGACCCACGTCCAGCCCCACTGGCCGGTGCAAAATCTCGGCCTTGATCTGCAAAGCAGTGGCACCCCGGAGGACTTCCGGCTGCAAGGCGACGCCAGCGCCACCCTCCCCACGGTGGGCACGGTGGCGGGCACTTTTCAGCTCCTGCACCAAGGACAGCAGTGGCGACTGCAACGGCTGGCCCTGACAAGTGACCGGACGCCGCTGGCACTCACCGCCACCGGCATCATCGACCCGGCAGCCGGCACCGTGAGCGCCGAGGGCGGCTGGCAGTCCCTGGGCTGGCCTTTGGATAGCCCCACCCTGGGTAGTACCGACGGCAGTTTCCAGCTGGACGGCAGCCCCGGGGATTACCGGTTCGGCCTGGACAGCGACTGGTGGCACGACACGCTGGGCGAGGGCCGGCTGTGGGCCAGTGGCGAGGGGAACCGGGAACGGGTGTGGCTGACCGGGCTGCGCCTGAGCCGTATGGCGGGTGAGGATGCTCTCCTGAACGCTACGGCGAGCCTTCGCTACGGCGACGGGGCCTTTCGGTTCGAGGGACATTGGCAGGGTTTGCGCTGGCCGATGGAGACCCCCCCCACGCTCACCGGCGGGGCGGGTCGGCTGCACCTGGAGGGCCGGCTACCGGCCCGTTACCTGGAGGGCATCGCGGGTACCTCGCCCTGATCCGCCACCGACGGCGCCGGGGGCGCCGCCCGGGGCAGCAGGTTCTCCAGGTATTCCATGGCCTCGTCCAGATCGCCGTAGCTGAACTCGGCGCCGGGCCAGTGCCCGGCCAGCGCGCTCATGGTCTCGAAGCCCCGCAGGCCGATGGCCTCGTAGTTGAACGAGTTGGCGGTGAGACGCAGAAAGGTCTGGGATTTGCCGAGCGGCTCGAAGCGCAGTGGCTGACCACCGGTGTAGGTGGGAAACAGAATCTGCCCGGCCCGGGCCACCTCGCCGCTGCGCCGGATGCTGTCCGTGGGCGGACACAGATGTACCACCGTGCCCTTGCGGGTTCGGGGCAGGGTCGGACCCATGGCCTGTTCGGGAACCCGCTGCCGCATCACCGGGATGGACTCGTTTTTCAGGGGAATCAGCCGGGGAAACGGCACCACGGTGAGATCCTCCGGGCGGACCAGGGCGAACTCGTCGGAGAGCAATCGCCAACCCCGGTAGGCCAGCGCCGCGCAGAGGGTACTCTTGCCGGAGCCCGGGCGCGCCGGCATGATGAGCGCATGGCCGTTTTTCTCCACCACCCCGGCATGGATCATCAGATACTGATGGGCGCGTTTGAACACGCACCAGTTCAGCCCCCATTCCAGCAGTGCCAGGGCTATCTCCCGGGGGAAGGGAGCGAAGTGGGAGGCATCATCGATGAGAAAGCGCACCTGGGACCGCCACAGGGCGCGGGGGCCGTGGGGCGATACCAGACGCACATGGAAATCGGCGAACCCGTCGCTGTCCAGCAGGGAAAAATCGCTATATAGCCGGTGCAGTACCGGCGGTAATTCGGGCAGAGCGGTTTCGAGATGAATGCTGAAGGGGCCGATGCGGTAAAAGATGCCCGTTTGCCTGAGCGCTGCCGCAAGATCGGGCAACGACAGATCACGAAACCTCACGGGACGGGTTCGATCAGGCCGAGGTTGTCGAGATCCGCCAGCATGTTGGCCACGTATTCCTGGGTCTCAGCATCGACGGTGAAATCGTCGAGGCGGTCGCTGAAAGCTGTCAGCAACTGTTCCCGGTCCAGTGCCCGATCAGCCACCAACTGGAGAGTCAAAGCGCCGAGAACACTGAGAAAATGGGTTTGACCCGAACTGGCGTTGAACAGGATGTATTCATCATCCCAGCAGCGCCAGTGCAACTGGCAAAGCGGATTGAGTCGCCAGCGCATGGCAGGCTGCAAGGTCTAGCGCAGGACCCGGGAATGCCCGGATCAGATGGTCGACATGGCGCAACTGCCTTCCGGATTGTCCTGTATCTCGATCTGGTTCTGGGCACGGGCGCTGCAAGGCAGGCTCAGGGCCGCCAGTCCACCGCTATGCAGGGTCAGTACCGCCGGGACGCCGAGGGCGGCTCCCCTGACAAAGCGTCGACGATCGGTCGGCTGCGCGCCCTTGGTGGACGCCTCGTTGCCGACTTCGGCGGAATGCTGATGTTGATCGGTCATGCTTCGTACTCCCGGTAACTTTGAGTTCATGGATTCTAACGGGATGGGACCGGAAATTCTATTGTAAGATCCCGGTAAAGCCGCGAATTACGGGTAACGACATAATGGTTTACAAAGTCTGTCCTGCGGGACCGGAAGTATCTGCTGAACCGACCGTCGAGTCGATGGCCCGGTCGACCCGAGGCCCTCGCAAGGTATGCCCACTCCGGCGCCGGAGAGCCAGCCGATGACCCCCCCCCTCGCCCACCTGCTGACGCAACCGGGTCGCGCATCCACCCTCTCCCTGCGGGACTGGGACGCCCTGCTACCCCAGGCCCGGGGATATGGCATTCTCGGCTGGCTGGCCGAGCGGCTCGATCCGGAAAATCCGGCAAGCCGCATCCCACCCCAGGTGCAGCCCCACCTGCGCGCGGCGTTGACCGTCGCCCACGAACACCAGCGCATGGTGCGCTGGGAAGTCAACCAGATTCAACGGACCCTGACCGGTACCGGGGTACCCATTACCCTGCTGAAAGGGGCTGCCTATCTGTATGCCGGTCTCCCCATGGCACGGGGCCGCCTGGTGTCGGATGTGGATATCCTGGTGCCGCGGGATGCCCTCACCACGGTGGAGGAGGCGCTCCTCGCGCGGGGCTGGGGATCGCTTAAACTGGATGATTACGACCAGCAGTACTACCGGCGCTGGATGCACGAGTTGCCGCCCCTGCGGCATCGGCTACGGGGTACCGTGGTGGATGTCCATCACAACATCCTGCCCGAGACCAGCCGGCTCTGCCCCGATCCCACGCAGTTACTGGCCGCCAGTCAGCCACTGGCACCGGGACTGCGGGTGTTGTGTCCGGCCGATATGGTGTTGCACAGTGCCGCCCATGGTTTCCACGATGGCGAGTTCGCCAACAGCCTGCGGGATCTACTGGATCTCCATGAACTGGTGACCCATTTCGCCGCCACCGATGGCTTCTGGCGGGCATTGCTGGACCGAAGCCGAACGCTCGGCCTGCAACGCCCCCTGTTCTATGGCCTGCGCTATACCCAGCGATTTCTCGCCACCCCCGTGCCGGCATGGGTGTCCGGCGAACTGGCCGTCTCGGGACCGGATCCCCTGAGTCGGGGTCTCATGGACTGCCTGCTGCCCTACACCTTACCCGGCGCCAGCACCACCCCCGTGCTGGCAGGGCTCGCCCGCCAGTGCCTGTACATCCGATCCCACTGGCTACGCATGCCACCAGTCCTGTTGTGCAGGCATCTGCTCATCAAGACCCTGCGCCGGAGCCGCGCCCAGCAGTGAGCAGACGAACCAAGTAGTTCACAAACGGTCACTAACGACACATGTGCAGGCACCTCAGACCGCTTAGCATAACAACCAGTCCCGTATCCTCACCCGCCGAGACCGGCCTTCAAGGGGATCAAGCTTGTGATTTTCCTCCGCAGGAGTGTTTTCATGAAAGTTCTGCTGTCTCAGTGCGCCCTTCTGATCATCACCATGGCCATGGCGTCCATGGCCGCCGTCGCTCAGCAACTACCCGAATTCGCCGATCTGTTCGAACGCAACAAGGATGCGGTGGTCAGCGTCAACGCCTCCGGCCCACGACGTTCCGAGCTCTCCCCCGAGGACATTCCGATTCCCGAGGATAGCCCCTTCTACGATTATTTCCGGCGCTTTTTCGATCAGGAACCGGGCAGCCCCTCGCCCCGGCGTCGGCGACCCCTGTCCTCGGTGGGCTCGGGGTTCATCATCTCCGACGACGGTTATATCCTCACCAACGCCCACGTGGTGGAGGATACCGAGACCATCCTGGTGGGTCTGAGCGACCGCCGGGAACTCTCCGCCGAGGTGGTGGGCACCGATCCCCGTAGTGATGTGGCCCTTCTCAAGGTGGACGCCAACGACCTGCCCAGCGTCACCATCGGTGATCCCGAGGCACTCAAGGTGGGACAATGGGTGATGGCCATCGGCTCGCCCTTCGGTTTCGACCATACCGCCACCCAGGGCATCATCAGCGGCCTCGGCCGTAACCTGCCGAGCGGCAACTACGTGCCCTTCATCCAGACCGATGCCGCGGTGAACCCCGGTAACTCGGGCGGTCCGTTGTTCAATCTGGAGGGCGAGGTGATCGGCATCAACTCCCAGATCTACAGCCGCACCGGCGGCTACCAGGGCGTCTCCTTCGCCATTCCCATCGACGTGGCCATGGACGTGGTGGGGCAACTCCGCGATACCGGTCGGGTGGTGCGCGGCTGGCTAGGTGTGCTGATCCAGGAAGTGACCTCCGAACTGGCCACCGGCTTCGGTCTGGATCGCCCCCAGGGCGCGCTGGTGGGTCAGGTGATGGCCAACAGCCCGGCGGAGAAAGCCGGTCTCCAGGCCGGCGATATCATCGTCTCCTTCAACGATCAGCCGGTGGCCACCTCCGGCGAACTGCCGCCGCTGGTGGGCCGGGTACGCCCGGGTAACGAGTCCACGGTGACCATCATCCGCGACGGCGAGGAGCGCGAACTCTCCGTGACCATCGAGGAACTGCCCGAGAATCCCACCCGGCAGGCCGCCGTGGAGGAGGCAGAGGAGCCGGAAATCAATCGGCTCGGCGTCACGGTGGAGGAGCTCGACACGGAGGTGGATCCCGATACCAACGGCGTGCGGGTCACCGAGGTGGACGAGGGTCCGGCCGCCGAGGCGGGCATTCGCCCCGGTGACATCATCGTCGAGTTGAACAAGGAGGAGATCGACGGCACGGAGGATTTTGCGCAGGTGGTGGAGGGACTGCCCACCGGCAAGCCCATCACGGTGCTGATCCGCCGCGACCAGGGCACTTCCTTCCTGGCCATGACTCTACCCGAGGACACCGAGTAAATCCGCGCCCGGACCGCATCCGGCTCATCGGCCGCGGTTCAGGCCTCTCCATCGCAGGGCTCGGCGATCTCGCGGATAAAATCCGGGTGCAGGTAGGGCAGTACCGTGGCCACCTCCTGCGCCCGCCCCCGCAGCGCCGAGAACGTTATGAAACGGCAGATACTCGGCAGTGGTGGGGTCAGCTGACCGAAGGCCGGCCGGCGAATCTCGGCCATCACCTTGCGCCGCCGCTCGTCCGGGGCCACCAGATACAGCGGGATGCTGAGATTCGGTTGCAGCGCCACCAGATCGGCCATCCGCAGCAATCCCGAGTAGATCACCGTGGTACTTTCCACCTCGAAGGCGGCGATGATGGTATTGCCCTTCAGCCATAGCACATCAATCATCTCGATGATCCGGCGGGTGGCGGGCTCGAAGGGCTGAGGTAGTGCCTCCAACAGCCCCGGCAGGGCATCGAAACGCTGCCCCGCCCAGCGCCGCCCGCGGTCATTGCGGGCCACCCACAGATTCAGTCCCATATCGGCGCCGAGCTTGAGCAATAGCCACTGGATCTCGCTGTGGCTGGAGGTCTCCTGCAAACCGGAGATATTCACCGGCTGGGGCGCATCCTCCACCCCGGGACGAAAGCCGCTCAGGCCCCGCCGCCAGAGCCGGCGCGGCTCCACCTCCCGTACCACCGGTTGCACCTGCCCCTCCAGCAGCGCCTCCATCACCATCTCGCCATCCGCGGTGGGCAAGCGGGTGGGCGAGGCCCGGAAGCGGGCGGTCCAGTGACGGTCGGCGGTGGCCCCCTGGAAGATGGACAGCCGCTCCCGCAACTCGTCCACCGGGATGCCAGTCTCGGGCGTCAGGCTCACCACCGGTTTCACTGGCAACCGCACCGGCAGTGGATCCTCCGCGCCATCGCCGGTGGCGCTCTGAAACGGCGCGCCGTTGGCCACCACCGCCCCCACCCAGCGGGATACCCCGGTGAGGTAACAGAGCACGGTGTCACCCGTGCGGATACGTTGCACCGTCGTCCAGCGCCCTTCCCGGAAGCCGAGCCAGCGCCCACCGTCGGCCAGGAAAACCTGCCAGGTGTGGTAATCGAACAGGGCCTGCCAGTAGCGCGGTTCGCTCATGGCGAGGTCGGCATGGGGCCATGGGGCTGGAGCTGGAAGATCTTCCGGAGCGGCACCAACACGGTACTGTCCGGCACTGGCTGAAGTTCCGGCCAGAACCGGATAAGATGCGGATTGACATCGGCTTCATGCCAACCGACTTTGTTGGCCTGCCAGTGCTGGCGCCAGAATTCGGGTTCCATGGATGAGCCGTTGGTACCGTGATGGATAGAGAGGGTTGTAACGCGGGGCGGCAGGCATCGCTTCCCCGGGTGCCCGTGCCAGAGTATTTCGATACACCCGATTTTATGGCATTTCGCCACGACTCGCAGCGTCGGCGTGGCGATCTGTATGACTCATCAGGCGGCGCGTCTGGATAATCCGGGCAACCCGTCCAGGACGATCAGGGCAAGGATTCCTTCTCCATGTATGAACGACCGGAAGACATCTCCCTCAGAATCACCAATATCGCCACGCCAATGGGAGTGGCCGCAATGGCGGTGCGTAACAGCCACGGCGGTGCCGCCCCCGACATTACCCGGATATTGACCGAGTGTGGCAGCGCGGTCCACGACCAGTTCGGGTTCATCCGCGATCAGGTGGATGAACACTCCAGCGCCGATCACACCGAGTTGCTGCGTATCAAGATCAGCCTGCTGCGGCTGGCGGTGCAGACCACCGTGGATCTGATCCGCGAACTGCGCCCCCCGGCCGGCAACGACGAGGCGCTGATCGCGGCGGTGACGCAACTGCTGGAGCAGTGCGTGGAGGGCGTCTGCGAACAGTATGCCCACTGCCAGGCAGGCTATTTCGCCCGTAATCCCACCCGCCGAAACCCCGGCCCCAGTCGCTAAGTTCGGTCGTTCCCCCGACATTTCCAGACGAACCAATCCTCACACCCGGTCTCGAAAAAATACCAGGGTCGTGAACTTACAATGGAATCGTCGATGCTAGAACAAAAAACCGGCTTTTTCCGGGGGAGCGTGCTTTGCCTCTGGTTGCTACTGCTGATTTCGCCCACCACCCATGCCCAGTCCTTGCTCGGTGGATTCGCCAGTGGGACCGGTGGCGGCGATGTGGGGCAACTGGTGGAGGAGAGCCGGGTACGGGAAAACGCCCGCACCTCCGCCGTGGCCACCGCCACCGAGCAGATCCGTGAGGTGATGGAACGCTATCCCTGGGCGGAGCGCCAACAGTTACAGTCGCTGGCCGATGAATCGGTGAGCGAGTACCTGCGCAGCGTGGAACGGACCATCGACGATCTCCAGGGCGACGGCGCTCTCACCGTGGACGAGGTGGTGGAAGAACTGGGGCAGCAGCGCCTGAAGTGGATCAACCGGCTCACCGGGGTACTGGAGGCGCGGGTCCAGGGTCATGAACCCCCGCCTCAACCCGAGGAATTCGACCAGACCTATCGCTACCATCTGGCCATGGCTCGCTACGTGTTCCTGGAGCGCAATGACACCGAGCAATGGCTGTGGGTACTGGCCAAGGTGGGGATCGGCGTGCTGGTGGGGTGGGTGCTGGCCAAGGTCTTCCAGGTTCTGACCTGGAACCTGTGGAACCACTACCGCACGGTCAGTGCCAAGACCATCTCCCTCAGCAAGGGTCCGCTCTACGTGGTGGGCGGGCTGGTGGCCCTGTATCTGGCCCTGGAGCCCCTGTGGTTCCCCGAGGGCACCGAGGAGGTGATCTACCGGGTCTTCCTGGTGCTACTGATCCTGGTGGCATTCTGGTGGGTCTGGTATCTGTGCTGGGCGGCAGCCGAGATCATGGCGCCCATGGCTCACCGCACCGGCGGTTCGGGTCTGGAGGCTCACTTCAAGGCGGTGACCCGCCGGGTGCTGCGGGTGGCCATGCTGGTGGTATTCCTGCTGATCATCGTCAACGTGCTGTTCCAGTCCAACCTCACCCAGGTGATAGCGGGACTGGGGGTGATCGGCCTCGCCCTGTCGTTCGCCATGCGCCATCTGTTGCAGAACGTGGTGGCCTCGTTCAGCCTGATGGCCGACCATCCCGTGCGGGTGGGGGAGATGGCCATCTACCAGGGCACCTGGGGGTCCATCGAGGACATCGGCCTGCGCTCCACCCGTTTTCGCACCTTCGACGGCCATCTCATCGCCATTCCCAACGACGAGTTCATCAACGAGGCCATCAACAATGTTTCGGCCCGGCCCTTCGTGCGGCGGCGGTTCCGGCTGGGGCTATCCCTGCGAAACAGCGCCGATAAGGTGCGCGAGGCGATTCGGATCATCAAGGATATCCTGGAGGCGCGCAAGGAACAGCAGCACCCCGATAAGCCCTACCATGCGATGTTCGTGGACTACGGCGAGTACGATATCCAGATCCTGATCCAGTACTGCTACGTGCCGCCGGATTACTGGGGCGCCAAGGAATTCGATTCGGAGGTGAATCTGGAGATCCTCCAGCGCTTCAACGAGGCCGGCATCGATCTGGCGATCCCGGCCCGGGCCAACCGGCTGGAGGAGCATCCGGAGCGGTTGCGAGTGATGGTGGAAGAGGAGGATCAGCCGGCGCCCAGAACGGCCGCCGGCTGAATCCG
>JGI12109J20283_10116389_pt1 | contig 42967 bp, 33 predicted proteins | sample ElkSlonscriptome_12_FD_20283 | JGI IMG/M metagenome (IMG submission 20283)
GGGGGTTGGGTGGGGCGGGGCTGAGGCGGCGGGGGCAAGGGCGAACGGCGGGCGGGGGCGGTTTATTCCGAAGGTAGGCGGCGGGCGGCGGGAGGGCTTTTCGGACTGTAGAGGCGCGGGTGGTCGAGGGGATGGTGGGCGGCGGGGGGCGAGCTTTGCGTGGAAGTGCGGTTTTTGGGTTGCGGGGTCGAATGAGCGTGAGTCGTGCGGCCGATAGAGGCGGCATGGCGGATCGTCGTCGAGCGGAGCGGACGGGTGAGCACGGGCTGCGGTGTTCGCGCGGTCAGGTGGTGGACGCGTCGTCGCGCGGGATGCGTCTGCGGACGCGGTCGCGTTGGGCGGAGGGGGAGCGTCGGTTGGTGACGCTGCGCTGCGGGGCTGAGGAGGCGAACGTGTGGGCGGAGGCGGTGTGGAGCCGCCGGGAGGCGTTCATGTGTTACGCGGTGGGGCTGGCGTTCGTGGACGTGACGGCTGAGGAGCGGGGGTTTTTGGAGCGTGCGGTGAGCGCGGGCGGCGGGCGGGGCGCGGGCGGCGCGTTGATTCCGCTGGGGCTGTCGGGGTCGGAGCGTGAGGCGGCGTAGGGAGGCGTGGTGAGGTCGAGAGGGCGGCGGCGCTCACGGGGTGTGCGGCGGTCACCGGGCTCTCCGGCTGCGGGGCAGCGGTGGGCGGGGTCAGTCGTCGATGATGCCGAGTTGGCGGTACTTCTCGCGGTATTTGTCGCGGAGTTCGGTTTGTTTGCTGGTCATGGGGACGGGGCGGCCGTCGATGTAGGCGGCTTCGACGACGGTGGTGACTTCGAGGACGTCGCCGTCGGTGACGATGAGTGTGGCGGACTTGCCGGGTTCGAGGGAGCCGTAGCGGTCGTCGATGCCGAGGATTTGAGCGGGTGTGAGTGTGATGGCGCGGAGGGTGTCGGCTTCGGAGAGGCCGTGGCGTCGGGCGAGTGCGGCTTCGTGTGGGAGGTTGCGGACGTTGCCGTCGCGGTCGGAGGAGGTGATGGCGAAGCGGACGCCTTTGGCGGCGAGTCGGGCGGGTTGGTTGAATGCTTCGGCGTAGCTGGAGTCGGCGCGTTTGGGGAAGCGGTGGACGCCTGAGAGGATGACGGGGATGTCGTGTTCGGCGAGGAGGGCGCTCGACATTTCGGCGTCTCGTCCGCCGAGGAGGACGGGGTCGTAGCCGCGGTCGAGGGCCCATGTGAGGGCGTCGTTGATCTGGTCGAGGTCGTTGGCGGCGAGGAAGAGGGGTTTGCGCGCGTCGGGTTCGCCCGAGACGAAGGGGCGTGTGGCGGCGAGGCGGACGTCGGCCTTGGGGGCGTCGGCGGTGGGCTGGTCTTCGTGGCGTTCGAGGCGGTGGCAGTAGGCCTCGGCGGCGTCGAAGAAGTCGTCGATTTGCTGGAGGTTGAGCTCGATCTCGCGGTACTGGTCTTGCGGGGTGTCGATGACGTACCAGCGGTGGAGGGGTCGGACCTGCGGCCATGCGACGACGAGGGCGGCGTGGTCGTCGATGGTCATGTCTTCCGACGTCCAGCCCATGAGTTTGACGGCGGCGGCTTGTCCGGAGACGCGGCCGCCTGTGGGGAGGACGCCTGCGACGAGGACGCCGCCGAGTCGGGTGACGGGGATGAGTGTGGAGTCGGGGTTGATGGCGACGGCGGCGCGGACTTCGGGGGTGAAGGCGCCGGTTTCGTTTTCGTCGCGAGTGGCGCGGACGGCGGAGGTTTCGACGAGGCCGATCTGGGTGGTGGCGGCGACGAGGCCGGGGTAGATGCGTTTGCCGGTGGCGTCGACGACGCGGCAGTCGGCGGGTATGTCGGCGAGGTCGAACTGGGCGTCTGGGCCGACGAAGGCGATGCGGCCGTCGTTGATGAGGACGGCGCCGTCTTCGATGGGGTCGCTGGCGATGGGGTAGACGGTGGCGTTGCGGAAGAGGATGGGTTGGGTCTGCTCGGCGGGCGGGGTGACGACGAGGTCTTGAGCGAAGGCCGGGCGCACGAGAAGACAGGAAGCGATGAAGAGAAGGGCGAGGCCGAGGGCGACGAGGGTGAGGGCGGGGGTGGATCGGGTCATGGGGCGCTTTCGGTGTTGGCGGTCGGAGATTGAGGGGAGTCGGTGGATGTGTTGCGGGGCTTGTCTGGTTTGAGGAGGGCGAGCGCGCAGAAGGCGGCGATGGGAAGACTGAGGAGTGTGAAGACGAGGCCCATACCGAGGCTGATTGCGGTGAGGCCCCAGATGCCGAAGAATGTGGAGAGGCGAGGCTCGTGCGCACCTTCGGGGTGGTAACGGATGGGGAGCGTGTCGCCGACGGATTCGCTCCAGCCGGCGGACTTGCCGACGTCGGCTTGGAAGCGGATTTCCTGTCCGTTCGTGTCGGTGAAGGCGAGGACGGGGTAGGAAAGGGTGGCGTGGCCCGCGCCGCCGGCGCCGGGCTCGGAGCGGAACTCGACGATGACGGCGTCGGTCTTGACGGTGTCATCGAGGAAGTCGAGCGTCTTCGTGCCGGAGCGGACGCCGACGACGAGCATGACGATGCCGAAGGCGGCGGCGAGGGAGGTCGCGGCGAGCCAGACGGCGGTTTGCTTTCGTTCGGAGAGAGCCATGAGCCGGGGTCCGGTGGGTGCGAGCGGCGAGGGAGTGTGGTTCAGTGGTCGTGGGTGTGCTCGGCGTGCTTGTCGAGGGCGTGTCGTTTGTGGTCGATGAGCGCGCAGCCGCAGTCTCCGCCGGCGGCGGCTTCGGGGTCGCGTCCGGCGGCGAGTTCGGCGCGATACCAGGCGGCGAGGGCGGCCTGCTCTGGGGAGAGTTCGCCGGCGGGGCTCTCTTCGTCGTCGGTGTGGTCGCGGGGTTTGTCGGGTGCGGCGATGATTTTGTCGATGAGTCGTCGGCGCTCGCGGGCGATGTGTTCGCGGTGCTGGGCGTCGCGTTTGAGCGAGAAGAGTTCGCGGCCGTCGACGAAGGTGCGTTCGACGAGGGCGAGGGTGGAGAGTGGGTGGTCGGACCAGAGGACGAGGTCGGCGTCCATGCCGGGCTTGAGCGAGCCGACGCGGTGGTCGACGCCGAGTTGGACGGCGGCGTTGTTGGTGACGAAAGCGAGGGCGTCCTGTTCGGAGAGGACGGGTACGCCTTGTTCGTCGCGGTGAGCGTACTTGAGGGCCTTGGCGGCTTCGAGGTTCATGCGACGGGCGAGTTCGTCGGAGTCGGAGTTGTAGCTGGTGAGGACGCCGGCTTCGGTTTGGAGGGGGCCGGCGTAGGGGATGGCGTCCATGACTTCGACTTTGAACATCCACCAGTCGGAGAAGAGGCTCGCGCCGATGGCGTGTTCGCGGACGGCTTCGGCGACTTTGTAGACCTCGAGTCCGTGCTGGAAGGTGCCGATGGTGAAGCCGAAGTCTTCGGCGATGCGGCAGAGCATGAGGATTTCGTCCTGGCGGTATGAGTGGCAGTGGACGAGCCGTTCGCCGCGGAGGACTTCGGCGAGTGCTTCGAGTTCGAGGTCGCGTGGTGGTGGCGTAGCGCCGGCGCGGTTGGCTTGGGCGTGTGCGTTCATATAGTCGCGTGCGGCGGCGAAGCGGTCGCGCATGATGGCTTCGACGCCCATGCGTGTTTGGGGGTAGCGGGTGCGTTCGCTGTCGGAGAGGTTCCAGTTTGATTGTTTGACGTTTTCGCCGAGCGCGAACTTGATGCCGGGCTTTGCGGTTTGAAGGCGCATGTCGTGTGGGTGCTCCGCGCCCCAGCGGACTTTGTGGGTTTGGCTTTGTCCGCCGATGGGGTTGGCCGAGCCGTGGAGGGAGAGGACGGTGGTGACGCCGGCGGCGAGTTGCCTGTACCAAGAGACGAAGTCGGGGTCGATGGAGTCGGCGATGCGGACTTCGGCGGTGACGGCTTGGCCTGCTTCGTTGACGCCGAAGCGGAAGAGGCCGGTGTGGGAGTGGGCGTCGATGAGGCCCGGCGTGAGGTGCTTGCCGCGTGCGTCGATGCGGCGTGCGTGGTCGGGGACGGCGGGGGGCTCGCCTGTGCCGAGGCTTGCGATGGTGTTTCCGTCGACGAGGAGCCAGGCGTCGTCGAGGACGCCGCGGTCTGATTGGGTCCAGATGGTGGCGTTGGTGATGAGGGTGACGGTCGGTTGGGCGTCGAGTTCGCCGGGTGCGAGGGCGTAGGGGCCGAAGGGGTAACCCGGGAGATCGGGGACGTCGGATGGGTCGGCGTCGGTGGAGCGTTCGGCGTTTGCGTCGTTGTCGTCGTCCGGTTGATTGTGTGGGGTTGCGTTCTGGAGGGCGGCGTCGAAGGCGGATTGGTCGATAGGTGTGGCGAGCCATTCGAAGTGGTCGTCTTGTTGGTCGAGTCCGATGCCGCGGATGGTGCGGTTTGGTTGGAGGACGCCGGACATGATGTAGGCGCCTGAGCCGTCGTCGGGATCGTCGACGAGGAAGGACAGTCGGCGGCCGTCGAGTTTGACGTCGCGGGCGCGGTTGGCGGCATCGTCTTGGATGAGTTGAATGGTGTGTCGGTCTTTGGGTGAGGCGCCGAGGTTGAAGAGCATTTCGAAGCTGGGTGCGTCGGGGTCGCCGACGACGAGGCGCCAGGGTCCGGCGAGGTCGGGTTCGTCGGCGGGGTTGATGGGGTGGCGTCGCCCGTCGATGTAGAGGTCGATGATGTTGGTGTGCTCGTCGAAGATGGGCCCGTCGGCGAGGACGAGGTTGGCGCGGTGGCCTTGGGCGATGCGGCCGAGTCGTTTGCCGGGTGAGGCGAGGTCGGCGCGGGGGGTGAGTTCGGCGAGGACGCGGGCGGGGTTGGTGGTGAGCATGGCGAGTGCGGCGTCGTGATCGAGGCCGGCGTCGATGGCTTCGCGGAGCCGTTCGTGGAAGGAGGCGGGGCGGCCCGGGTGGGAGGCGGTGAGGGAGACGAGGAGGCCGGCGTCGTGGAGGCGGCGCGGGTTGGTGGGCGCCTGCTCCCAGGTCATGAGTTCGTCGAGTTCGATGGCCTCGGCGGCGGCGGGCGAGGAGACGTCGGGCTTGCGCGGGAAGCGGAGCGGGAGGACGACGGGGCGGTCGGCGGCGGCGAGGGCGTCGAGTCGGCGGAATTCGGCGCCGGAGCCGACGATAAGGGCGGGGCGCCTGGCTTCGCGGGCGATGTCGTCGGCGAGGAGGGCTTCGAGTTCGTGGTCGGTGTCGAAGAGGAGTGGGACGTCGCGGTCTTCGAGCGGGGTGAGGGCGTTGGGCGCGGCGGCGGGTGCGTGGTCGCGTTGGTAGTCGGCGTCGATGAAGGTTTGGCGCATGAGTGCGACGGCGCCGGGGTGGCTTGTGGGGTAGTGGCGATCGCCCCAGCCGGAGGTTTGGAAGCGGAGGGTGTGGTGGAGGTCGGCGGCGTAGAGGCGGTCGGCTTTGGAGGAGGCGGGTGAGACGGGGTCGGCGAGGGAGACGAGGGCGGTGCGGCCGGCGAAGACGCCGTGGTCGGGGACGAGGAGGGCGGTGGTGAAGCCTGCGTTGCGGAGGTAATCGAGGGTGTGTTGGGGGAGGTTGTGGGCTTCGGCGGCGGAGCGGTCGGGGGTGACCCAGTGGTTCCAGTGGGCGCCGTCGGCGTCGCGCGAGCGGGCGGGAGCGGCTTCGGTTTGGACGAAGAGGTCGATGAAGCCTGCGTAGAGGTGCATGCCGTGGAGGTCGCGAGCGATGAGGCCGGGGGGCGGTGCGAAGCCTTCGGGTTGGGGCGCGACGCGTGTGATGGCGCCGTGGTTGAACTCGACGAGGGCGTGGGAGATGGTTTCGCCCGGGGCGACGTGGACGGTGGCGTTGTAGAGGATGTGGTGGGTCGGGGCGGCGCTGCGCGGTCCGTTGGCGGGCGGCGCGAGGGGCGACGACGAGGTGGGTTGTTGCGCGTGGGACAGCGCGGCGGCGAGGGTTGCCGCGGTCAGGGCGAGGAGGCTGATGAGTTTGTGCATGTCGTCATGCTACCGCCGCGTTTAAGGGGCCGGGCGTGCAGGCGGTGAGGCGAAGACCCCAGAGCGCGGCGGCGAGGTGGCGGGCGTGTGAGGGGCTCGATCAGGCGAAGGCGGGCGAGCCGCGTTGTGAGGTTTCGCGCCATGGTGAGGCTTTTGAGAGGCGGCCGGCGCGCCATTCTCGTTCGAGGAGTTCGGCGTTCTTGCGGTTGGCTTTGAAGAGGACGTCGAGGATGAGGTCGACGCCTGGGACGAGGCCGATGAGCCAGTCGATGGTGAGGTTGAGGAGCATTCGGGCGACGACGGCGGCGCGAGCGCCGAGTCGGACGGCGTCCCAGACGATGAGGGCGCCGAGTGCGAAGGTGACGGTGTCGCCGACGACGGGGACGAGGCCGATGAGGGCGTCGAGGCCGAATCGGATACCGGCGATTTCGTACTTGGAGTCGAGGAGGTGGGCGAGTTTGAGCGAGCGGAGCGGGGCGGGGAGTTCGTCCGGATAGCCCGTTTCGCGGCGGAAGGCGTCCTCGAAGTCGCGTTGGTGGTGGCGGTCGGCTTTCCCATTGCTGTGTCGTGGGTCGAGCATGGTGAAGCGTAGCGGCGATGAGGGGCGAAGAAACATCTCCCGGCGTGAACCGGGGAATCGGACCAATCCGGGTCTGGAGCCGGCGCGGGTACGGTCTTTGTAGAGATGCGCGGTGAGTCCGTTCACATCGACGCGAGCGAGTCCAAGCGGAAGAGGCAACCATGCTTTCGAACGGTCCCGTACGGCGGCGCCCGGTGGCGTTAGTCGTCGAAGACAACATGCTGATCGCGTTTTCGCTCGTGCACGATCTCAATCTGATCGGGGTAGACGTTTTAGGTCCGGCGATGGATGTGAAGCGCGCGAACCGGTTGCTGGATAGCGACGAGGAGCCGAGCCCGGACGTGGCGGTGTTGGATTTTGATTTGGGGAAGGAGACGTCGAAGCCGATCATCGATCGTTTGCAGGCGTCGGGGGTTCCGTGCGTGTTGGCGACGGGGCAGGGTCGTTTGGCGCGGGAGTTTGGGGTGGAGGTGAAGTATGTGCTGCACAAGCCGTTCGAGCCTGAGATGCTGATGCAGGCGGTGCAGTCGTTGCTGGACCGGCGGGCGGCGGAGGCCAACGGGAACGGGCGGGCGCCGGCGGGTTCGTGAGTGGAGCGCGTCGAGTGGAGCGCGTCGGGCGGGGCGGCTGCTGTTTGGATTCAATCGATGTCGGCGGGGAAGACGACGCGGTAATAGAGTCCGTCGGGACGGAACTCGAGGGTGGATTCGCCGCTGAGTTCGTAGGGGCCGGCGTTTTCGATGAGCCGTGTGCCGTAGCGTCGGACGGGGGGGTCGACGACGGGGGGCCCGCCGCGTTCGTGCCAGACGAGCTCGACCATGTTGCGGTCATCGTCGTCGGGCGCGCAATTGATCGTGATGTCGACGGAGCCTTGGTCGGCTGAGAGCGAGCCGTACTTGGCGGCGTTGGTGGCGAGTTCGTGGAGGACCATGCCGAGGGTGAGTCCGCCTTTGGCGGTGAGTTGGCAGTCGACGCCGTGGATGGAGACGCGTGTGTCGTCTCCGTTGTTCCAAGGTTTGACGACGGTGTCGACGACTTGGCGGAGGTGGGCGCCGTGCCATCCGGCGGCGGCGAGGAGTTCGTGGACGCGGGACATGGAGCGGAGGCGTGACTCGAAGATGGGGCCGAACTCTTCGGGGTCGGGGGTTTCACGGATGGTGAACATGGCCATGGAGAGGACGGTGGCCATGGTGTTTTTGAGTCGGTGGTCGAGTTCGTGTCGGAGGAGCCGTTCGCGATTTTCGCCTTCGCGGAGTTCGTGGACGTCGTGGGCGGCGCCGTACCAGCCGGCGAAGTCGCCGCGTTGTTCATGGATGGGGACGGCGCGGGCGAGGTGCCAGCGGTAGTCGCCGTCGGCGTCGGCGATGCGGAACTCGATCTCGAATTCTTCGCGGGTTTCGACGGATTCGTTCCAGGCTTCCTGGACCCATTCGCGGTCTTCGGGGTGGAGGACGGCGAAGAAGGCGAGCTGCATGTCGTCGGGTTTGATGACGCCGGTGAGGAGGTGCCACTGTCGGTTGACGAAGGAGATGCGGCCGTCGTGGTCGGCGACGAAGACGATGGAGGGCATGGATTCGGCGAGGTCGCGAAAGCGTCGTTCGCTTTCGGCGCGGGCGCGTTCGGCGGCGTGCTGTTCGGTGACGTCGCGGAGGGTGACGATGGCGTACTGGAGTTCGGTGCGTTGATCGGCGTTGGGTTCGTCGGGTTCGTGGTAGACGGGGGTGCCGGCGTAGGCGAACCACTTGGCGGTGTCGCGGTGGGTGTCGACCACCTGGTAGAGTGAGTTTTCGAAGCGTTCGCCGCGGAGAGCGCGGGCGAGGGGCCATTGGGCGACGGGCGTTTCGCGGCCGAACTCGTCGCGAAGGGTGTAGCGGGTGGCGAATTCGGCCATGGCTTTACGGGCTTCATCGCGGTTGATGCCGTGAAGCTCGGCGGCGGCCTGATTGAACTCAAGTACATTGCCGTCGGGGTCGGAGATGATGAGGCCCTCGGTCATGGACGAGGTGATCATGGCGAGGCGGCGTTCGTTGTCGCGGATGGCGGCTTCGGCGCGGTGGCGTTCGGTGATGTCGAGGACGACGACGCTGACGCCGGTGGGGGCGTCTTCGCCTTCTTCATAGATGGGGAGGTAGCTTGCGATCCAAGTTCGGTTCTCGCCGCGCGTCGCGGGAGTGTCGCCCGTGACCTCGAGGTTGAGGATGGGCTCGCCCGTGTCGAGGACGCGTTGGAGGAGGGGGAGGGCGGTGTCGGCGAGAGAGGTGAAGAGTTCTTCGGGCCGCCTGCCGAGGTGCGCGTCGACGGAGAAGCCGTTGATGTCGGCCATTTCCTGGTTGATGCGGACGAAGCGGAGGTCGCGGTCGAAGACGCAGAGGCCGACGGGTGTGGCCTGATAGAGGGCTTCGATCTCGGCTTCGCGTCGTTTGGATTCCGTTGCGGCGCGGCGGAGTCGGCGCTGGCTTTCGCGGAGTTTGACGGCGGAGGCGATGATGTTGGCGATGGACTGAACGAAGTCGGCGTCGTCGTCGGTGAAGGTGCGGACGTTGGTGGAGTGGAGGCCGATGACGCCGAAGGGCTTGTCGCCGGGCCTGATGGCGCAGGAGACGCCGGAGCGGACGTGGTGGTCGAGCAGGAGTTGGGGCCCCGCGAAGCGGCGTTCGGCGTGGAGGTCGGTGACGACGACGGGGTCGGGCGCGCGGAGGGTATAGCCGCCCTGACTGTCGGCGGCGGCGGGGACGAGGGCTTCGCCCGGGACGATGTGGTCGTTCCAGCCGAGGCCGGCGAGCACGAGGAAGTCTTCGCGTTCGTCGTCGTATCGGAGGACTTTGCCGAAGTCGGCTTGGAGCACGCTGGCCGCCTCGCGGAGGACTTCGTCGAGGAAGGCGTCGAGGTCGGGCTCAGCCATGGCGCGGAGACCGAGGCGGGCGACGGTGGCCTGTTGGCGAGCCTTGGCGGCGGCGGTGTCGGCGGCGACTTTTTTCTCGGTGATATCGTTGAAGACGACGACGACGCCGGCGATGCGGTCTTCGTCGGTGCGGTAGGGGAGGATGCGTCGGGCGTACCAGCGGCCGTTCTCGTCTTCGACTTCGCGCTCGGAGGGCGTAAGCCCTTCGAGGACGCCTTCGGCGTCTTGGAGGAGGGTGTGGTCGACGCAGGCGCCGCGGAGGTCGTGGACGGGCCTGCCGATGTCGCTTTCGATGACGTGGATGAGGCGGGTGGCTTCGGGTGTGTATCGGGAGATGCAGAGGGAGCGGTTGAGGAAGAGGACGGCGAGGCGCGTGCTGGTGAGCAGGTTGCGCATGTCGTTGTTGGTGGCTTCGAGCTCGTCGACCTTTTCGCGGAGCTGGACATTGACGGTGGTGAGCTCTTCGTTGAGCGAGCGGAGCTCTTCGGAGGAGGCTTGCAGTTCCTCGTTGGAAGACTGCAACTCCTCGTTCATGGAGCGGGCTTCCTCGTTGGAGGATTTGAGCTCTTCGTTGGTGGTTTCGAGTTGTTCGACGGTGTCGCGGAGGTCGGCCTTGGTGGCGGCGAGCTCGCGTTCGAGCTGTTCGTTGACGCTCTCGCCGGTGGTGAGCGGTTCGTCGCTGGCGTTGGGCTCGTCGCGGAAGGCGATGACGAGCAAGTCGGAGCGGGAGCCTGAGTCGGAGCGGGCCGAAGCGACGCGGGCGGAGACGATGCGACGCCGCTGGTGGTCGTCTCCGTCGAGCACGACGCGGACTTCTTGCGGGTCCTTCTCGCGTTGGGCCCGGAGCACGGCGGTGCGGACGCGAGTGCGGAGCGGCTTGATAAGGAGGTTGGAGAGGTCCATGGTGGGCTCTCCGACGCCGAAGGCGAGGTACGGCGCGAGATCGCCCGCGGTGAAGACGACCTGTTGGTGCTCGTCGACGACGACCGCGGCGGGGGTGGCGTGCTTGAGGACGGCCTGGCGGCATGTCTCGGCAAGAGAGCGTTCCTCGCGCTCGGCGACGCTCTTCTGCGCCTCGGCCTGCTCCTCGGCTTCGTCGCGTGTCTCTTTGATGCGACGGCCACGGTTCTGGAGAACCTCATAGGTCTTGGTGCGTCCGACGCGGCGGTAGATGCGGTTCGGCTTGGAAATGGGCGTGAAGCCGGAGGACTCGCCGCCCGGGTTCTCCGACGAGCCGAGGAACAGCACGCCTCCCGGCGAAAGGGCGAAATGGAAGAGGTCGATGGCTTCGCGCTGCGATTCTCTTCGGAGATAGATGAGCAGGTTGCGGCACACGACGCAGTTGAGCTTGCCGTAAGGGGGGTCGACGAGAAGGTTGTGTCTGGCGAACGTGACGCAGTCGCGGAGGGATCGCTTGACGAGCCAGCGGCCGTCCTCGAGTCGCTCCATGAATCGCCTTTTGAACTGCTCGGGAATGCGGGAGGCGGACTCGGCGGAGTAGCGCGCACGGCGGGCGAAGGCGAGCGCGTCCTCGTCGATGTCGGTGGCGAACACTTGCAGGCGGAGTTCGGAGTTCCGCTTGTGGAGTGCGTCGTAGAGGATCATCGCGACGGAGAACGACTCTTCGCCGGTGGCGCAACCTGGGGTCCAGATGCGGACGGCGTCGAGATCGTCGTCGGATTCGGCGCGCTCTTCTGCGGCGTCGATGATGGCGTTGGCGGCTTCACCCGCGAAGGCGTCGAAGGCCTCGGTGTCTCGGAAGAAGTCGGTGACGCTGATGAGCAGGTCGCGTGCGAGTTGCCGGGCTTCGCGACCGGATTCCTCGAGATAGTCGAGATATCGCTCTTCGGACGAGATGCCGACGAGGCTCATGCGTCGATGAACCCGTCGGCAGATGGTGGACTCTTTGTAGGGATCGGCGTTGAAGGCGACGGACTGCCCGAGGATGGAGACGATGCGTCGGGCGAGCTCGTCTTGACCGAGGCTCGAGGGCGGCACGGACCGTTCGGAAGATTCGGGGGAGGCGTGGCTTGGAGCGGGCGGGGAGGCGTAGGCGTGCCCGGCGAAGCGGGTAATGATTTCGGCCATCTCGTCGCATCGGAGGACGCGATCGGCGGCGCCCTCGGTGGCGGCGGCGCGCGGCATGGAGTCGTATTCGGCTTCCTCTTCATCTTGGGCGATGGTCAGCCCGCCGGCGGCTTTCACGGCGCGGATGCCGGCGGCGCCGTCGGAGCCGGCTCCGGAGAGGACGATGGCGATCGCTCGGGGGCCGAACTGGTTGGCGAGGCTTTTGAAGAACCGATCCACCGCCTGCCTGCCGGACTGGTGGACGTCGTCTCGTGAAACGAAGTTGAAGCGGCCGTCGCGGATTTCGAGCAGGACGTCTTGCGGGATGACGTGGACGGTGTTGGGCCGCGGCTCGGATCGGTTCTCGATCTCGACGACGTGCATGTCGGTGTGCTTGGCGAGCAGCTCGGGCAAGATGCTGTTGTGCTCGGGGTCGAGGTGCTGAACGAGGACGAAGGCGAGGTCGGCGTCGGTGGGCATGGCCGAGAGGAAGCGTCGGAAGGCTTTCAGCCCGCCCGCCGAAGCTCCCACGGCGACGATGGTGGAGCTGGAAGGGTCGGGAGAAGCCGAGCGGGAGCGGTCGCTCTTGCCGGTCGTCGCCGGCGCGTCGGAGTCGGAGTCGGAATCGGAGGAAATGTCGGTCGCGGCCCGACCTTCGCGGTCGCGCTCGTCGCCCGCGTCGTCGTCGTCCGCGTTGGACGCTGTTGTGGTGTATGCGCCTTCGTCATCAACGGTCGGGTAGTCGGCGTTGGAGTCGGGCCCGGATTCGTACCAATGGTCGCTCATCTTCCGCGGCGGCTTGCGACGGGCGTCTTCGGCCTCGGGGCGGTCGGGTTGATCCGTGTCGCTCTCGGGAGCTTCGGAGCCGGACTCTTCCGAACCCGAGCTCTGCTTTGCAGGTCTTCGGTCGTCGCCGCCGACGCGGTCGTTGAGCGTGGCTTCGGACCGCTTCATGGCCTCGCGGCTTCGATCGAGGCGGTTCTGGTGCGCGTCGCGGTCAAGAGTGACCGATTCACGGCTTTCGGTGTCGCCGCGTTCTCGGGTCGAATCGTCGTCTGCGTCGATCTTTGAGGTGGCACGCGAGCCGGCGTTCGAATCGGGCTGTGCGTCTTCGGGGCTGGTGGAGTCAGACATCGGCGTGCGCCCTCGACATGGAAGTTTTGCAAGCGAACGTGCACGATATCGCGCGACGGCTCGGCGGTGTTCGCCATCGGCACAATGGAGTCCAGCGCCGGCCGCCGACCCGTGGACTGGGGCGGGATTCCCATGCGCCGGCGTCCGCATCGTGAGGCGGCCGGTCCGCACCGACGGGGCATTTCGTTCTGAGTTGTGCGTTCCGCGCGAACGGCGTCAGCTCGGCTCGACACGCTTGAGGACGGCGGCGTTGAAGGTGCGGCCTTCGTCGATGTATTTGCGTTCGAAGTTGGTGCCGACGACTTCGCCTTCGCGTGCGGAAGGCGGGCTTGCGAAGGGTGTGCGAAGGAAGCGCGGGCCGGTGGTTCCGTCGGGGCCGGGGCGTTCGGGGCCGACGGCCCAGCGGTCGAAGTGGGTTTCCATCCAAGCCCAGTAGTCGGCGTGGTCGGTGACGACGCGGAGTTCGCCGCCGGGTTGGAGGACGCGCCAGGCGTTGCGCATGAAGTCGTCTTGAACCATGCGGCGTTTGTGGTGTCGCTTCTTGGGCCAGGGGTCGGGGAAGTAAAGATGGATGACGCGGGCGACGGCGGCGGGCGTGCGGAAGCGGAGGAAGTCGGCGGCGTCGGTGTGGAGCATGCGGACGTTGGCGAGGTTGTTGCGGCGGATGCGGTCTGCGGCGTAGCGGAAGAACTCGCCGGCGTATTCGATGCCGAGGAAGTTGGTGTCGGGTTGGAGGACGGCTTGCTGGGCGAGGAAGGTGCCTTTGCCGGAGCCGATCTCGAGTTCGAAAGGTCGGTCGGGGTGGTCGAACCAGGCGCGGAGGTCGATCCGGGCGGCCTCGGGGTTGTGGACGAGGTCGTCGGGAAGCGGGGGGAGGTCTTCGTGGAGGACGCCGAAGCCGGAGATGTCGAGTTGTTTGCCGCGTGAGAGTCCGAAGGACATGGCGGTGAGGATAGCGGGGGCTGGGGCGGGGCTGGGGGGCGTTGGGAGGGGGTCGGGGAGAGGGGGCGGTGGTGGGGTGTGTGCGCGGCGGGGGGGCGTGTGCGCGGCGGTTGTGGTGGTCGCGGTCTTTGACGAACGAATGTGTGCCGTGGGGAAGATGAGGCGTTTGCGGAGGTGGATGGTGGGGAACGGCGGGCGCCGCCAACAATTGCCCAGATAGGGGGGGTTGACCGAGGTTCAAATCAGAATCATACTCAGCCTAATAAATTTACCATGTAAACATCGGCAATTGTCGAAAGGCGAGATGGATGAGAACTTTGCAGTATCGCTTCGGTGTCTGGATTACCGGGATTTTGCTGGTGTTTTCAGTTGGGAGTTTGGGCGTTTCGCCCGCGAGCGCGGACATCGGCGATGCGGGAGACCCGTCGGGGGGGTCGAACTCGGCATTGATCATCTCGCAAACGGAACTTTCGCTGGTGGAGCGTGACGGTAGCTTTTTCGTGCAAACGGTGACCGGAGATCAGATTCAGGTCACGGACACAGACACCGTTCTCTACTTCGACGGGCCGACGCTGAGCGTGCGCGAGGTAAAGGGCGCGCTGTGCGACACAGTCGAGAGACGCTGCAACGGAGGATTGCTTCGGCGTAGCGGCGGGAACTACTCTGGCTGCTCACTCGACAGTAGTGGGAACTGCCAGGGAGAGTGTCGCTATTGCACTGGCGGCATGCGCAAAGGTCGAATCTGTCGGACTTCGTCGAGCGCGAGCGACGTTTGCCTTGCAGCATGGACTCTGCCGCGGTTGGGTTGCGGAACAAAGAACTACTATCCGTGCGTGACATGGACCGGCGGGCATCCTCTGGCTCCGCCGAACGGGTGTGGATGCAACACGAACGCACCTCCGCGTACGACAGGCGAAAAGTGTTCGCTGGTCACGTGCGTGTGACTCATTTGTAGGAGTGGGGCCGGGAGTTCAAGGGGGGGGGCGGGGGGTCTTTGGCGTGTTGATTGGGTTCGGCGCGGGGTAAAGCGGAGAGAGATGAGCCATGAGGACGCGACGATCTTGGGCGTTGATGACGGGGGTGCCGGTGTGTTTGGGTCTGACGGTGGCGGCCGGCCCCGGGGGTGCTGCGGTGGGAGAAGGTGGCGCCGAGGGCGGGACGAAGGCGGAGGTCGGGGCGGGCGAGGCGGAGCGTTTACCTGCGGAGTTTCTCGAGTCGCTATCGGCGCGGGACATCGTCGAGTTGTTCGTCGGGTATGACGATTCGTTGTGGTCGGCGGACATTCAGATGGAGATGTGGTTCGACGACCCGCGGCATCCCGCGGAGGGCGAACAGTTGATTTTCCGCGGGCGATTTGTGTTCGGTGAAGGCGGGCGTTGGGCGCGGCATGGCGAGCAAGGTCTTCGGGAAGAGACGCCGGAGGGCGAGGTGCGCGTGTGGACGGTGCGGACGGAGTCCGCTTCGGACGGGGTGCGTGAGATGCGACGCGACCCGGAGACGGGCGACGGTTTGATCGTGTTCGACAGGGGCTCACAGCGCGGGATGCTTGAGATCCGGGCGATGTTGGGTCGGGGTTTCGCAAGCCGGGTGCAGGCGCCGTTGTGGGAGCAGTTGGGCGAGTACGAGGCGACGCTGCGGCGTCTGCCGGACACGCCGGAGGGCTGGTTGTGTGTGGAGGTGTTGCGTCCGCCGGACGGTCGTCATCGCGCGGGTTCGGCGGTGCGGCTGACGGTGGACGCGGAGCGAGACTTCGGTCCTCGTGCGATCGAGTCGGTCGATCTGCTCACGGACGTCGTGACGGAGGGGTTCTACGTCGATCGGTTTACGGAGCGTGGGGGGCTGTGGCTGCCGGCGGAGGGTCGTCGTGTGTCGAACACGATCGTGAGCGATGAGGCGTTGATGGCGGCGCATTCCGCGCTGGAGGCGGCGGGGCTGGCGGAGCGAGGGCGGGTGATGGCTCTCGGCGACGGTGGGGAGAGATTGGCGGCGGCGCGTGCGATCGTTGCGGAGGCGTTGGGGAATCGGAAACCGAGCGTGGAGAGTTGGCGGTACTGGACGGAGATCACCTCGGTGTCGGCGGTGAACGACGAAGTGGACGAGTCGGTGTTCACGATGAACTATCGGGAAGGTGCCGAGGTGGGTGACGCGTTCAGCGAATCGACATACGTGGTGCGCGACGGGCGTCTGGAGCCGGTCGAGGCGGTGGACGCCGGGGCTGGGAGGGCGGGTGGTCGGGGTGCTGGCGTGAGCGACGGAAGCAGCGACGATCGTTCGCGGGAGGACGGGTAATGGCGAGGCGAGTCGGCTGTTTGAGCGAGCGTTGGGGTGGGGCGTTGATGGGAGCGGCGGTTGCTGTCGGCTTCGGCGCGGCGTTGAGCGTGGGAGGATGCGATGCGGAAATGGGCTCTGTGGGTTCGGCCGGGGCGCCGGGTGGAGGCGGCGAGGTCGCGCGGGCGGAGACGTCGGCGGTGAAGGCGGAGGTGGGGGTCGACGTTTCGGCGGGGTCGAGCGGCGATCGTGGCGAGGTCGTGACGGCGGGCTTGGCGGCCGCGTCCGAAGCGGTGCTGCCGGTGGTGGTGTTGGAGGCGATGGAGCCGATGGAGGCGGGGTTGGTGGCGTTTCAGTCGGAGCTTCGGCGGCAGGTGCTGGTTTCGAATACGTCGCGGCATCCGGTGTCGTTGTCGCTGGGGAAGGTGACGTGCGGGTGCGCGAGCGCTTCGTTCGACAGTTCGTATTTGGCGCCGGGCGAGACGACGTTTCTGACGGTGTCGATCGACGTGAACGTTCCCGGTCCGCAGGTGCAGAGCGTGGAGGTGATCGCGCGTGAGGCGGCGGACGAGGGCGAGGGCCGAGAAGCGCGGCAAACGGTGTCGGTGTCGTACGAGGCTGACCAGACGTACGAGGTGTATCCGCGCGAGTTGCGGGTGTCCGGAACGCTGGGCGCGCCGGTGCGGGCGACGGTGTATCTGACGGCGTTCGATGGTTCGGGGGTTCGGCCGACGGGGGTATCAACGGTGGAGGGGACGGCTGATGCGGGCGGGCCGGGCGTGCGATGGCGTGTTTTGTCGATCAAGGATGGGGGCGAGCGTTCGCGCGGGCGGGTGTGGCGGATGGAGCTTGTCGGCGAGACGGCGAGCGTCGAGGGCGTCCGGACCGGCCGGCTGTTGATCGAGACGAGCGAGACGGGCGATTTCAGTTCCTGGCCGCTTGAGACGACGGTGCGCGTGAGGCCCGCGGTGTCGTTGTCGCCGTCGGCGATGGTGCTGCGTGCGGGCGAGACGGCGCGTGTGGCGATCCGGGCGGCGGAGGGGGTGCGGGTGGTGGGCGCCACGGTTGTGCAACATGAGGACGGTGACGGCGGCGCGGCGCCGGCGGCGTCGGCTCGCGTGGAATTAGGAGCGGGCGGGTGCGTCGCGGTGATCGAGGGGGTCGAGGTCGGCGCGGCGAGCATCGCGCTCGAGGTTTCGTATGTGGTAGAGACGGGCGGCGAAGGGGCGGCGCCGTCGGCGCGCGGCGTGGAGGATGGGTTGAACGGCGGCGCCGCGGTTGGCGAGGGAGCACTGGCGACGGTGAAGACAACGCGGCAGACCGTGAAGGTGCACGTGATCGGCGGGTGACGGGCGGGACGGACGGCGTGCGGGCGTGTGCTGTGGGCGACGCTGGTCTTGTTCGGTGTGCTGATGGTGATATCTGTGAAGGTGTGGTTCTGGATGCAGGTGGCGCGGAACGGTCTGCTGCGTGAGTTGAAGCGGTTGGAGCTGCGGGTTGCGGAGGGCTTGGGGCGCGGGGCGGGGTGACTGCGCGGCGATATCGAGCGGCGGCTGAGGAAAGCGTTTGAACGGGGGGCTGCGGCTCATATCATCGGGCGTAGGTGATCGCGGCGTGTCGTACGCTTGGGAGAGGGGTTGCGTGCGGGTCGCGGGAAGATCGGTGCTGCGTGGTCGGCGTGAAGGGATGGTTGAACTGACGTGTTGAATCGGCGGAAGTCGCGAGAGAGTGGTGTGCCGTGGTGGCGTGGTGGTGGTGGGGTCGGGGCGGGTGTCTTGCGTCGGCGGTTGCGGTGGGCTTTGCAGGGGTGGGCTTTGTCGTATAGTTTGGTCGGGACCCTTGTCTTCCTGATGTTTATAACGGGAGATTGGGCGGTGAGGGCATGGGCCGAGCGGCAGGAATGGTTGTGGCGTCCGGTTCCGGGCATTGCGGCGGAGCCGCTGTTTCTGTACGGGATGGTCGGGACGATTCTGATATCGGTTTATGTTGGGTTGCGGCCGCGTCGGGGACGGGCTGCGGCGAAGTGTCCGGGGTGCGACTATCCATTGGAGGGGTTGACGATGACGGTGTCAGAGGGGGGCGATGGTCCAGCGCGAGTGGAGGGGGTGTGTCCGGAGTGCGGTAAGGAAGTGGGGTTTGAGGTGGCGGTGCGGCAGCGCGAAGGGCGCGGGGTCGAGGAGCGGGGGGCGTCGAGCGAGTAGCGCGCTGTGCGATGTCGCGTTGCAGCGGTGTTTCAGCGTTTATAGGTGGAGCCGCCGGTGCGGACGACGGTATGCGGCTCTGCGGCAACTACCGAGAAGTCATTTTTGCATGCGATGTCGCGAGCGTACGTTGGTGGTATCCGGTCGCGTGAACACTCGCTCTAGGGGTAGTCGCGGCTTTCGTAGATGGATTCGTGTCGAACGCGATGCATGCTGAGTGAGAGGCGATCTTTTCTTGTGCGGCCGAACTCTTGACGTTTGCTTGCAGATTCGGGCGTGGTGGTTTCAGATCGTAGTCGGGGATCGCGGCTGTGCAAGAAGCTGTATAGAAGGTGGAATGGAGATGTCGATGGAGACGCCGAAGTCCACAAGCAGGGGCGATGGGACGGGGGGCGGTGGTGGCGGTCGTCTGGCGGCGGTGGCGCGGCGGCGGTTGCGGGTGTCGTTTATAGCGTGGGGTTTGATGTACGGGCCCCTGATGCTCGTCGTCGGCGAGTTGACCGTCTGGGGCGATTCGGCGGTGCGCGACTGGATCGAACGGCGCGTGCCCCTAGCCGGTGAGGTCTCGCCGGCAGCGCTGTTCGCGTCGTGGTTCTACGGCGCCGTCGGAGCCTGCCTCGTCGCGGCTTATTTCATGTTGCCGTTCCGGCGGGGGCGCGGCGTGGTCCGATGTCCGAACTGCTCGTTCCCTCTCCAAGGCTTGGCGGTGACGGTGGACGTCGGCCGGGACGGCTGTTCGCGTGCAGAGGCGGTTTGCCCGGAGTGCGGCGAGGAAGTGCGGTTCGGGGTGACGGTGCGGGGAGGTGAAGGGCAGGCGATCGCGAATTCGGGTTCGAAGGAGCGACGGACGGGTGATGGCGCGTCGGATTAGCGTTTGTAGGCCGAGCCGCCGGTTCGGGCGGTGGTTTTGCTGAGGCGGTTGTTGACGTAGAGGAAGTCGAGGGCGAGTTCGCCGGCGCAGGCGAGCTGTTCGGGGTCGTTGGTCGAAATTCAGTATGGGGAGGTGGCGCACCTTCGAGCTTCCGCGCCGAATGTTGTAAGGCGCACTGAACTTGAAGCCGCATTACCGTAGGCTTGACGGCGGAATACGTACCGAATAGGTCATGACTTTGGACTTCCGTACAAAATGATCGTTCGGTGTCAAAGTTTTTATTGACTACGTGATGGCAGCCATTACAGTATCTTGGGGGAACAACACCAAAGAGCGGAGGGTCAAGACGATGTTGGCGCGCAAAATCGGAACAGCGGCATTGGCGTACGCTATCATCATATGTATGCCTCTTACATTGGCCCACTCGCTCGCGTCTCCGGGTGGCGACGAAGGCAGTGGGCCGGAACTGGTTGACGGTGTAAATGCATCGGTTGGAGACCAAACTGGCTTGGATGAGGTCGAGCAGGCGGGGGAGCCGGGTGAATGGACGGGGCAGCACTCGCTTCGTTTCGCGCTCTTTGGGGACACGCGTACGCCATCGGGGGTGTACGAGATGTATCCTGTGGAGTTCAACTGGTTATTGGCAGCCGGTGCAGGGCAGGTAGTGTTGGAAACACGCTACTCCGAATTATTGCTGCTTGACGTTTTGGGAACAGAGGAAATTGATGCCCAGCAATTGGAGGTGTTTGACGGGCTGTCGGTCTCCGCGGCGTTTGTTGATGGGTACGTGACCAATCCGGTAGACACCGCGGGGGTGCCGCAGGAAATTGGGGGTTTGATCATTCAGGTGCGTGACACTGCCTCGGGCGATGCGCTCGCGACAGGCGCCTATTTGGAGCTCGACTCCGAGCTGTGGAGCGCTGGGATCAATGACCCGACTGAACTGCCATTGTGTGCTGGGACATTGGACGTTTGCTTGCGGATTCAGGAGATGTGGGTTATTCATGCGGCTACAATCGCTTTGATGGTAATTACCATAGTGCTTGCCGCACTATCTTGGCGACTTCCTAAGCCCGTCCCTCCCGCCGCTCCCGTCCCGCCCGATGATTGCGATGAGCGTACGGAGGATTGTCTTTTCCGGACAGCGGTCGACGCATTCAATTATGGCGCTCTCGCGTGCGACGATATGTTTGGCGAGGGCGGTTCGCGCGAAGACGCGACGCTCCTCAATCAATGCCTTCGGTGTGTTTTTGAAGTATGGGACAGGAACGAAGCCACTTGCAGAGCGACTTGCGGCAACGGTGATTTAGAGTTGTACTCGCAGTGTGTGAATAGCTTGTTGGGTGAGTGAAGGTGCGGAGGCATAGCTCGTGTGCTTGGCGTGAAGGGATGGTTGAACTGACGTGTTGAGTCGGCGGAAGTCACGAGAGAGTGGTGTGCCGTGGTGGCGTGGTGGTGGTGGGGTCGGGGCGGGTGTCTTGCGTCGTCGGTTGCGGTGGGTTTTGCAGGGGTGGGCTTTGTCGTATAGTTTGGTCGGGATCCTTCTCATCCTGATGTTTATGACGGGAGATTGGGCGGTGAGGGCGTGGGCCGAGCGGCAGGAATGGTTGTGGCGTCCGGTTCCGGGCATTGTGGCGATGCCGCTGTTTCTGTACGCGCTGGCCGGGTCGTATCTGATATCGGTTTATGTTGGGTTGCGGCCGCGTCGGGGGCGGGTTGCGGCGAAGTGTCCGGGGTGCGACTATCCATTGGAGGGGTTGACGATGACGGTGTCGGCGGGGGGCGATGGCGTGTCGCGCGTGGAAGGCGTGTGTCCGGAGTGCGGTAAGGAAGTGGGGTTTGAGGTGACGGTGGAGGGGAGCGAAGGTCGCGCGGGCGGGGAGCGGGGGTCGTCGAGCGAGTAACTCGTTGTGCGGCGGCGCGGTGGATGCGATGGTGAGTTGGACGCGGGTTTCAGCGTTTGTAGGCCGAGCCGCCGGTTCGGGCGGTGGTTTTGCTGAGGCGGTTGTTGACGTAGAGGAAGTCGAGGACGAGTTCGCCGGCGCAGGCGAGGCTTTCGGGGTCGTCGGGGTCGAGGTTGATCTTCGGCGCGAGTTGTTTGGCGGCGTCGGTGAGTCCTTCGACGCAGGCGATGGTGGCGAGGAGGTCGTCTGGGGAGGAGTCGGCGGTGAGTTCGAGGCGGAGACCGCCTGTGAAGCCTTCGGCGATGTGCTCGATGTCGTCGAGGTCGAGGTGTCGTGCGAGGACGGCTTTGGTGGCTTCGCCGATGAGTGAGTTGATGAGGCGGTCTTCGGTGGGCTCTGCGTCGGAGGGGTCTTCGGCGAGCATGAGTTCGACCTTGCCGCGGAAAGCGGCGGCGAGGAAGGCGAGGTCGGCGGGGCGGACGACGGCGGTTTTCTGCTTGGCGCGGACGGCGCGGAGTTCTGCGGCGGAGACGGCGCACTCGAGGGCGGCGATGGCGGCGCGGACGGAGACGCCCGAGGCCTGGTTGATATGGGAAGACTGGCGTGCCGCGGCGATGGTGGTCTCGATGATCTCGTGGACGACGTCGGGGACGTTGACGAAGGGGGGGGTGAGGGGTTCGGGCCAACGGAGTTCGTCGGGGGAGGGGTCGTGCATGCCGGCGTGCTGTGCGCGGGCGGTGGGGTCGTCGAGTGGTTGGTCGCGTTTGACGTAGGCGTTCTCGCGTGTGATGCGCATTGCTTCGGCAAGATCGGTGGGGTAGTGGGTGCGTACGACGGAGCCGATGCGGTCTTTGAGCGGGGTGACGATGCGGCCTCGGTTGGTGTAGTCCTCTGGGTTGGCGGAGAACATGAGGCAGGTGTCGAGTTCGAGTCGGATGGGGTAGCCGCGGACTTGGACGTCTCGTTCTTCGAGGACGTTGAAGAGGCCGACCTGGATGCGTGGGGCGAGGTCGGGGAGTTCGTTCATGACGAAGATGCCGCGGTTGGCGCGTGGTACGAGGCCGAAGTGCATGGTGGCTTCGTCGGAGAGGAAGCGGCCCTGGGCGTGTTTGACGAGGTCGATCTCGCCGATGAGGTCGGCGATGGTGACGTCGGGGGTGGCGAGCTTTTCTTGGAAGCGCTGTGAGCGGTGCATGAAGCGGATGGGCGTGTCGTCGCCGAGTTCGGTGACGAGGCGCCGGCCGGCGGCGGTGGTGGGGTGGTAGGGGTCGTCTGGGAGGTCGACGGAATCGTGGTGGATGACGGGGATGTATTCGTCGAGGAGGTTGGTCATGGCGCGGAGGATGCGTGTTTTGGCTTGTCCGCGGAGGCCGAGGAGGAGCATGTCGTGGCCGGAGAGGATTGATTGGAGGACTTGCGGGACGACGGTGTCTTCGTAGCCGACGACGCCTGGGAAGAGGGTTTCGCCCGCGGCGAGCTTCCGGAGGGCGTTCTCGCGGAGTTCTTGCTTGACGGTGCGGTAGCGGTAGCCGCGTGCGGGGAGGTCGGCGCGGGTGGCGGGGGGGGCGGCGCTGGTGGAAGAGGAGGGTGCGTTCATGTGGGCCAGTCCATCGGTGGGGAGTGGAGGCGGCCGCCAGTCCTGCTTGGCAGCTGTCGCGGGGTTGCAAAGGCAACGATAGGAGTGACACAGCGCCTTGGACAGGGCCACGGGTGAGCGCGCCCGGAGGTCGGAGCGCGTCGCGCCCGATGGGGGGACGCGTCCGCCGGAGTGCTGCTAGTCTGGTTGACGATGAGCGCAGGAGAGGCGCAGCACGACGGTCAGGCGTTGACGCAACCGGGCGAGGCCGGCGATGCCGCCTCGAATGGTGGCGGTCTGTACGAGCGGGCCCTTGGCGGACGCGGCGGCCGGTGTCCTGAGGGCCTCATCTGGCTGCTCTCGATGTTTGCAATCGCGACGCCCGTGTGGCTCGGCGTGCGGACGGTGACGAATCCCCTGTTTAGATCGGAATGGCCGATCACGGCGATCGTCACGATCGTCCTGGTGCTTTACGCCGTCGCCGCGGCTGGGGTCGCCGTGTTCGCAGGTCGCCGCAACGGCGTTGCATGTGTGTGCTTGCTCGTCGCGGGCGTGTTGGGCTGGTGGGGCTTTCAACCGTGGCAACGTCAGGTGGACTCAATCCCGTCGCCCGTATTGCTCCACGGGCTCCGCGATTTGGATGTTCCGTACGATCCGCAATTCTTTCGGAGTTACGCGTGGTTCGCGCTCGCGGACGCGTACTTCCGTCGGGAGAGCGTTCCACTCGAAGAGCGTCAGCGGTACGCGTTGGACTTGGCCGACCGTTATCGCGACGGCATGCGTGGCGGATCGGGGGCGAGCTTTGAATGGTCGATCGCGGGAATGCTCGAGCGGGCTGTCGCCGAAGACGCGCTGCTCCCCGAGGTCGAAGAAGCTTGGTTCGAGCCTTGGGCGGAGAATCTCCAACTCGACGTGCGGTATTGGAACGTCGCTTCTGATTTTGGCGGGATTGTCGGCGTGCGCGAACGGAAACCGTCGAGCACGCTGCGCCTTCCTATTTCGCTTCGCTTCATGTACGTCGTCGAGTCGGTCGAGGTGGGTCGTGCCGAGTCGGGTCAGCTTGCGGAGGGTGACGGCGTCGCCGAACTCGACCTCCAGCCCGTCGCCCTCCGCCCGTGGCAGCTTGATGGCGACGTGCCGCACGCGAAGCCGTTCATGAGACTGGCTCGCCTCGACGATCTTCCGATCGAGTTCGGCGACCTGTTTCGGCCGGGCGAAACGCTGACGATGCGGGTGTCGCTGCTGATGTATGCGGAGCCTAGGCCGAAGTCCTTCGGATTTTCGCATCAGTTGTACGATCAGTACGAAGCCGTTCAGCGTGGCGAGCGTGTGCAGCCGCCGGTTGAGGCGTTGTGGTCGAAGCGGGCGGTGTTGGAGCGTTCGTTCGACGTGCCGACGATCGCGGAATTGCCGGCGGTTCTCCGTGCGCAGCAGGCCGCTCAGCAGCGGCGGATGGCCGGTCCATGAACGAGCGAGCGGGAAGCACTCAGGAAGCACCGGCGTCGCCTCAGGTTGCGCCCGTCGCGGATGCGTCGCGAGCGTCAGCCGACGAGCGCGACAAGGCGCCGCCCCGGCGTCTGGCGCTGTGGCTGCCGACGCTGATACCGCCGCTCTGGCGCATCTGGCCGGCCTTCGAAGGTCGTCCCGTCGTGGGCTGGATCGCCACCGGCGCGTTCGTTGTCTCGCCGTTGCTGGTGGTGTATTGGACATGGCAGAGTTGGCAGGGGCCGGTGTGGAGCGGCGCGGGTCACGGGCCGTTCGCTCAGCTCGTCGGATTGATGGCGTTGCTGTCGGCGTTGGCGCCGCTGGGCGTCGCGGCGATCTGGCGCCGCGGCAGACGGGGCGGCGTCTGGCTTTGCCGAACCTGCCTGTACCCGCGGCCCGAGCGTAATGAGGCGGAGATCTCCCGTTGTCCGGAGTGCGGCAATCGCTGGTGGGCCCCGCCTCTGACGCCGCGATCGCGGCGCTTCACGCTGCGGTCGGGCGTGCGACGAGGCCGCGATCTCGACGCTGGTGGGCGCGCGTCGGGCGTCCGAGTCGCCGCGTCCGTCGTGCTCGTGCTGTGCTGGGCGCTTCCGATCGCGTGGTCATTGCTGCCGCTCGAACGTCAGATTCGGGTCTTGCCGACGCCCGTGCTTGAGTGGATCACAACGGGTCCGCTGGAGAGGTCGGTCACGCGTCCGGAGAACATCGCCACTCTGGCGTTCATGCAGCGGCAGAGCCTGCCGGTCGAGGAGCGAATTGCGGTGGGCCTCGCGCAGCTTCGGCGGGGGGAGAGCGCTGGTTCTGTTTCTTGGGGCGCTGCGGATATCGAAAGCGAAGTCGGTCGACTCCTCAAGGATGCCGCAGCATCGAACTCGCTTCCGCCGGCGGTCGATCAGCACTACACCGACGCCATTACCGAAGGTTGGCGCCTCCGCGATCTGTGGGTGGAGTCGCGGAGCGAGCGGCTTCTTGTCCTCGAGCGGTCTCTGAATCGCGATCATTCGACGCAGGGGGTTCAGGGCTTCTTTTTGGCAAGCGCGGTTGTGTTGAGAGACGGCACTCGCGTCGAACGGTTGGCCCCGGACGTCCGATGGGTCCTCTCGCCTTCCGAAGTAAGGGCGAAGTCGGTCGGGACGTGGCGTGGCTTCCCGGAGTTGCAGCGACTGGGCGTCTCGGCGATCGGGGCGTGGCCTCGTGAGACGCCGCTCGAAATCGAGGTTGAGGGCGTTTTCTTCGTCGTCTCGAATGAAGACGTCGCGCGAATGCGCATCTCGAGTATGGGTCTCGTTCTCGGCCGCAGACCGTTCACGCCGCCCTATGGTCGGCTCGCGCCGCCCCAGGAAGCGCTGTGGAGTCGGCAGGTGACGCTGCGTGGGACGATGAACGTCCCGTCGGACTCGCGAGCAGATTGAGTGCGGGCCGAACGTAGTGCGGCCGAGATTTGAACGCCTTGACGCTCAATCCGGCGGGCCCGCGCGGTCGCCCCCGACGGGAAGCGTGTAGAAGTCGAAGCGGTCGTCGCGGCGCCAGCCGAAGCTGCCATGAAGGCTTCGCGAGGCTTCGTTGTCCATGCCCCGTCTTCAGCGTGAGCTTCGTCGCGTCGGCGGCTTTGACGAAAGCCTTGGCCTCTTCGATGAGCGTTCGATCGACGCCCGTCCGCCGGGCGGACTCTCACATGACGCTTTGGGGCAAGCCGAGTTCGAGGAGGGCGGCGCGCATCTGGCTGGCGGTGTCGCCCCGGTGGTCGATGCGGACGGCGCGTCACTCGGCGTCGAGGGCGGCGCCGATGTTGTTCTGCAAGGGGAGGTCAGGCCCGGTTCGGTCCGAGGTAGACGGCCCAGCAGCCTGGGCTTTCGCTGATTTTGACCCAGCCGAGGGTGACGTCGGAGGGGAGGGCTTTGGCGAGTTCGTCGTAGAAGTGTTTGGCGACGAGTTCAGCGGTGGGGTTGACGCGGTCGAAGGGGGGGGTTTCGTTGAGGTTGCGTGAGTTGAAGCGGGCGGTGATGGAGTGGAGGTGGTCTTCGATGGTGTGGAAGTCGCAGACGAGTCCGTCGTCGTCGAGTTCGGCGCCGCGGAGGCAGGCGATGACGTTCCAGTCGTGCCCGTGGAGGTGCTCGCGGACCCCGCCAACGGTGATGGCGTGGGCGGCGGAGAAGACGGCTTCGATGTGCAGTTCGTACACCGGCGTCGGCCTTTCGAGGGAGAGCGGCGGCCCGCACGCGGTCGGAGGGCGGCGGGTCGAGACAGGGTAGTGCGGGTGACGGGGCGGGCCAAGCCGACGTCGAGCGTCCGGATTATGGGACGAGGACGGTGGGAGAGGGCTGGTAATGTCGGCGTGTTGGGGGCCGAGGGTTCAGGGGTGAGGGCGTCGGACCGATAGCCGAGAGAAGCGGCCGCGCGAGGCGGTCGTGGTACGCCATGTTGTCGCCTATCGACCCAGCTTTGATTCGTCCCGGCATGAGCTTCGCGAAGCCGGTGTTCTCGCGTCGCGGCGTGAAGCTGCTCGGCGCGCACGTGGAGCTGACGGAGTCGATGTGCGAGGCGCTGGAAGACTTGGCGTTGACGGAGGTTGACGGTCGGACGACGTGGAATTTGTTGCTGGCGGATTCGCCGGCGGAGCTGGCGTTGGCGGGGATCATCACGCGGGTGCCGGGCCCGAAGGCGGGGAAGCCGGCGCGTTCGGACTATGTGTCGGCGCACGGGGTGCTGGCGGTGTCGGCGGGCGAGGACGTGCAGCCGATGCAGGCGGAGGCGTTGCGTCGTGGCGGTTTCATCGACGAGGCGTCGAAAGAGAGCAAGCGGCACCGTGCGGCGCGGATGCGTCTGGCGGACGAGTTGGTGGAGCGTTTGAAGCCGGTGTGGGAGCACCAGCCGCTGGTGGTCGAGAAGGGGGTGTGTCCGCTGGAGCTGTTGCCGAGCGATGCGGCGGGTTGGCCGACGTCGGAGCGTTTGGAGCGGTTCTGGTCGAGTCGTGTGGAGAAGGTGCGTGGGCTGTACGGGCGGGTGTTGTCCGGCGAGCCGTTGGAGGTGGTGGAGCCGCTGGGGTTGGTGGACGAGTTGGTGACGCTGTTGGTGCGTTTTCCGGCGCGGTACGCGCAGTTGGCGTTCGTGCCGAACCGTCCGCACGACCATCTGCCGGCGCACGGGTATGCGGCGGCGACGCTGGCGGTGGCGATCGCGGCGCGGCTTGGTTGGGACGAGTCGGACATCAACGGGGCGGGGCTGACGGCGCTGCTAGGCGACGTGGGGATGATGCTGGTGCCGAAGCGGACGCTGCACTCGACGCGCGGGCTGAGCGAGGTCGAGGTGAACCAGGTGTGGCGTCATCCGGCGTTCAGCGTGTCGCTGCTGAGTTCGGTGGGGGGTTTGCCGGAGACGGTGCGTCGTGCGGTGTATCAGCACCACGAGCGTGAGAACGGTGGCGGGTATCCGGATCGGCTGCGATTGAAGAAGATCTCGTCGTACGCGAAGGTGGCGGCGGTGGCGGACGCGTTCGCGGCGGCGACGGCGCCGCGGCCGTATCGTCCCGGGAAGCACCCGGCGCGGGCGTTGCAGGAGTTGGTGCATCTGGCGTCGGACAAGCTGTTCGACCGCGGGGTGGCGCGGGCGCTGGTGCAGGCGGTGGGTATTTTCCCGGTGGGCTCGTGCGTGCGGCTTTCGACCGGCGAGGTGGCGCGAGTCGCGGCGGTGAACGCGGACTCGTTGGATCGGCCGCTGGTGCGTGTGTATCGGCGTCGTGGGAACGTGTTGGAGCCGGGGCCGGAGGTGGACCTGAAGGCGTTCGAGCCGTGGTCGCTGCACGTGGTGGCGGCGGCGGACGACCCGACGGTGTCGCCGCTGAGTGCGCGGAGGATCGCGTAGCGCCGTTGGGCGTGGGTGCGAGCGGGCCCGTGCGCGCGGCGCCGTGGGGCGGGTCGGGTTAGTGGACGACGCCGGCGAAGCTGGTGGTCATGGTCATGCCCTGTTGGTCGGACGCGCCCATGTAGTTGAGGAGTTTGACCTCGCCGCGTCCGACGGCGTCGAGGGTGACGACCATGGGTCCGACGCTGGACCAGCGGTTGGCGTTTTGGGACCAGGCGAGTTGGTTGGTCATCTCGTCGACTTTGCCCTCGCCGAAGGTTTGGAGGAGGTTGCGGTCCTGCTCGACGACGCGTTTGCGGAATTCGTCGGCTTGCTGGTCGCCCTGAACGAGGCGTACCTGATCGCCGAAGGCGGGTCCGACGTGAGCAAGTTCGGCGGCGCCGATGACGAGTGTCTTGCCGGGCGACTGTTCGATGGCTTGTCGGAGCGCGTCGATGAAGGGCTGGGCGCCGAGGCCGGTGTCGTCGTAGGGCTCGCCGTTGTTGCGGAGGTAGTCGTGGACGAGGAAGGCGGCGATTTTCGGGGCATCGCCGGTTTCGCGGTCGGCGAAGACGTGACGGAGCCAGGGGACCTGCATCTCGATGGCGGCTTCGCGTTCGTGGTCGTACTTCTCGGCCATGAGTTTCTTGGCGTCGTCGGGGCCGAGGGAACTTTTGAGCGTTTCGAGGAAGGCGTCGTCGAGTTGGAGGTCGCCGAGCGGCGAGCCGAAGCCTTTGTCGCAGCCGACGACGCCCTTGCCGCGTCCGAAGTTGTTGGAGCCGATGACGACGACACGGTCGGGCTTGTCGCAGACGCGCATGCGGCCGTAAACGGCGGCGTAGTTGAGCCAGCCGCGCTGGTAGTCCATTTGCGGGACGAAGACGGCGCGGGGGAGGGCGTCCCACGAGGGGTCTTCGGCGTTCTCGAGACCCTTTTCGATCATCTGGTCGAGTGCTTCGGCGAGCTTGCGTGAGCCGGCTTCCTGCTTGACTTCATCGCTGGCGGAGTCGAAGCCTTCGCCGAGGTCCTGCTTGGCGAGGGCGTCGGCCATCTCGGCGGTGGCGGAAGGGGGGAGGATGTCGGTGGAATCGAACTGCTGGCGGAGGTCTTCGAGGAGCGAGTCGAAGCGCGGGCCTTCGAGCATGCCCGCGGCGTCGAGTTGGCCGATGAGGGTTTTGAGGGGTTGCTCGGTGAGTTGTTCGACGGCCTGGGCGGGGACGTTCTGCTGCTGGGCTTGTTGTTTGCCTTTGGCGATGATGCCCTGAAGGTCGGTCTGACCGTCCATGTGGCCGAGGAGGAACTGGGCGAGGGGCCCGGTGACGACCATCTGCTCGGAGATCATCTGTGCGTCGCGGAGGCCGAGGACTTGCTTGCCTTCGTGGTTGATGGGCATGGGCCGAACGGGCCGGAGTTTGGGGCGGATGTGGTGTTCGGCGCTGGGGTCGAAGTCGACGGCGGGTCCGGCGCCGCCGGGTTGCTGGCCGCCCTGTTGATTGCCGGTGTCGCCCGTGTCGGCCATGGTCGTCGCTCCGTTCGGCGTCCGCCCGCGGGTTGGAACCGGGGCGTGGAGAGGTGTTCGTGAGGTGGTGCGTCGCGGCGACGACGGGAGGCCGTGCCGCGTGGTGGAGTCGGGGAGCCGGTTTGGTGTTGAACGACGGCTGCCTCCGAATCGGTCAGTCTACCGGAGGACCCGGAGCGGTTCGGCGGGGGTCTGCGTGTTTCTGCCTGCCGATGTGGCGGGCTGGGAGGGAGGGGGCGTGCGGCGAGGCGAGCGGGGTGTGAGCGGCGGCGTGGCGGGTTGCTCGGGGCGGCGGGGTTTGTACAATGCTCGGCTCGCTGGACCGCGGCGAGGCGATGGGTCGCTTCGCGCGGGGGCTGGGCGAGGGTTTTCGTCACCACAAAAACACGCGTCGCGCGTCCGTTTGTGGGCGAGCTGAACGCGGATCGGGCCTGGTGGCCCGACGCATCGTCGCTGGGCGGCGGTGGTTTCTTCTTCGGAGTCGTCATCATGCTCGACAACGTCACCGCCGGCCAGACCGTTCGATTCACCGTGACCAAGGCGCTGCGGCCCGGCGACACGTACGACACGGTGCAGCGTCTGATGCGTCTGGACCCGGCGAACAAGAAGGCGCTGAAGAAGGCGCAGGAGCATCGGATGCGGCACTTGTGGGTGCGTTCGCGCGGCGGCCGTCCGTTCGAGGTGTACCGGAAGGCGTCGAAGGTGGTGGTGCCGGTGGAGGGTTCGACGTTCGCGTTCCGGTACTTCCCGCAGGTGCGCAAGGACATCGAATCGGTGGCGCATGTGCTGGAGATCAAGCCTGAGTGATCGGCGGCGGGGGGCGGTCGGCGGGGACGAGCGGGCGGGGCGAGGTCGAGCTGAGGCGATCACGTGCGGAATCGGCGGTTCGACCCGGGCGGCGGGCGGATGAATTCGCGGGAGTCTCTTTCAGGTCAATTCACGGGCGGCGGCGCGCGGTTTCGGCTGCGGTGAGCCGGGGGTTGCTGCGAAGTCGCGGGGTGGGCGGCGTCACGGCTTCCATTCGCAGAAATGCGGGACACACTATGAGCATGAATACGGACACGATCGCTTTCCCTTCGCAGCCGAACGACCGACGGACCACGGGCTCGAGCGCGTTCGAGCGGTACCCGCGCGTGCGGCTGCTGCTTTCGCTGGCGGCGGCGAGCGTGGTGTTCGCCGGGGTTGCGGGGTGCGGCGGAGAGGCTGGCGACGACGGTTCGGGCGACGCCTCGAACGATCGCGGTTCGGCGGGTTCGGTGGGCGAGGAAGCGGGGGAGGTGTTCGCGGACATTCCGGAGGGCGGCGCCGCCGAGGCGATGCCGACGTCGCCGGTGAAGGCGAGCCGGGAGGACGGGGGTCGGAACGTGGTGTACGCGGTGCGGGGCCGGGTGACGTCGCTGCCCGAGGGGATGAACGATTTCTCGGTGCGGCACGAGGCGATCCCGGAGTTCATCAGCGGGCGGACGGCGGCGGACGGCACGCCGGAGCTTGGGATGAACGTGATGGACATGCCGTTCACGGCGGCGGAGAGGTACGACTTCGGCGACGTGGCGGTGGGGGACGTGGTGATGATCCGCTTCGAGGTGCGGTATGGGGCGGACGGCTCGCTTGAGGGGTACGAGCTTGTGGGGCACGAGGTGCTGCCTGCGGAGACGGAGCTGGATTTCACGCCGCTGCCGGGTCGGGGGATGCCGGACGGTGAGTGAGCGGGGCGCGTCGGGCTGACGGCTGGTGGGCGTGGTGGTCGGGCGGCGGTCGCTGGGGCGGTGCGCCGAACGGCTGGGGAGGGGCGGAGCGCCGAGCGGCCTTTGGTGAAATGTGGGCTTCAGCGGTGGCCGCGGCGGTTGTGTCGGTGGCGTGGTCGCTGTTCGTCGGCGCGAGCGTTGGGGCCGTGTCCACGTCCCATGCCGCCTTGCGCGCATCGCTCGAAGGCTGGGAGATGGCGTTCGAGGCTTGCCCAGCGGAGATGCTCGAAGGCGCGGACGACGGCGGGTCTGTCGCGGACGGCGTCGAGCCGAAGGAGTTCGTCGTACATGGCGACGTTGTCGCGTTCGCTGTCTGCGGCGAGGCGGCAAGCCTCGGCGCGGTCGGCGGGGATGTCCGAGTCGCGTTGCGGGATGGTCGGGGGGGTGAGGCCGAGCGTTGCGTAGAGACCCAGCACGGCGTCGGCGTGGCGGACCTCGGCGTGGACGATGTTTGAGAAGGGGGGCCGGTCGCCGAACGCGTCGATGTAGTCGGAGTAGAGGCGGATGGCGGCGGCCTCGTCGGCGTAGGCGCGGTCGAGTGCTTCGACGAGCGATTGTTCGACGCCGGCGTCGGCGGCGCGGCGTGCGGCGGAGCGGTCGCCGAGGTCGCGGGAGGCTTGGTCGTTGCGGAGTCGTTCGCCTTCGAGGTCGAGTACGACGAGTTCGTCGGGGATGTCGCTTTGCGCGACGAGACCCGACGTGGAGACGCCGGCGGCGTCGGCTGGCGGCTGGGACGAAGCGCAGGCGAGCAGGGCGGCGGTCGAGGCGGCGGCGACGGCGAGCGCGGCGGCTTGGCGGGCGACGGCGAATCGGCGACGGGCGAGACGGCGGGTCGTGTGCGGCGAGAGCATGATCGTTTCCGTTGCTGAGCGTGATGGAGCCCGGGCGGCGCGCGGGGCGGCGACGGCGTCGGGTTTGACGGCCGCCGTGCGTTGGCCCCGTGCGTTCGAGACTTTACCTCAGTCAGTTGAGGCGCGGTCAGTTGAGGTTGGCGCCGTTGGAACGCGGGGCGTGAGCGAAGGCGGGCCAATGGCGGTATTTGGCGACCCAGCGGAGGTGTTCGAAGACGTTGACCGCGTCGGGGGCCTGCTGCACTTCGGAGGCGGCGAGGAGTTCGTCGTATTGGATGACGGTCTGCGTTTCGAGCGCCGCGGCGCGGTCGAGGGCGGCGTCGTGCGAGGGCGGCGCCTGCATGTTGCGGACGCGGTCCGGCACGCTCGGCGGGATGATTCGTAGCTGCTTGTAGAGGCCGCGGAGAATGCGCTCATGCTCGATCGGGCTGGCGGCGTCGCGCTGATCGTCTCTCATGGCTTCGAAGAGTTCGGAGCCGAAGCGTTCGATGGTGAGTTCTTCGAGTCGCTGGGCTTCCCATTCTTTGAAGATGGCGGCGTCGAGGGCGTTGACGAGTCCGGAGGGATGCCGATCCGGTCCGCGTCGGGCCTCGACGGCTGGCGCCTCCGTGGCGGGCATGTCGCCGATCTGAACCTGCGGGACGTCGCGGGCGAATTCGACGATTGAACCCGGCACGTCGATGCGCGAGACGAGGCCGGTGGTCGAGATGCCGTCGGCGTCGATCATCCAGGGCAGTTGGACGGAATCGCGATTGGGTTGCGACGAGGCGGAGGTGGCGAGGGCGACGCCGGAAGCGGTGGAGGCGTTCCAGCAGGCGCCGGTGGACTTGGCGCAGCCGGAAGCGGCGACGAGTGCCGCGGCGGCGGCGGTGGCGAGGGCGAGTCGAAGCGTGACGGCGGGTGGTTGGCCGAGTTCGTGGCGATGCATGGGGCTGTCCTTCTCTCCAAGGCGGCCGCGTTGTCGCGAATGATGTATGTGCTGTCGTGCCGGCGCCGACCGTCGGCCGAGCGGCGGTACGGTACCGCAAGCGGCGTGGAGAGTGTTCGTTCGCGGGAGTCGGCGGCGGCGAGACGGGGGCGGGGGCGGGGGCGCAAAGAAAGAGACGCCCGGCTGTGGTGAGCGGGCGCCTCGGGGGGGTGTGGAATGAAGTTGTGTCGTCGAGGCGCCGAGCGGCACGGGGGTGTGCAGTTCGGCGCCGGTCGGGCGATCAGTCGTCCTTGACCTTGAACTCGGCGTCGACGACGTCGTCGTCGTTTGAGGAGTCGTCGTCGGCGGCGGATTGATCGCCTGGCGTCGCGTCGCCTGCGGCGGCTTGGGACTTGGCGGCTTCGGCTTCGTAGACGGCCTTGCCGAGTTCCATGGAGGCGTTTTCGAGCTCCTTCATGGCGGCTTCGATGGCGTCCTTGTCGTCTTCCTTGAGCTTTGACTCGAGGTTGGAAAGGGCGTTCTCGATGTTGCCGCGTGTCTCGGGGCTGACCTTTTCACCGTGCTCGTCGAGGGCCTTGCGGGTCTGGTGGAGGCTGGCGTCGGCGCGGTTTTTGAGGTCGATGAGTTCGCGTTTGGCCTTGTCGGCTTCGGCGTTCTCCTCGGCTTCCTTGCGCATGCGTTCGATCTCGGCTTCGTCGAGTCCGGAGGAGCCCTGGATGGTGATGTGCTGGGATTTGCCGGTGGCCTTGTCGGTGGCGGAGACGTTGAGGATGCCGTTGGCGTCGAGCTTGAAGGTGACTTCGATCTGGGGCATGCCGCGCGGCGAGGGCGGGATTTCGTCGAGGGTGAAGCGGCCGAGGGTGCGGTTGTCGCGTGCGAATTCGCGTTCGCCCTGGAGGACGTGGATTTCGACGGAGGGCTGGTTGTCCTGGGCGGTGGAGAAGGTTTCTTTCTTCTCGGTGGGGATGGTGGTGTTGCGTTCGATGAGTTTGGTCATGACGCCGCCGAGGGTTTCGACGCCGAGCGAGAGTGGTGTGACGTCGAGGAGGAGGATGTCCTTGACGTCGCCTTGGAGGACGCCGCCTTGGATGGCGGCGCCGACGGCGACGACTTCATCGGGGTTGGCGGACTTGTCGGGCTCTTTGCCGAAGATGTCTTTGCAGAGTTGCTGGACGGCGGGGATGCGTGTGGAGCCGCCGACGAGGACGACTTCATCGATTTTGGAGGGGTCGAGCTTGGCGTCTTTGAGGGCGTCGAGGCAGGGTTGCTTGAGCCGTTCGAGGAGCCCGCTGACGAGCGACTCGAACTTGGAGCGGGTGAGGCTGACCTGAAGGTGCTTGGGGCCGGACTGGTCGGCGGTGATGAAGGGGAGGTTGACGGAGGTTTCCTGGCCCGTGGAGAGTTCGATCTTGGCTTTTTCGGCGGCTTCCTTGAGGCGCTGGAGGGCCATGGCGTCGTTGCGGATGTCGATGCCTTCGGTTTTTTTGAACTCGTCGGCGATGTAGTTGATGAGGACTTCGTCGAAGTCGTCGCCGCCGAGTTGCGTGTCGCCGTTGGTGGACATGACCTCGAAGACGCCGTCGCCGACGTCGAGGATGGAGATGTCGAAGGTGCCGCCGCCGAGGTCGAAGACGGCGATTTTCTCGTTGGACTTTTTGTCGAGTCCGTAGGCGAGTGCGGCGGCGGTGGGCTCGTTGATGATGCGGTCGACGGTGAGGCCCGCGATTTCGCCGGCGTCTTTGGTGGCTTGGCGTTGGGCGTCGTTGAAGTAGGCGGGGACGGTAATGACGGCGTTGGTGACGGTCTCGCCGAGGTAGTCTTCGGCGACCTTCTTGAGTTCCTGGAGGATCATGGCGGAGACCTGGGGCGGCGTGTATTCCTTGCCGCGGATGCCGACCTTGACGAGGTCGTTCTCGCCGCCGGTGATCTCGTAGGGGACGCGCTTTTCGTCGGCGTGGACTTCGCTGTGACGCCGACCCATGAAGCGCTTGATGGAGTAGACGGTGTTCTTGGGGTTGGTGACCTGCTGGTGCTTAGCTGGTTGGCCGACGAGGCGGTCGCCTTTGTCGGTGAAGCCGACGACGGAGGGTGTGGTGCGGTTGCCCTGTGCGTTGATGAGCACCTTGGGCTGCCCGCCCTCCATGACGGCGACGACGGAGTTGGTGGTGCCGAGGTCGATGCCGATGGTCTTGCCCATGGTGGGATCCTTTCTGGGGAGGTCGTGGGGAGGGGAGCGGGGCGCAGCGGGGAAGCCGCGGCCTGGGTTGGGTGGGCCCGCGGGGCTCGGCGAGCGAGAGCGGGGGAAGGCGTTCAGGGAACGCTAGGGAGGTGATCAGGGGGACTGATGAAGTTGGGCCGCGCGGGCACGCCCCGGCGACGAGAGTTGGGGTGCAAGGCGCGTGCCAAAGGCGTGGGAGTGTCGTGAGACGGCCATCGCAGGGAACCAAGGGCGGCGGGGCGCGGGGTCGGGGCGCAAAGGCGGGCTGCGGTCGCGGATGGCGTGGCTTGGCCGGCGCGGAGGATCGGTGGCGGGCGTGCGCGGTCTGGCGGAGCGGGCGTCGGCGGTGTCAGGCGGAGCGTCGGCGCGGCGGGGTGCTGCCAATGAGGCAGTTCCCGGGCGGCTTATCAGTTACCGGCGTCGGGGGCTGGGTCCGCGTCGGGGTCCGAGGCGGGAGCGGGCTGGGCTCCACCGGGGGGCGGGTTGAGGACGGCGGAGTTCGGCGCGTTCTGCTGGATCCACTGTCTGGCTTCCTCCATGACGGTGAAGCTCGCGAACATCGTTTCGATCGGCTTGGAGCCGGCTCTTCCCGCCTCGTCCCAGGCGTTCGCCTTCTCTGCCCGCGCGGGGTCGAACTGCCCCGTTCGCATCAGGGCTCGCACTTCGAAGTCGTCGGCGGTTCCGAACTGTCGGTCCGGTCCTGCGGAAACGAAGTCCCACATCCCTTGGCCGGCGGACTCGGTCCGGTAGTCAGTCCCCCATGGATCCGATCGGATGGCGGGCGGGATCGCCACGTCGTCGAGGGACCGGGGGAGCGATCCGGTCTCGCGCTGGTACCTCTCGACTTGCTGCTCCACGATCGAATTGTCCACCTGAAGATTGGCGAACACCGCGGGGCTCGACATCTGCGTTGCCTGCCAGATCGCCCACGCGCTGACTCCAAGAATGGCCGTCAGGAGGAGTCCGATAACGGTGCCGGCGATGGCGAAGCCTTTCGGGTTCTTGAAGAGGCCGAAGATGGAGAGGATGAGGCCGATGGGGGAGAGGACGCAGGTCAGGGAAAGGATGAAGCCGACGAGGCCGAGGGGGTTGGAGCGCTTCTGGTTGGGGTCGTCGAAGGGGTCCTGGGGACCGGCGTAGCGGGCGGTGGGGTCGTCGTACTGGGCCATGGTCTCTCCGGATGCGTGCGTGGAGGGCGTAGGGTCTGCGTCGGAGTGTTTCCGAAAGCGTGTGTGCGTGTTTTATCGGGGGGCGGCGGCGTGTGCGAGCCGCGGCGGGTGGAGCCGGATGGGCCGACGGAGAGCCGTGGGCGCGTGGCGCGGCGACGAGAGCGGCTCAGTCGGCGTGCTTCTGGCGGAGGCGGGTGCTGAGGCGGAGGATGAGGTGGCAGCGTTCGGTTTCGTCGAGCCAGTCCTGGAGGGTGGCGTGGAGTTCGTCGCGGTCGAGAGAGGCGCCGGGGATTGGGCATGAGGGGCCGAGGTTTCGGGCGGCCATGGCGCGGTATCGGGCGAGGGTGCGGTCGCCGAAGATGGAGACGGGTTCGAAGTCTTCGGCCATGAAGACAGCGACGGGGACGCGTGTGCCGCCGCAGACTTTGAGATGGGGTGTGAGCTCCGGGGCGTCGTCGCGGTCGATGAGGCGGAGGTGGACGCGATCGGGGTTTGCTTCGGCGATGCGGCCGAGGAAGGGGCATTGCTGGACGCAGTCGCCGCACCAGACGCCGGAGGAGACGAGGATGCGGATGTCGCGGGTGAAGGAGCCGACGAGTTCGCGTTGAGAGTCCGAGAGTTCGGCGCGGCGGAAGACGTCGTCCCAGGCTTTCTGCTGATCGGCGGTGCCGGTGGCGACGTAGTCGTGGTAGGGCAGTGCGGCGTCGAAGTGTTGTTTGAGGAGGGTGGGGTCGAGCATGGCGAGTGGGGCTCCGAGGTCGGTAGGGCATCGGACCGGCCGGAATGCGGCGGTTGGTCGATCGGGTGGATTGCGTGGTTGGGATGGTAGGCGATGATGGGTGGGGGTCGAAAAAATGAAAAGGGCGGCGTTCGCTTTCGCGAGCGCCGCCCGAGTCAGTGAGTATCGGCTGCCGTGACGGGCCGGTCGTGCGAACCGGATCGCCGCGCGTTGCGGGAGTGCGAGCCCGCGTGGCGCTGATCGGTCGACCGGGAGGTCGAGCCGACGGCGGCAGCTTCCACGTTGTCTGAGAACACGAGCGGCAATCGCGTGAAGCCGAGCGGCAATGAGGCTTGGGCGTTGAGCGTTGCGGGGTGCTGCAAATCACCTCGCGATCTCTCGGCGTAGCCACACTCGGCGGCGAATGACGAGCGTCTTCTCGATCTCCTCCGCGCGGAACGATCGCTGGGTGTGCGGCCCAACAAACTGAAACGCGGTTCCCTATGCATTGCCGGTGAGACAAATCCGGCGACTGACTCCGATCCGTGCTTGTTTGACCCGTTCGGTGTGCAGCCGAGTGGATCAGCACGGAACCCTGTGCGACGGGTAGACCCGTCAAGTGAGAGTGTACCGAGAAGTGTGCTTGTGACAAGAGGGTGGGGTGAGTTTGCGGTCGATGAAGGAAAAATTGACATGCCGGTGAGAGGCTGGGGGAGGCTTTGTGGATAGGTGGAGCGGGATTTGCAGGCGTGTTGGGTGGGTCGGATTCATGAGCCGGAGTGGGTGCGTCAGCGGTTCAGGCTGGGCGGTATGTGGTGACGAGGATGAGGAGGAAGGCGGCGGCAAGGGCGGCGGGCCCCAGGATGAAGCGGGTGGGAAGCGAGGGGCGGACGGTGGGGTGGGTTTCGCCGGGAATGGTGGTCGGATCTGGCGGCGCTGCCGCTGCTGCTGTGGAGCCGGCGAGAAGGAGGAGGGTGAGCGGTTCGACGTAGCGGAAGAAGGATCGGGAGTTGAAGGTGTGGGCGAGGGTGATGCCGAGGAGTGCGCCCAGGAAGAGGAGGGCGGTGCGTTTGGGGATGAGCGGAGCGAGGAGAGCGGCGAGTGAGCCGCCGAGCGCGGCGAGGGCGATCATGAGCGGGGCGCGGTCGGCGATGGTGAAGCGGCCGGTGAGGTTCCACCAGGCGGAGAAGCGGCCGGCGTCGACGGAGGTGGAGGACTCGGGGACGGCGGCGAGGGCGGCGGCGGCGAGCCCCGCGGCGACGACGGGTATGAGCCGGCGGCGTGGGGCGTGGGCGAGGTGTCGGCGGAGCGGCGGCCAGAGGGTGGGGAGGAAGAAGGGTGCGTAGAGGCCGATGGAGGCGAGAGTGACGATGAAGAAGGCGGGGGAGGCGCCGGTATTGCCGGGGGCGGGTCGGCCCGTCAGTGGATCGAGGTAGTCGCCCTGGAACGCGGGCGGCACGAGGCCGCCCCAGAGGGCGACGAAGGCGAGCGTGACGGCGAGGGCGGGGAGCACGGCGAGGCCCGCGATGACGGTCGCGCGGACGCGGTCGGGGAGGCGGGCGGTGAGGAAGCGGAAGCGGTGGTTGTGGTGCGGTGCGGCGTCGAGCCAGGCGGCGGCGAGGACGAGGCCGGCGGCCCAGGCGTGAATCTGCCGGACGAGGACGAGGGCGAGGAGGAGCCAGGCGGCGAGGGCGACGCGGGAGAGCCGATCGACGCCGGCGATGGCGAGCGTGAGGACGGCGAAGACGAGCAGCCAGCCCGCGTTGTCGGGCAGGAGGTGCGTGGCGGAGGAGAAGACGTAGAGGTTGAGCGCGAGCGGCGCGAGCAGAAGGAGGACGGCGGCCGTGGAGAGGGCGCCTCGGCCGAGGCGGACAACGAGGAAGGCGGCGAGCGCCAAGGCGGCGGCGGCGAAGGCAGCGGAGAGCAGGCGGAGGACCGTGAGGTCGAGATCGAGCGCGGCGTCGGGGAGGGCGAGCGCCGCGTGATAGCCGGGGGTGGTGGCGGTGCGGAGATCGGTGAGGTCGATCCTGAGGTCGGGCGAAGCGGCGGCGTCGGCGAGGGCGCGGATCGTGGGCAGGTGGTAGGTGGATTCGTCGTGGGCGGCGCGCTTGCTCTCGAGGGGCAGGACGATGGCGAGGGCGTAGAGCAGGTAGGAGAGGGCGAAGGCGATGGCGGCGGCCCGTCGGGCGGCGCGGCGCAGGGCGGCGTCCGTCGCGGCGGGGCGGAGGGCGGCGTGATTGTGTCGCACGGGCTGCGCCATGTGGGGGCGAGGATATCGGTGGTGGGCGTGGCGCGAGGTGGAGCGAGGCGGAGCGGCGGCCGAACTTCGGTGGAAGCGCGGGGGTATGTTGGTCGGGGGGGCGGACGTGGGCGAGTCGCTGGGCGGGCGAGGCAGGGAGAGGAGACGGCGGGCCGAGCATGGTGGCGGTGAAGCGGACGAGCGTGGCGAACTGGGGGCGGTACCCGGTGGAGGAGGCGTCGGTGACGCGTCCGGAGTCGTGGTCGGCGTTGGACGCTGCGTTGGGAGAGCGTGAGTTGGGGCCGGCGATTGCGCGGGGTCTTGGACGGTCGTATGGGGACGCCTCGTTGAACGAGCGGGGGCAGGTGATCGACTGCACGCGTCTGGACCGGATGCTGGCGTTCGACGAGGAGGGCGGTGCGCTGACGGCGGAGGGGGGCGTGACGCTGAAGCGGATCGTGGAGGCGTTTCTGCCGCGGGGGTGGTTTTTGCCGGTGACGCCGGGGACGCGGTACGTGACGCTGGGGGGTGCGATCGCGGCGGACGTACACGGCAAGAACCATCACGGTGAGGGTTCGATCGCGCGGTACGTGGATGCGTTCGAGTTGGTGCTGCCGAGCGGGGAGGCGGTGGTGTGTTCGCGGGACGAGAACGCCGAGTTGTTCTTCGGGACGCTGGGGGGGATGGGGCTGACGGGCGTGATCCGTTGGGCGACATTGCGTCTTCGCCGTGTCGAGACGAACTCGATGACGGTGACGTACACGCGTGCGCGTGATCTGCGTGAGTGCTTCGAGGCGTTCGGTGACGACGCGGCGGGGGCGAACGCGCAGCCGTACGCGGTGGCGTGGATCGATTGTCTGGCGGGCGGTGCGAAGCTGGGTCGGTCGGTGATCATGGCGGGGCGGCACACGCGTTTGGACGAGCTTGCTGCGGAGGAGCGTCGGTCGGCGTTGCGGCCCGCTCCGGAGCGCTGCCGGAACGTGCCGATCGATTTTCCCGGGGCGGCGTTGAACAAGTGGAGCGTGAAGGCGTTCAACGCGGCGTACTTTCACAAGCACGACGACGGAGTGAAGCTGGAGCCGTTGCAGAGTTTCTTTTACCCGCTGGACGCGGTGTCGAACTGGAACCGGATCTACGGCAAGCGCGGGTTTCAGCAGTATCAGGTGGTGCTGCCGTTCGATGCGGCGGAGCGCGGGATGCGAGAGCTGTTGACGCGGCTTTCGCGGTCGGGTCGGGCGTCGTTTCTGGCGGTGCTGAAGACGATGGGCCCGGAGAGCGGCGGCGTGATGTCGTTCCCGATGCCGGGTTGGACGCTGGCGCTGGACCTGGCGAACGCGCCGGGGTTGAACCGGTTGCTGCGTGAGTTGGACGAGGTGACGCTGAGCTTCAACGGTCGGCGGTATCTGGCGAAGGACGCGTCGCTGGACCCGTCGTTCGTGTCGCGGATGTATCCGCGGCTGGAGGAGTTTCGGGCGCTGCGGGATCGGATCGATCCGGAGCGGCGCCTTTCGTCGTCGCTGTCGAGGCGTCTCGGATTGGACGGGCCGCGATGACGCAGCGAACGGTCGAGACGAGGTCGGCGGGCGGGTTCGAACCTGGAGAGGAACCGCGGCATGGGAACGGCGAGGCGCAAGGCGTTTATGTGGCTGTTGCGGATGGGGCTTCTGAACAGGCTTCGCCGAATGCGGCGGTCGGGTCGACGGTCGGTGCGCCGCTGAGGGAAAGCGGTGCGGCGGCCGGCGCGACGGCGGCGGAGGCGCTTCGGGACGGTCGGCTGCGCAGCGAGCTGGCGAGCATCGTGGTGGTCGGAGCGACGTCGTCGATCGGTCGGGCGATCGCGGACCGGTTCGCGGAGCTGGAGCCGCGTGCGCGGTTCGTGCTGGCGGCGCGGCGTGGCGAGGAGCTGGAACGGATCGCGGCGGACCTGCGGGTTCGGCGGGGCGTGGACGCGGTGGCCGCGGCGCTGGACGTGACCGACGGCGAGCAGGTGGACGCGCTGGCGGAGGCGTTGGCGTCGTCGCCGGGCCGGCTGCGCGGGTTGGTGCTGGCGCAAGGGTTCATGACGGAGCAGGCGGAAGCGGAGCGGGACGCGGACGCGGCGGTGCGGATGATCGAGGTGAATTACACGGGGGCGGTGCGGCTGATGACGAAGCTGCTGCCGACGATCAAGGACGGCGGGTTCGTGGCGGGGGTGTCGAGCGTGGCGGGGGACCGGGGGCGGGGGTCGAACTTCGCGTACGGCTCGACGAAGGCGGCGTTGACGACGTATTTGCACGGTCTGCGCGGCAAGCTGACGAGCGAGAAGCGCGACGTGTCGGTGACGATCGTCAAGCCGGGGTTCACGGACACGGCGATGACGTACGGGGGCGAGGGGATGTTTCTGGTGGCGCCGCCCGAGGCGGTGGCGGGCGATGCGGTGCGTGCGATCCGGAAGAAGCGTGCGGTGGCGTACACGCCGTGGTTCTGGCGTTGGATCATGGCGGCGATCTGCGCGATCCCGCGTGCGGTGTTCGATCGGCTGGGGCTGTGATGACGACGCACGAGGGAGCGGTCGGGACGGGTGGTGAGCGTCTTTTGGAGACGCCGGCTCCGGATGTTCCGCAGCGATCCTTGTTGCGGGCGTTGGTGGTGCTGGCGCGGCCGAAGCAGTGGTCGAAGAGCGTGTTCTGCCTGATCGGGCCGGCGTACGGGTGGTTCGAGATACAGCGCGAGGTTCAGGCGGGGGCGACGACGCTCGGCGAGGCGATTCTGGCGGTGGCGCTGTGCTGCGTGGGGTTCGCGCTCGCGTCGTCGGGGTGTTATGTGGTGAACGATTTGATGGACGCGGAGGCGGATCGGTTGCACCCGCGGAAGCGGAAGCGTCCGATCGCGGCGGGGCAGGTTGGGAAGGGGACGGCGCTGACGTTCGCGGTGGTGCTGTGGGCGGGCGCGGCGGTGGTGTGCGTGGCGGCGCCGGTCGAGACGTGGTGGTTGATTCTGCTGACGGTGGGCCTGCACGTCGGGAACGTGCTGAGCTATTCGGTGTTCATCAAGCACGCGGCGATCGCCGACGTGATGAGTCTGGCGATGGGGTTTGTGCTGCGGGTGATGGGTGGCTGCGCGGCGGCGGGAGTGGAGCCGTCGGTGTGGTTGCTGAACGTGACGTTCTTCCTGTCGATGTTCCTCGCGTTCGGGAAGCGTCTTGGCGAGCGTCGGCTGATGGCGCGGCTGGACGAGACGGGAGCGGGCGAACTGGCGATCAAGCATCGGCGAGTGCAGTCGGCGTACTCGGACGTGTTCTTGCAAATGGCGGTGGTGGTGACGGCGGTGACGACGCTGGTGACGTACGCGTTCTATATCCAGAGCCGGGAGGACCCGGTGGTGGTGGGGTTCAGCCTGTTGTGGCTGACGATGCTGCCGTCGACGTATGGGTTGTTGCGGGCGATCGTCATGCTGGAGAACGGCAAGTACGACGACCCGACGGAGCTGGCGTACAAGGATCGCGCGTTCCAGTTGGCGGGGCTGGTGTTCGTGTTCCTGACGATCGCGATCACGATGCTGGCGACGGAGTGGCCCGAGCGCCCGCTGGACCCGGAGGCGGACGGGCTCGAGATGTTGGAGAGCGGCGAGCGGTAGCCGGGGCGACACGGCGGCGTGCTGTGAAACTGCGGGAAGTGGGCAACGCGCAGCGAGGCGCCCGGCCGCGGGATCGTCGTTCGATGGTGGTTTGAGAGTGACTCGGAGCGGTTGGGTTGTAGACTCCGGGGGTCGGTCGGTTCCGGCGGAGCGGCGTGGTTCTCGGACCGGCGGGCGATTGCATCGAGCGAAAAAGAGACGAAGAGATGAAGGCGACGATGAAGATGGGTTGCGCGATGGGCGCGGCGGGGGCGGTGCTGGCGGGGG
>JGI12109J20283_10044028_pt1 | contig 42773 bp, 57 predicted proteins | sample ElkSlonscriptome_12_FD_20283 | JGI IMG/M metagenome (IMG submission 20283)
TCCATCCATCCGTCCCTCCGCCGATTCAGAGGGTTCGGATCGATTCAGAACTTTCGCGCGTTGTCACGCCCTAATTCACCCGATTGCCCTGGGCCAGCGTCTTCTCGCCCTTGATGGCCGCAAGGGCCACCTTCGCCTTGAAAGCCGGAACGTGGTTCAGGCGCGGTCGTCTCGCCATAAGATGTCTCCTGTCTCGGCATCGTCGCCGATCTCGGGCACGAATTCCACTTATCGCCCTGTCCAGATTTCCCCCGCCAGCTCTTCGACGGGCTGGCCCGGGAATACCGTCTCCGAAAAACGGTTCATTCGCTTGAGCCCGGGGGTCGGCGTGGTCTGGTACGACGGCACAGCGCCCTGGGACGCCGTGTTGGGTTTGCCGGAGCCAAGTGACGACACCGGCTCCTGACTTGCTGACGGCGCACGGACGGCGGCCTGTCAATGGCACCTGAAGATGTCCGGTTTTCATAGCACATCAAATGTCCGCTGCTGATGTTGGGCCTGTGGGGTTGTGGGCGGGGCGCAGCGCCGTCCACAAATCCACAGGCCGGGCCGCCGAGCGGAGTTAAGCGGCCTGTCTGGCGTCGGCGCCGGAAACGAGGGTTCCGTCGTCGGTGTAGCGGGCCAGGCAGCGCGGCCCATGGAACAGAGCGAGCCCGCCGGCCGGATAGCGGCGCACCAGGACCGTCGCCTTGACGAAGTGGTGGCGGTGGGCCTGGGGCGGGATTTGCAGCACCAACCCGTCGTAGCGCACGCAGTTGTCCTTGCCGACCTGGCGGGTTTCCTGGACGCACAGGGCTTCGGCCAGCGGCGGGCCGACGTAGGGGACGAACGCCGTTCCGTCCTCCGCCGCCTTCACGGCGAAGCGGGCGTTGTAGGCCGGCAGGAAAACGTCGCGGATATAGCGGTCCGCGTCGGCGACGGACTCGATCCCCGCCAGCCGCAGCTCTTGCGGCAGCCGTCCCTGAAAGCTCTGGAACAGCCGTTCCATGCGCCCCCTCGCCTCGGGCGAGTAGGAGGGAATGTGCTGGATGCCAAGACGCGCCAGCGCGTGGCCGACCTGGGTCGGTTTCGTCTTGTCCACGGGTCCGCCAGCCTTCGGCGTGTGGAAATAGTGGCTGCCCCGGTCGGTATAGAGCGAACTGAACAGCCCGTGCGCCGCGATCACCTCGCCGAGGCCGCGCAGCGTGCTCATGGTGCCTTCCTCGTCCACCAGGAAGGCCGAATACACCGTGCCGGTCGCGTCATCCATCGTCGCGATCAGGTCAAAGTCCCGCTCCAGCCCCGGGATCCAGCGGTAAGGCGACCCGTCCTGCATCAGCATCATCCCTGGCAGTGGCCGACGCGGCCGGCGCCGCCGGTGCGGTGACCGCCGCCGGCCCGGCTTCAATCGGCCCGCCTTCTGCAACTGGGTCTTCGTGAACGTGTAGCTGAAGGGCCAGCCGTGATCCGCCTTCAGCCGCTCGTGGAAGTGCTTGGCGTTGAAGTCAAAATACCGCGTGTCGAACTGCTCGAGCATCCACTCGATCCGGTCCACCGGCACAGCCCGGCCAGATGTCCGGCCACGGCGCCGGTCGATCAGCCCTTCCGCGCCATCCGCCTCGTACTTGTCCCGCAGTCGGCGAAAGTGCCGCTCCGAAATCCCCAGCCACTCCGCCGCCTCAAGGCAGCTCAATCGCCCTCCGCGATGGCGCTCCAGCGCCTCCACCATCCGGGCCATCCTGACCTCCGGTAGCATCCGATCCCCCCGGTCTGGAACCTCTCCAAAAACCGGACAGATCGTGTGCTACAGAAACCGGACATATCACGTGCTACGGACACGTCGGGGGCGGTCTTCGCCTTCCGGGGTCGTCGTGGCGACAGGGTGAAGCTGCTGTATTGGGATGGCCAGGGCTTCTGCCTGTACTACAAGGTGCTGGAGCATGGCCGCTTCCCCTGGCCGTCGCCGGCCGACGGGACGGTCCGGCTGACGCCGGCCCAGCTGGCGATGCTGTGGGAGGGGATCGACTGGCGGCGCCCGGCGTGGACCGCGCCGCCTGCCCGCGTGGTGTGATTTTCTGAACGGAATCAGCGAGGTAAAGCTGGAGCAGAGGATCCCGGCCGGGTATAATCCGGTCATGACGACGACGCCCGACACCCTGCCCGATGATCCCGCCGTTCTGAAGGCGATGCTGCTGGCCAAGACGGAAGAGGTCAGCCGCATGGCGACGTCGCTGCGGGCCTACGAGGCGATGGTGGAGGCGCTGAAGCTGCGCATCGCCCGCCTGAAGCGGCAAAAGTTCGGGCGCAGTTCCGAGAAGATCGACCGCGAGATCGCGCAACTGGAACTGGCCCTGGAAGGGCTCGAGGTGGCGCGGGCGGTGGCCGAACCGGCACCGGCCGAGGACGAAGAGGCCGCCCCGTCCCCCGAGACCAGCACCGCATCGGAGACGGACCAGCCGAGCCAGAAGACCGCACCGCGCCGGCGCGGCAAGCCCAAGGTGGCGCCGGACACCCCGCGCGAGCGCATCGTCCTGGACCCCGGCGAGCACTGCCCGGACTGCGGAGGGCCGCTGCGTCTGGTCGGTGAGGACGTGGCCGAGATCCTGGACTTCATCGCGGCCAAGCTGAAGGTGGTGGAGACGGCGCGGCTGAAGAAGTCCTGCCGGCACTGCCAGACCATGGTGCAGCCGCCGGCGCCGACGCGGCCGGTGGAACGCGGCATGGCCGGCCCCGGTCTGCTGGCGCATATCCTGGTGTCGAAGTACGACGACCACCTGCCGCTGTACCGTCAGGCCGAGATCCTGGCCCGCCACGGCGCCGACATCCCGCGCTCCACGCTGATCGACTGGTGCGGCCAGGGCGTTGCGACGCTGCGCCCGCTGATCGAGCGCATCAAGGCTTCGGTCCTGGCGGCCGACCGCCTGCACGCCGACGACACGCCGATCCGGGTGCTCGATCCGGGCCGACGCAAGGCGACCGGCGACGAACCCGGCGTCAAGGAAGGCCGCATCTGGGCCTATGTCCATGATGACCGGCCCTGGGGCGGCACCGACCCGCCGGCGGTCGCGTATTTCTTCTCGCCGGACCGCAAAGGTGAACATCCGCAACGACATTTGGCCAACTTCCGGGGCATCCTGCAGGCGGACGCCTATGCGGGGTTCCGCAAGCTGTACGAGGCTCGGGACGGCACCGCTCCGCGTGTGCGTGAGGCGGCATGCTGGGCACACCTGCGGCGCGACTTTCATGATGTCTGGAAAGCGACGGACTCGCCCCTCGCCCGGGACGCGCTCGAACAGATCGGCGCGCTGTACGACATCGAGCGCCGCATCACCGGGCTGCCTGCGGAACAGCGTCTTGCCATCCGTCAGGCCGAAAGTCGCCCCAGGGTCGAGGCCTTCAAGACGTGGTGCGAGACCCAGCTGCCGCGTATCCCCGGCAAGAGCGACCTGGCCAAGGCCATGCGCTACGCCCTCGGGCGCTGGTCCGCATTCACGCTGTTCCTGGAGAACGGCGAGGTGGCCATCGACAACAATCCGGCCGAGCGGGCCATCAAACCCGTGGTCCTGGGCCGCAAGAATTTTCTGTTCGCCGGGTCCGACAGCGGCGGCGAGGTCCTGGCCGACGCCATGACCCTCATCGAGACCGCCAAGATGAGCGGCCTGAACCCCGAGGCCTACCTCACCGACATCCTGGCCCGGATCAACGATCACAAGATCAACCGCCTGGACGAACTGCTGCCCTGGAACTGGCGCGCAACCGACGCCCGCCACACCGCTGCCGCGTAACCCCAAGCCCCAATCCCCGCGGCCCAGAGCGGCCGCTTACACCCCGTCCGTCCCTGTGGGGGGGTGATCGGTATGGCACAGGCGGGATATTGAAAGATTTACCGGAACATATTGGGATACCTAAAAAATTTGGGCCGACGGGCAAAAATGGATTTGGCACACTCTGATCGGATTTGATCGGCGATCGGCAGGGAATTGGCACACGACCGATCGCCGATCAAGCGCGGTCAATCGCCGCAGGCCTCCATAAGCGGAGCGTTAAGGGCCGCCTCAATCGCGGGATCCAGGTCGGTAAATAAAATACGGGCGGACTGGCCGCTGGACGCAAACAGTTGAAAACCGACGTAACCGCCGAAGACGTTGCGGGCGTTAACTTCGCCGCACACGAGCTTGCCAGCGGTGTGTTCTACAATTCGAATATTGCGAAACTGCGCGCTGTCCGGGTCGCGTAGCTTTTGCCTTACGGCCGTTTTGGCGCCGGCGATCATATCGTCTTCGTCGCCACTTAGCATCAAGAACCCCTTACCGTTAAGGGCCATCATGCCGAGGAGTTGGGCGCTTTCGGCACGCGCGGACTCCGGATCGTCGTAGGCGACCGCCGGGGTGGCCAGGGTGAGAGCGGCGGCGAGGAGGGTGGCGGAGAAGAGCGGGCGGGGCATGGGGGCCTCCGAAAGACAGATAGACCGAAGGTATACGTGCGGAACGTTGATTGCACACGCGAAATCGCGCTAGGCAACGTAGGGTCAGGCGCGAACCAACCTCAAGCCGAGTGTTTACCATGCTCGGCGGTCGTTGGCGACGCCAATACGTCGCGGCGCAGTTGGGCTAACCCCATGTTGAGGGCGGCGCGTTGGGCATCCGCGTTGCCCTGGCACGCGGCCAGGACGTCGTCGTGTAGGCGGGCGGCCAGCCGGCCGGCCGAGCGGTCGTCGATCCGGGCGTTTAACTCCCTGTAAACGCGCTGTAATCCCTCCAAACACAGGCCTAAAAGGTCGGCGTCAGTGGCGCCCGCCGTGGTGGCGCCGGACGGGGCGGACGGCGACTCGGGCGCGGCGCGGATGTGGGCCGGGCCGGCGCCGGTCAGCAGCCAGTCGAGGCGGACGCCGATGGCCGTGGCGATCGCCTCCAGGTGCCGGCGGTCCTCGCTCGCTCCGGCCTCAAGGGCCTGAATTTCCACGACTTTCAGACCGACATCGGCGGCGAACCGCTCCAGGAGCATGGTGCCGCGCAGGATCCGCACGCGCTCGGCGACGGTCTGGCGGGCCGGCTCGGGCTCCGGTTCGGGCGGGGACTCGGCCGCGACCTGGTCCCGGCGCATCGGGCCTTCGCCGGTGAGCAACCAGTCGACCGTGACGCCGGCGTATTGGGCGATCCGCACCAAGTGCGGCGCCTTGGGTATGCCACCCTCGTTCCACGCGCGGTTCCAGGTGCTGGTGGGGACGCCAGCGCCTTTCGCCCACTGAAACGGCGGTGTTTTGCCCACCAGGTCGCCGAGCCGCGCGCGAAAGCCGGCATCCGTGTCCATTTCGGAGTTCACGGCCCGAACTCCGAAATTTGTGCAAGGGAGCGGTGCGCGTTTCGGACTTCCATTTTTTCCATCGTTTTCAACGTATTGCGAGCGGTAATGCCGATTTCGGGAACGACGGAAGTCCGAAACGGAAATTCACGCTTGCGTGTGCCCGAAAATGGCAATCGGCTCCCTCCCATGACACAGGAAGCGACACCCATTGCGGTCCCAAAAAACCCCGCCGAGCGGCGGGTGTGGATCATCCAGCGGTTGCGCGGGCGGGGCTGGACCCTGCGCGCGCTGGCCCGGGAGGTCGGCGTGGCGCCGCAGACGATTGCCGCCTGTATCGACGCACCAAACGCCAACATCGAGCCGGTGTTGGCCGAGGCCCTGGGGCTGACGCCCCGGGACGTGTGGCCCGAGCGCTGGTCCCCCGAGACCGGCCGGCGTCTGGCGCAGGTCCGGCACCCCCGGAAGCGGCGCCTACCCCATCACCCTACACAGACCGCCCCCGGTGGTCAGCGGCAAAAGGAGCACGCGGCATGAGCACGGATCGTGTCAGGGGCGAGCGGCGCCGCAGCGGGAAACCCTCGGTGTCGGAAGGGGGCTCGGGCATCGTGTTTGACACGGGGTGGCTGCGTTGGTGCGCGCTGGCCCTGGGCGGGAAGAGGCGCCCTCGTGGCTCCGATCTGGACCGCCTGACACGCGCCACGGAACGCCTAGCCTGGGCGGTTGAAGACCTCACGCGCGAGATCGGTGACCTGCGCCAGGTCACGTCGGCGCCGAAGGCTCGTCGTCATGATTGATGCCTTCGACCAATTTGGCGGCCTTCAGGCGATCCCAGGCTCGAACGTGTGTGGCGCCCAATCCTCCCTCCACCGCATCGACCGCGATGTCCAGGCGGCCGACGCGGTCGCCGGTTTCGTCGTCGAAGATTTCGAACGCTGCAACGTGTTCCCGAGCACGGGTCGCAAACAGACGTATTCCGGTCATTTCGATCTTGATCACAGTTCCCTCCTCGGTGGTGTGGCAACCCCGAGTGTAGGGATCGCCCGGACGGTTGTCTCCATCACGCGCGCGTATGCCTCCACGCGCGCCAGGGGTGCGGCCGTCCGGGCGCTCATGCCGAGCCTGCGGGCGGGCGACTCCGTTTCGCGCGGGGCGCCCGCCCGTCTTTTTGGGGGCGCCACGTCATGAAAGATCGCGCCGACGCCCGCACGCTCGACCTGCTGGACGACTGGACCGCGCCGGACGTGACCGTCCACTACGACGGGGACACGGCGCCGCGCGGCCCGGACCTGGACCAGCGGATCGCCCAGGCGGTGAGCCGGACGCTGAGCGACGACGGGCGGTCGCGCGAGGAGATCGCCGAGGCAATGGGGGCGGTGCTGGGGCACCGGATGCCCAAGAACACCCTGGACGGGTACGCCGCGCCGTCGCGCGGCGATCACGCGATCAGTCTGGCGCGGGCCATCGCCCTGATGGAGGTGACCGGCGACGTGCGGGTGGTGGCGCAGGAGCTGCGGCGGCTGGGCTATGCGGTGATCCCCGACCGGTACCTGGGGGCGGTCGAGGAGGCGATGACGGCCGAGCAGATCGAGCATCTGGAGGCCAAGCGGAAAATCGCGCGGCGCGCCTGGCGCGGAGGGCACCGGTGATGCCGGCCTTGCCCACCCCAGATCGCTGGTACACGGCCGCCGAACTGGCGGAGCTCGCCCTGCCCGACATGCCCGGCACGGAACGGGCGGTGCAGATCAAGGCCCGGCGGGAAGAATGGCCCTATCGTCCCCGTCAGGGGCGGGGCGGCGGGCGGGAGTACCCGGTCTCGGCGCTGCCCGAGACGACGCGGGCGGCGCTGGCGCGGCGCGAGCTGGCGGCCGAGGCGCCGCCGCCGGCGGTGGTGGCGGCCGAGCGCGGGCAGCGCGATCCGGCGGACATGCGCGACGGAACGCGGTCGTGCATGGATGCCCGCGCGGCGCTGTGCCAGGAGGTGGATCGGCTGTGCCTGGAATACGGCCTGTCGGAGCGGCAGGCGGCGCAGGCGCTGGTCGATCAGGCGCGGGCCGGGAAGCTGCCCGAGCATCTCATGCGCATGGTGCCCCGGGCCAATGCCCGGCGCGGCTCCTCGGGCTCGCGCGTGCTGTCGCTGCGGTCGGTCCAGCGGTGGCTGGCGGCGCGGGCGGCGGGCGATATCACCGCCCTGGCGCCGGCCGAGGAGTTGCCGCGAGAGGCGCCAGCGTGGGCCTATCCCTTGATGAAGTTGTATCTCCGGCCCCAGAAGCCGTCCATCGCGGCGTGCCTGGAATGGTGGCCGGAGACCGCGCCGGTGGCGGCGCCGTCCTATGACCAGGCGCGGCGGTTCATCGCCAGCCTGGGGGCGGTCGGCAAGAACAAGGGCCGGGTCGGCCCGCGCGACCTGAAGCGGTTCAGGGCGCTGGCAATCCGTAGCTTCGACCACCTGCTGCCCGGGGACGTGTACACGTCGGACGGCCACCGTCACGATCGCGAGGTGGCGCACCCGCTCGACCCGAGCCGGCCGAAGCGGCCGGAGATCATCAGCGTGCTGGATGTGGCGACGCGGGCCTGGGTGGGCTGGTCGGCCTGGACCGACGAGGCCGAGTGGCTGGTGGCGGCGGCGCTGCGGACAGCGGTGGTTGGCGCCGGGATCCCGGCCATTTGGTACGTCGATAATGGCTGTGGATTTCGAAATCGCGCCCATAACGACCCGGTGACGGGCCTGATGGCCCGGCTGGGTATCACCAGCCGGAACTCGATCCCGTACAACTCGCAGGCCCGGGGCGTGATCGAGCGGTTCCACCAGACCGGCCTGATCGCGCCGGCGCGGCAGTCGGCGGCCTATGTCGGGCACGATATGGACCGCGAGGCCAAGCAAATCGCGTTTAAAGCCTCGCGGAAGGACATCAAAACCTACGGTCACTCCCCCGTCATTCAGACCTGGGACGCCTTCCTGGCATGGGTCGAGGATTGCCGGGCGCGCTACAACAACCGGCCACACAGCAGCCTGCCCCGCGTCCGCGACCCGGAGACGGGCAAGATGCGGCATCGCACGCCGGCCGAACAGTGGGTCGCGCTGCTACCGTCGGCGGACGATCTGGGCGTGGTGCCGCCGCGCCTGAGCGAGGCCGAGGCGCGGGACCTGTTCCGGCCGCATGAGATCCGCACGGTGCGCCGGGCGTGGGTGCAGCTCGGCGCGCGGAAATACTTCTCGCAGACCCTGGATGACCTGGACATGCACGGCCAGGAAGTGCGCGTCGAGTACGACCCGCGCGACATGGGCCGGGTGTGGATCCGCGATCTGGATGGGCGCCTGATCTGCGAGGCGGCCGAGAACGGCAACACGCGCCCGTATTTCAACGATGACGATGTGCAGCAGGCCAGAGAGCGCCGCGCCACGGCGCAGGACGCGATGGCCCTGCGCGACGAGAGCGCCGCGCCGATCCTGCTGGCCGAACCGCCGGCGCCGGCGCCGCGCGAACTGACGGCCGACGAGCTGGCCGCGAAAGAGCGGCTGGCGGCCGAGATGGCCGCGCCGCCCAAGCGAGACGAGACCCCGAAAGAGCGCTGGTGGCGCGCCCACCAGACGCTGGAGGCACACGCCGCCGGCCGACCGGTGGACGCCGAGGCCCTGCGCTGGGCGCGGGGGTATTCGCAGACGCCGGAATACCGGAGCCACGAAGCGGCGCTGGAGGAATGGGGCGCGGACATCTTCCTGTCCGGCCTGGGTGGCGGACAGGCGTCCGCCTAAGCAAACGGCCCGCGCGGGGCGGCATCCCCGACACGGGCCATCAACAGCACACGAGGGAAGCATGACCGACAAACAGCCCACCGTCAACGCCACCACAGCGCCGCTCACCAATGTACTGCGGTTCGGCGCGCTGGTGGATGCGTGTGTCCAGCGGCCCCGGCACCTGCCGGGCCTGGGCGTGTTCTACGGCCACTCGGGCCTGGGCAAGACCTGGTCAGCCACCCACGCCGCCCACCGCACCCGCGCGCGGTACGTGGAATGCGGCGAGAGCTGGACGCGGGCGCGGTTCCTGTCCGTGCTGGCCGTCGAGGTGGGCGTGGACGGACGCGGCCGCGCGGCCGACGTGGTGGACCGGATCATCATGGCCTGCGAGGCGCAGGACCGGCCGGTCATCATCGACGAGGCCGACCACGTCGTGCGGCGCGGGTACATCGAGACCGTGCGCGAAATCGCGGATCGGGCGGGGGTGCCGATCATCCTGGTGGGCGAGGAGGCGTTGCCGCAGATGATCGCGGCGCGGTCGGAGCGCACCCACAACCGCGTGCTGCAATGGGCGGCGGCGGAGCCGGTGACGGCCGAGGACGTCGCGACGGTCGCCCGCCTGTACTACCCGGACCTAGTTATCGCGGCGGACCTGATCGAGCGGGTCACCACCGCGTCGGCCGGGCGCATCCGGCGGGCGGTGGTCAACCTGCACCAGGTGGCGACCGAGGCGCTGGCCCAGGGCTGGGACACGGTGGGCCTCGCCAGCTGGGGCGAGCGCGAGTTGTACACCGGTCAGGTGCCGTCCATGCGCGCCGGCGAGCGGGTGCCCGCCCGGGGAGGCCGCCCATGAGCCGGCACCCCTGTCATATCGAGGGCGCGCTGCGCGTGAAGGTCAAGCGCGGGCATCAGGGCATCTGGGAGGCGATCCGGGAGCGGCGCGGCGCGCCGTGGACCGTGCGCGACATCTGGATCGACACCGACATCCAGGCGCCCGACAGCGTGCGCGACTATGTCCGGCGTCTGGAGCTCGCCGGATACGTGGAGCGCGTGGGACACGTGGAGCGCGAGGGTGGCCGGACCAGCCGCGCGAGGGCGGCCCTGTGGTGCCTGGTCCGCGACGCGGGGCCGGAAGCGCCGCGCCTGCGCCGCGACGGCACGGAGAGCCCGCCCACGGGGCAGGAGGCTATGTGGCGCACCCTGCGGATGATCGGGCGCGATGGGGTCACGGCCGACGACATGGCGGTCATGGCGTCCACCGACACGCGTCCGGTCAGTCGTGGGGCGGCGCACTGCTATCTGGGCCATCTGTGCCGGGCCGGATATCTGCGCGTCGTCGAGGAGGGCCGGCCGGGGCACAAGCCCGGCACGGGCACGCTGACCCGCTACGCCCTGCGGGCCGGCATGAACACCGGGCCGGCGGCGCCGATGATCGCGCGGATCAGTCATGCCGTCTGGGACCCGAACCGCAATGAGTTCATGGGCGAGGCGTCGGTAGACGTCGCGGGGGGTGGCCATGGGTGATGGACGCGCGATCGCCCGCGCCAGCGCCGCCTGGGGCGACGACATGCCGGCGTCGGTCCGCGCCCTGGCCGAAGCCTGCGACCGATCCAGCCAGGGCCGCGTCGCCGCGACGATCCGGCGCCGCGACGGCCGGGGCCACTACAGCCCGACCGTCATCAACCAGGTGCTGGGCCGGGCCTACCCCGGCGACATGGACGCCGTGCTGGCCGCCGTCTCGGCCGCGCTGATCGCCGACGCCTGGGAGTGCCCCGGGGTGGGCGGGGAGATCAGCGCCGAGGCCTGCTGGGACTGGCAGGTCAAGGCCCGCGCCGATGCCGCCGCGACCAGCTCCCACCGCATGGCCATGCGCCGGGCGTGCAAGGACTGTCCCGTGTTTCAAAGCGAGGAGGATGAGTGATGCTGAGCCATGACCTGAAGAGCCTGCATGACGTGATCTGCGCCACCCTGTCCGGCGGCCGGCCGATGCCCACCATCGGCGTGTTGGCCGACTGGGCGCGCGCGATGTCCGACTGCATCGCCCAGGCCGAGGCGATGGAGACGGCCGGCGGGCCGCTGCCCGGCGCCGCCACGGCCGACTGGCCGGAGATCGCCGCCCACATCACGGTCAGCGGGACCGGCGCGGAGCCGCCGCCCGAGGTCATCGACCTGGACGTGGTGCCAGTCTTTTCGCTCGCCGACCTCGCGCCCGGCAGTGGGTGTGATGTGGTGCCGGTCGTGGACCTCTCGGAGGCCCTGAGCCGCGACGCGAAGATCCGCTGTATTCGTGCCCTCGACGACGCGCGGCGCCGCGCCGAGGCCCAAGACGCGGCCGAGGCCGAGTTCCAGGGGCACCTGGCCGTCGTGCGGACTCTTGGGCGCGCGGCGGACACGGGAGGTGACGCGGCATGATGAGCCCCAGCGTTGTCTCCTCCCCACCCCGGCGTCGGCCGGTGGCCTTTGGGGAGCGCGTCCAACTGCGCCTGGGTGTGCGGCCCAAGGACCGGCCGGTGTCGGCGGTCCTGCATACGGCGCGGCAGATCGGCCCCGGTCGGGAGGTCTGGGGCCTGCGGCTGGAGGCTGTCTCCGCGTCCGCCGAACAGACGGCCGGCGACATGCTGTTTGTCACCGTCGACATCGGCGACGACGGCGCGGTGACCCTGGTCGGTGGCGACAGCCGCGCTCGGGCGGTCGAGCTGGCGCACCACATCGCCGCCGGCGTGCCGGTGGTGGGGTCGGTGGGTGAGCAGTTGCAGGCCCTCAGCGCTGCGGTGATCGCCCTGAACGTCCAGGCGCCGGCCGGGGAAGGTGCGTCATGACGTCCCCCGCACCACTCCCGCCGCCGATCCGGCGGATCGTCCTCGCCACGTCCGACGTGTGGGGGGTGTCGGTCCTCGACCTGCTGTCGGATCGCCGGGCGGGCCGAATCGTGGCGGCGCGCCAGGCGGCGATGACGCTGGCCCGTGACCTGACCCTGGCCAGCTACCCGGCGATCGCGCGCGCCTTCCGGCGGTCCGACCACACCACCGTGATGCACGCGTGCCGACGCACGGCGCAGCGCGCCGCCGGCGACCCGGAGGTGGCCGCGCGGATGGAGGCCGTGCGGGCCATGGTGGCGCCGGCGCCGACCGAGGAGCCCGCGTCATGACCGCCGCCAGCCGACCCCGCCGCGCCCGGCCGGCGCACATCATCGTGGACGCGCGCCGTCCTGCCGCCGGCGTGCCGGTGCGCCTGTTGGTGGGCGGGACGCTGGTCCCGGTGCCGCCGAGGCGGCGCCCGAATGCCCTTCAGAGACTGTTCAAACGCCTGTTGAGGAGACGCTAATGCCCACCCTGGGAGACATTGAAGCCCTCGCCAAGACCTACAGCGAGGCCCACGGCAAGCTCGCGGACGAGGTCCGCGCGGTCGAGGAGGAGATGGCGCGGGTCAAGCGCCAGCACCTGGCCCGCATCCGCCGTCTGGTGGACGGCGCGTCCAACGCGCGGGATCGGCTGGCCGCCGCCGTGGGCGAGGCGTCGGACCTGTTCCAGTCGCCCCGGACTCTCACCCTGCACGGCATCAAGGTCGGTTTTGCGAAGGGCAAGGGAAAGCTGGAATACGCGGACGCCGCGAAGGTCTGCGATCTGATCCGCAAGCACTTCCCCGATCAGGTCGAGACCCTGGTCAAGACCAGCGAAACCCCGGTCAAGGGCGCCCTGAACCAGCTCTCGGTCGCCGAGCTGCGCCGCATCGGCGTCACGGTCGTGGAGGCCGGCGACGAGGTGGTCGTGCGCGTCACCGACAGCGAGATCGACAAGATGGTGGATGCCCTGCTGAAGGACGCCGCCGCTGTCGAGACGGCGGCGTAGGGAGGGGCGGGTCATGCCGATGATCGATGTGGCGGATCCGCGAGGCGGGGTCTCCGACGCCGCAATCACTGTGGTGGCACGCATGACATCTGCTGACCGGGTGCCGTGCTGGTGCGACCACGAGTCCCATACCCAGGATTGGCTGTACAGCCTCCTGCGCATCTCCCCCGGCGCGGCCGCCGCGCTGGTCGAGCGCGCCCGGCAGGTGGTGGACCTGGGGTACTCGGGGGAGGCGGCCGATCAGCTCGGCCCGCGCCCGTTGCTGGATCTGGCGCGCGGTCGGGTGGAGGGGGCGGCCATCGACCTGCGCCTTCAGGGACCCGGCTACCGCGACACGGCCCGGTGCGACATAATCCAGGCCGCCGCTCTGCTGATCGCGGCGCTGGACACGATGCACAGGCAGGATGCCCACCAGGCCGAGCCGGCCGGGGATGGTGCGGCATGAAGCCCCCCGCGAAACTGACGACCGCGCAGGAGGCGGCGTTCGCGGCCTTCTGGGCGGCGTATCCGCGTAAGGACGGCAAGGCCGCCGCGCGGGAGGTGTTCGCCCGGCTGATCGGCGCTGGCCCGGCCGGGGGTGTCGATCCCGCGTTCCTGGTCCGCGCCGCCCAGCGCCACGCGGACCAGTGCCGGGAGCGCCAACTGGAGCGGACCTACATCCCCCACGCCAAAACGTGGCTTCGGGATCGGAGGTTCGAGGACGAGGCGTTTCAGGATCCGCCCGAAGTGCCCGCCGGGCCGACCTTCGAGCCTCCCGAGGCCGAGGACCTGTGGTGGCCGCACTTCCGCGACGCCGGCATGGACCGGGGAGCCTATGACCGCTGGATCCGCCCGTGCCGGATCGAGACCGGGTCAGACGGCCAGGTCACGGAGATGTGGGCGCCGCACGCCTTCCATGCCCAGTGGCTGGAAACGCGCCTGGATCACCTGATCCGGCGCGCGCTCGGCCACATGCCCGAGATTGAGGTGATGCCGTGATCGCCATCTCCATCCGCCAGCCATGGGCGCATCACATCCTGCACGACGGCAAGGACGTCGAGAATCGGTCGTGGCCGACCAAAGTCCGGGGCCGCGTTCTAATCCACGCCGGCCTCACGACGGTTGAGGCCCCGGAAACGATCCGGCGTCTTGGTCTGCCCCTGGGCGGCATCGTCGGGTCGGTGGAGATCGTCGATTGTCTCGACCACTCCGACAGCCGGTGGTGGTGCGGCCCCTGGGGATGGGTGCTGCGCGATCCGCGCCCGCTGCCGTTCGTGGCCTGTCGCGGGAAGTTGGGCTTTTTCCGTCCGGACCTCCCGGCCGGCACGGTGCTGGACGGCTGACATGGACCCCCGCGCCGCCCTGCTGGACCTAGCGCTGTCCGTCGAGCCTCTGGTGCGACGGCAGGGCACGGCCGTGCAGCGCCGCGCGCGGGCGGCGTGGCGCCGGGCGCTGGCGGTGCTGGCGCCGGAGCGGGGGACCCCCGCGTCGCCCGACGGCCCGCCGGACGCCGAGGCGCTGGTGCGGGCGTACCTCGCCTGCGGCGGCACGCACGAGGCCCTGGTGGCGGCGATCAGCCGCCTGCGCGGGATCTCCATCGACGATCTAACCGACTGGTAGGAGGCCATCATGCCCAAACCGACCTATGCCAATGTCGCCGGCTCCGGTCCGGCCGGCCAGCGCTGCGCCACCTGCGACCACTGGGTGCCGTCTGTCGTCGATCCGCGCCCTGGCCAGCGCGTCGCCATGGTGTGCGAGAAGGTGGCGGAACAGACCTGCCTGCCGGCCACGCGCCTGGGCACGGCCGAGAGCCACACGCCCGCGTGCAAGTACTGGGCGCGGCGTCGCGCCGCCCCACCGGCGCAGCCGGCCCAGTCAGAGGGGCGGCCGTGATGAGCACCCAATCCTCCCTGTTCGAGCACCTGGCGGGCGTGACCCCGGCGCCCGAATACGCCTCACTGGAACAGCAGGCGCGCGCGGCCGAGTGCTACGAGACGCCGGCCTGGGCGGCGGCGCGCATCCTGGACGTGGAGATCCTGACCCCGTGCGTCTGGGACCCGTGCTGCGGCACGGGAGTCCTGAGCGAGGCGGCGACGGCGGCGGGATACGCGGTGCTGTCCACCGACCTGCATGACTGGGGCTACGATGGTCAATCCGGAGAGAAAAACTTTCTCCGCCTGACGGAGCCGCCGTCTGAGGAGCCCTTCAGCGTCTTCATGAACCCGCCGTTCAGGTTGGCCTGTGAGTTCGTGGACCATGCGGCCGCGCTGGGCGCGCGCAAGATCGTCTGCTTCCAGCGGTTCGCGTGGCGTGAGAGCCGTGAACGGCGAGAATGGTGGCTCCGTCGGCCGCCGGCGCGCATCTGGCTGTGCGGGGACCGGGCCACCTGCTGGCTGTTCAGCATCCCGCCCGAGGAGCGCGGCGGCAACGTACCGATCCCCCACGCCTGGTACGTGTGGGAGCGGGGGCACCGGGGCCTGGAGGCGATCCACACGCTTTGGCGTGACGGGTGGGTGACATGAGCGCGCGGTGGGACTGGGGTGAGGCGGACCTGGTCCGGGCGACAGAGCGCGCCCGCGCCGGGCACGGCCGCCAGCTCGCCCGGCTGATCAAGGCCACCTCCGAGGACGATCTCGCGCGGGCGCTGTCCAGCACCAACGGAGACTTCGAACTGGCGCTGTGGCACTGCCTGGGCCGACGCCAGGAACGCGCCTGGTGGCGTCAGGCACGACGGAGGGTTCCGTCATGACCTCTCGCCGCCGCATTCCCCGCTGTGGCCGACACCTGCCGCCGCATGACGCGCCGAGCCTGCTGGGCCTGATCAGCGAGGCCGCCGATCTGCACCAGGTGCTGGTGGCCGACGGCTATGCGCTGGATCCGCGCGTGCGGCCATACCGCCGCCAGGACGGGCGGGTGTCCATCCGCTTCGTCTGGCGTCGCCGCGATCCGAGCGGCGCCAATCTCAGCGTCACCGCCACCCATGTGCTGCGCGTCGAGGGGAGGGCCGAGCCATGAGCCACATCTCGGCCCCGCGCGTCCGCGCCCTGCTGGCCTGGGGGCACGATGCCGTCTCGATCGCGGTGCGCTGTGGCGTGTCCTATCAGGCGGCCGCGCGCGCCGTCACCGCGCTGTGCCCCCCGCCACCGCCGCCGCCACCGCCGGTGCCTGAGCCCGTGTCCGAGTCCGAGTCCGCCCCACCACCACCACCACCTCCGGCACCGGCACCGGCGCCGGCGCCGGTCCGTCGTGGTTTCCGGTTCGGCCGGCCGCTCCCGCCGACCCGCACGCCGGCGGCCGAGCGCGCCGAGGCCGTGGCGGCGTACTTGGCCAACGGCGGCCAGGTCACACACTGCCCGCCGGGGCCTGCCGCCGGCACGACGGGGCTGGAGGATCAGTTCGGCGTGGCCGCCCCGCCCCGGCCGGACGGGGGCTGGCGCGCCCAGGCCCAGACGCGGAGGGGGAGGCCATGAGCGACCGATCCGCACGGATGCGCGCGATCCACGCCGGCGCCCGCGAGCTGGGCCTGGACGACGAGGCCCGGCGCGATCTGATGCACCGCCTGACCGGGTGCCGCTCCGCCCGCGAGATGACGGACGCGCAGCTCGGCGCCGTGCTGGCCGAATATGACCGGCTGCGCGGCGGGCGGCGGAAACCCTACCGGCCCGCCGCCAATCCGCTGGCGCGCAAGGTCCACGCCCAATGGGGCGAGCTGTGCCGGCGCGGCGCCGTGCGTGCCAAATCCGCCGCCGATCGGCGCGCCGCGCTCCGCACCTGGTGCGGCCGCCAGCTCCAGCCGGGCGCCGACGTCCTCTTGGACCCGGACATTCTGTCCAACAACGACCTGCGCCTGCTGGTGGAGTCCCTGAAACAGTGGATCGCCCGCCTGGACGGGGAGACGGCGGCCGGGGACGGGGGCGCCGAATGACCCTGCCGCAGTCATATCTGGACCTGGCCGAGGAGATCGGCGAGGCGGCGGCCGTCCGCCTCGTCCAGGTGCGCGGCGGGCTGGACCTGTATGTGCCGGTCCGCGCGGACCCCGAGCACCCGCTGGTCCAGGCCATGGGCGAGCACGCGACGGCGCTGATCGAGCGGCGCGGCGGTGAGCGGATTTGCGTGCCCTCTTGCCGGACCCTCCACCATCGGGCCATGATCAGGCGCATGTATGACAGCGGCGAGCCGCTGGGCGCCATCGCCCAGGCCGTCGGCCTGACACAGCGCCACGTGCGCCGCCTGCTGGCCGACATGGGCCGGGCCGATCCGCGCCAGCTCGACCTGTTTTCCCCTCCCGATACGGACTGACCGGACATGCGTCCGGGCGCGCCGTGCGCGCGCGCCTGCGATGCTCTCCCCACGCTCCACGCCGTGAGGGAGGCCCCGCCGTGTCCGCGCATATCGAGCCCCATGACCATTTCCCCGAGGCGCTGCACTACATCATGCGCCACGAGGGTGGCTACGTTGATCACGCCGCTGATCCCGGCGGCGCCACCAAGTACGGGATGAGCCTGCGCACCCTGCGCGCCCAGGGTGACCTGGACGGCGACGGCCTGCTGGACTGGGATGTCGACCGGGACGGCGACGTGGACGCCGCCGACGTCCGCGCCCTGACGCCTGACGACGCCGCGCGGTACTACCGCGAGCGGTGGTGGGACCGGTACCGCCTGAACCTGATCCACCAAAGCGCCCCCGCGATCAAGTTGATCGACATGGGCATCAACATGGGCATGTCGCGCGCCGTGCGGATCGCGCAGGAGGCCGCCGCCGACTGCGGCCGTCCCGTGACCGTGGACGGCGTGCTCGGCCCGGCCACCGCCGCCGCGCTTGACGCCTGTGCCACCGCCTGCCTGCGCGCGGCGATGTGCCGCCGGCAGTATGCGTTCTATCGCGACCTGATCGAGCGCCGCCCCAGCCTCGCCGTGTTCCGGCGCGGCTGGCGCACGCGCGCCCGGTTCTGGCCGGAGGAGGACTGATATGACCCAGACGGATGTGGAGGACCGCCTCAATGAGGTGGTGGCCAAGGCCCGGGCGACCGGCCTGAGCGCGGACGAGATCCTGTCTGCCCTCGAGATCGTCACCATGGCGCTGCGCGATGAGGAGGAGGGTTGATGCCGACGAAACCCACCCCCGGCCCCAGCGGGCCGGAAATGTCCAAGGCCCAGCGCGCCGCCGCCGCGCCCCAGTTGGGGCTGGGCGCCGCCGCCGCGCTGGTGGCCGTGGGGCTGCTGGATCAGCTCGCCGGTCTGACGCTGGAGGCCGAGACGGCCGCCGCGCTGTGTGTCCTGTGCGAGGGCTGCTGGCAGCAGCTCCGCCGTGTGATGGAGGGATGAGTATGACCCTGCGAACCCTGAACCGCCTGCTGTGGGGCGTCCGCGTCGCCCTGGTGGGTGTCGTGGTCGCCGCAAGCCTGTGGTTGTCCGGCTGTGGCAATTCGGTCGCCGATCGCTGGCTCGGCGCGGTGGAGACGACGCAGCAGCGCGTCTACCGGGCCGCCGGCGCCTACGGCGTGATCGGCGGGTTGGCGTGCGAGTACGTCCAGACGCCGACGGCGCTCTCCGGCGCCTCGGCCCGCCTCGCCCAGGCGGGCGACGCGGCCTATGAGGCCCTGGTCGAGGCCCGGGCCTACGGGGCTTTCGGTGACCCGGCTGCCGGCCTGGCCGCGCTGTCCGGCCTGATGACCGGGCTGGCCACACAGGTGCTGGAGGTGACCGTAGACGCCTCTGAGGTCGCGGGCGGTGGCGCGGCCGGCATGGCGGCCTACGCGGTCGACCGCGCGCTGCAGGTGGCCGTCGGCTATGCCCACCTGCGCGCCGCGCTGGCGGGCCTGAAGGGTGACCTGGCGCTGATGGTGGCCGAGGGCCGCGACCCGACCAGCCCGGAGTGGGACGACGTGATGGCGGCGGCCGAGGCCGCGCGGGACTGTCTGGTGGGGGCCGCCGGTGGCTGACGTCGTGGACATCGTGACCGATCGCGTCGAGGCCGAGCGGGGCGCGATCCTGGCTCGTCGACGCACCATGCCCCCCGCGCCCACCACCGCCACGCCGACGACACGGTGCGTGAGCTGCGGCCAGCCGATCCCGGCGGCTCGGCGGGCCGCCCGGCCCGGCGCGACCCGCTGTGCGGCCTGCCAGGCGGCGGCCGAGGTGCGGGCCACCCGCAAGCGACGGACGGGGGTGTGATGGACGTGTGGGACGTCATTGAATGGTCGGGCAAGGTGGCGCCATTGGCGGCCCTGGTGCTGAGCCTGTTGATCACCGGCGTGTTGTGGCGTTTGGGCCGGGTGTTCGCGTCGCAAACTGATGTGCACACCCTGCGCCGCGACGTGCTGGCTTGGCAGGCCGATCACAAGCAGGCCCACGCCGACATCGCCGGCCGCCTGGATCGGGGTGAGGCCCGGTTTGCCAATGTGGAGAGCCACCTGGCATACCTGCCCACGGCCCGGGACCTCCAGGACGTGCGCGAGACCATGTCCGCCCTGCGAGCCGAGATGGCCGCCGTGCGGGAGACACACGTCTGGATCCGGGAACAGGTGCAGCTGTTGGTCCGGCATGAGCTGAACGAGGGGTCCGACCGATGACGTCGTTCCGTGACCAGTGGATCGCACACGTGCGGCTGGCCATGCTGATCGTGCTGGCGAAGGCGTCTCCCGATGCCCTGCGGCGCGCTCACGTCCTGTGGGCACTGGCGGAAATGCCCGGGCGGGGGGCCAATGTCAGTCTCCTGGCCGAGGTGCTGAACCTGCCCCGGGCCACGGTCGTCGACGATCTGGCCTGGCTGTCCGATCAGGGACTCGTGCGGCGCACCCGCGAACGCGGCGTGCTGGGCGCCATGCTGCTGACCCCGGGTGTGGAGGTGGCCCAGGGCTTGGAGACCGTGGACGGCGTCGCGCCGCCGGCGGGGAGTGCCGAGGACATCCAGGCCGCGCTCGCGGCCGTGGCGCTCCAGGTCACCGTATCGGACGTGACCGACCAACTCACGTGGCTGCATGAACGGGACCTCGTGGATGCGCGCCACACCATCACGGCGCGCGGCCGGCTGGTGGCACAGGGGCGCGAGACGGTGCCGGGCATTCACGCGCCGTCGCCCGAGACCGTCATGCGCCTGGCCGGCGCGGGTGCCCGCGCCATCCTGGGGGGCTGACATGGCCCACGATCCGGAGACGCGCCAGGCCGCCCGGTCCGCCTATGTGTTCCAGCGCATGAGCCTGGAGGGCGCGGCCGATCACCTGGACATCGGCGTCGCCACGGTGCGGCGCTGGCGCACACAGGCGGCGGCGTCGGGCGACGATTGGGATCGGGCGCGCGCCGCCGCCAGCCTGTCGTCCGAAGGCGCCGGCACGATCGCCCAGCTCGTCCTCTCCGACTTCCTGACCCTGTACCAGGCCACCGTCGCGGACCTGCGCGACAACCCGGAGATCCCGGCCATGGACCGGGCCGAGGCGCTGTCGCGTCTGTCGGATGCCTTCACCAAGACGATGAACGCGGTGGCCAAGGCGAGCCCCGATCTGGCGCGCTACGCCGTCGCGACGGAGCTGCTGCGCGATCTGGCCGGCTTCACCCGCGAGCACTACCCCGAGCACGTCGAGGCCATGTTGGAGCTGCTGGAGCCGTTCGCCACCCACGTCGCCAAGAAGTACGGGTGACGCATGGCCCGGCGCCCGGTCAACCGCTATGGCAGCGCGGACTTCCTGGACGAGATCCGGGACTTCACACAGACCCTGCGCGACGAGATCGCCCAGGCGTCGGAGCTGGGGGACTTCGACCGCCGGCCGGCCGCGACCAAGACCCGCCGCGCCAAAACGACCGCCGATTTCGGCGCCTTCTGCCGGACGTATTTCCCGCATCGGGGCCGGGCCGAACCCTCCGCCTTCCACCGCTGGATCTTCCGCCGCGCCGGCGAGATCGCCGACGGCCCCGGCGGCGCGCGGGAAGTCGTGGCCGCACCGAGGGGCAACGCCAAGAGCACCTATTGGACCGAATTGTTTCCGTTGTGGTGCCTGCTGACCCGCCGGCGCCGGTACGTGCTGATCCTGTCGGACGCGATCGAGGTTGCCGCGATGATGCTGGAAGGCATCAAGACGGAACTGGAGGTCAACCCGCGCCTGGCGCACGACTTCCCGCAGGCGGTCGGCCAGGGGCCGACGTGGCAGGTGGGCGTGATCGTCACCGCCGGCGGCGCCAAGGTGCAGGCCGGGGGTGCGGGCAAGCGCATCCGAGGCGCCCGGCACGGCAGCCAAAGACCCGATTTAGCGGTGCTAGACGACATCGAGAACGACGAGAACGTCCGCAGCCCCGAGCAACGCGACAAGCGCGAGACATGGGTGGATCGGGCGGTGGAACCGATCGGCCCGCCCGACGGATCCATGGACCTGATCTACGTCGGCACCGTGCTGCACGTGGACGGCGTGCTGAGCCGGAAGCTGGCGAACCCGATGTGGCGGGCGACGCATTTCCGGGCGGTGATCCGCTGGCCCGACCGCATGGACCTGTGGGACCAGTGGGAGGGTGTTCTCCACAACGAGGGCCAGGACGCGGCGGCCGAGTTCCTGGACACACACCGGGCGGACATGATGGCCGGCGCCGAGGTGCTGTGGCCGGAGGTGCAGCCGTTCGACCGGCTGATGACGATCCGCGCCCGCATCGGCCGGGCGGCGTTTTCCAGCGAGTATCAGAACGATCCGACCGCCGAGGATGCCACGTTTGACCAGGTCCAATACTGGACCGACCGGGCCGCCATCGGGCGGACGTGGCTGTACTACGGCGCCTGCGATCCATCGTTGGGTAAGAACAACCGGTCCCGCGATCCCTCCGCGCTGCTGGTGGGCGCGAAGGACGAAAGGTCCGGCCGCTTGTGGGTGGTCGAGGCCCAGATCCGCAGACGGGTGCCGGACAAGATCATCACCGACGTAATCGCCCTTCAACGGGCCTACAAATGCGTCCGCTGGGCGGTCGAGGCCGTGCAGTTCCAGGAGTTCTTGCGCCAGGTCCTGATCGAGCGATCGGTCAAGGAAGGTTGCCCGGTACCGGCCGTCGCCGTCACCCCGCACACGGACAAGGCCCTGCGGATCGAGGCGCTCCAGCCCTACGTCACCGGTGGGCTGATCCTGCTGCATCCCAGCCAGACGACGCTGATCGAACAGTTGACCCACTTTCCGAACGCCGATCACGACGACGGGCCGGACGCGCTGGAGATGCTGTGGTCGATGGCCATGGGCGGCGCCGGTGAATACGCCTACACCCCCGCCTTTGGGCGCGCGGGATCGGCCCATCACCACCACGAAGACGATGATCCGGACGACGATGCCCCGGGCATCGGTTTCGGCGCCGGTGCCTGGTAAGGGAGCCCGAAATGGCCCGTCTGCTCGATCAGTTCGGCAACCCCGTCGACACGTCCCGCCTCCGGAAAGAGGAGGCGGTGCCGACCACCACCGGCGTGCGCCAGGTGGTCACCGGGCATCCGGCGGATGGCCTGACGCCGGGGCGCCTGGCCCGCCTGTTGCGCGAAGCCGAGGACGGCGACGCCACGGCCTACTTGGAGCTAGCGGAGCAGATGGAGGAGAAGGACCTCCATTACCGCTCCGTCCTGGCCACGCGGAAGAACCAGATCGCCGGGCTGGACATCTCGGTCGAGGCGGCCAGCGACCAGGCCGACGACGTGAAGGCGGCCGACCTGGTCCGTGAGGTCCTGTGGCGTGACACGCTCCAGGAGGAGCTGTTCGACGTCCTTGACGCCGTCGGCAAGGGGTTTTCCGCCACCGAAATCGTCTGGGACACCACGGGTGGCCCGTGGATGCCGGCGCGCCTGGAATGGCGCGATCCTCGCTGGTTCCAGTTCGACCGCGCAGACGGGCGGACCCTGATGCTGCGCGGCGCCGGCGGCGTCCTTGAGCCCCTGAAACCCTACGGTTACATCCAGCACACGCACAAATCCAAGTCGGGTCTGCCGATCCGGGGCGGCCTGGCCCGGCCGGTGGCCTGGATGTACCTGTTCAAGAACTTCGATATCCGGTCGTGGATCCAGTTCGCGGAGACCTACGGCAAGCCCATCCGCATCGGCAAGTATGGCCCCGGGGCCTCGGCGGCCGACAAGGCCGTGCTTTTGCGCGCCGTCCGCGACCTGATGGGCGATCTCGCCGCCATCATCCCCGAAAGCATGATGGTGGAACTGATCGAGGCCAAGGTCACCGGCAATATCGAACTGTTCGAGCGTCTGGCCACCTGGATCGACCGCCAGGTCAGCAAGGCCGTCCTGGGGCAGACCGGCACCACCGACGTCGGCCAGCACGTGGGCACCGCCCAGGCCCACGAACAGGTGCGCGAGGACATCGAGAAGGCGGACGCCGGCCAGTTGGCCAGCACCCTGACCCGCGACCTGGTGCGGCCCATCGTCGATCTGAACATGGGACCGCGCCGGCGCTACCCGCGCATCCGCATCGCGCGGCCCGACCAGGAGGATCTGGCCGAGTTGCGGTCGGTGATCGTCGACCTGGTGCCGCTCGGCCTGAAGGTCGAGCGCGCGTGGGTCGCCGACAAGTGGGGTATCCCGGACCCCGACGAGAACGCCGAGCTGCTGACCGCGCCCGCATCGAGCCCGGCACCCGAGCCTCCGGCGGATCAGCCCCCCAAAGACGAGACCACCAGCGCGCAGGCGCAGAACTCGGCCGACGACGCCGACCCCCTGGCAGACGCGACGCTGGCTGAGGTCGAGGACACCTGGGAAGAGGTGCTCGACCCCATCATCGCCCGCATCCGCGAGGCAGCCGCCGCCGCGCCGGACGCGGAGGCCTTCCTGGCGTCCCTGCCCGACCTGGCGCGGGACCTGCCCACCGATGCCCTGACCGACAGCCTGGCGCGCGTGCTGTTCGCCGCCCGTCTGGAGGGCGAGAGCGAGCCCGGGGCCAGCCCGGGAGGCGACAATGCCTGAGGTTTCGCCGTTCGGTGTCCAGCCCGAGGAGGCCCTGGCCGCCCTGGCGACCCGGGGGCGGCGGCTGGATCCCTCCTTCGCCTGGCAGGACGTGTGGCAGGACGAACATGGCAAGGCGTTCACGGTCGCCAAGTCCACGGGCTTCGATATTCTCGGCGACATCCACGCCAGCCTGACCGAGGCCCTCCAAAACGGCGAGACCTTCGAGAGCTGGCGCCAGCGCCTGACGCCGATCCTTCGGGCCAAGGGCTGGTGGGGTCGCGAGGACGTGACCGACCCGGCCACAGGGAAGGTGGTGACCGCCCAACTCGGCTCGCCACGCCGCCTGCGCACGATCTACGACGTCAACATGCGGGTCAGCCGGGCCGCCGGCCATTGGGCGCAGATCGAGCGGGCGGCGGAACGGGAGCGGTCGCGCGGCCGCACCCTGTACCTGCGATACGTGGCCGTGCGGGACGAGCGCACCCGCCGATCCCACCGGCATTGGCACGGCACCGTGCTCCCGCACGATCACACCTGGTGGGATACGCACACGCCCCCGAATGGCTGGCGGTGCCGCTGTTCGCCCCTGGCGCTGACCGAGCGGGACCTGCGCCGGTACGGCTACACCCCCGACGAAGGGCCGCCGTCGGAGCCGGAGCCCGACCGCCTGTACCGCAATCCCCGCACGGGCGAGGTGACGCGGGTGCCGCCGGGCATCGACCCGGGTTGGGCACACAACCCCGGCCGCACCCAGCACACGGCCACGCAGGCCGTCGCGCGCCTGGCGTCGCTACCGCCAGATCTGGCGGCGGTGGCGCCGCTGGTCAATCCGCGCCTGACGCCGGCACTCGTGCGGGAGTTCGGGCAGTGGGTCGGGGACATCGAGCGGCAAATTTTGGACGGCCAGCCGCGACCGAAAGGGGTGGCGCGCGCCGTCGGGCTGCTGCCCCCGGGCGTGGTGGCCAGCTTGCCGGTCGTCGTCGGGGAGGGCGTGTCCTCGGCCACAATCATGGTGGCTGATCGTCAGATCATTCACATGTTGCGCGACGCCAAGGCCGATGCGGTCACGGCCGAAGGTTTGCCCAAGGCGTGGCCTGTCGAGGAGGTCATGCGCCTCCCCGAGATCCTGGCTGCACCGGAGGCGATCTATTGGGACCGCCAGACCAAGTCGCTCATATACACGGTTCCGGCGGCCGATGGCCGCGCCGAAAAGCTCGTGGTCCGGGTGAACTACGTGCTGCGGCATCGCGACGAGGCGGGCAGACGGGTCGAAACCGAGACCAACACGGTCATCTCGACCGGGTATGAACGGGCTGTGGCGTTGGCCACCAGCCGGCGCTTCACGCGCCTTCGGTAGAAAGACCTGCCGCCGGTGGCGCGGAAAATCCACTTAACCAGAGGCCGCGAGAGCGGCGTCCGAACCGGCCCGTCTACCCGGCATCAGCGGCAGGCTCTTACTATATAGCACATCCCCACCCGGATTGCACCGGCCCCGTAGGGCGCCGCAGGACGCGCGAGAGCGTCAGGGGTACCCAAGGGACCCGGCGGCCAGAGATCCCATTTAAAACCGCATTTAATCGGGGTGAAAACACCATCTGGCGGGCGCGGGGTCGCGCGCCCGCCAGATGGCGTGTGCGCGCGCCGGATTGACCCCGGGCGATGAAGGGGTGATGCTGCCCGGGTCTCCCCTCTCGCGCGCCTGCTAGGGCGCCCGGACATCCGTCCGGGCGCGGCCCGTCGTCATGCGTGGCACAACGCCTCTCATGGACACGACGCCCACGCATACCCCGGCCCTCCTGGCCGCCCATGCCGCCGCACTGCCGTCGCCCGCCGACGGTGGTGGCGCGCCTGACTGGGTGCAGCTTCTGCCCTACGGCACGTTCAGTGGCCGCGATGGGCGCGGCCCGTACGTGCTGCGCAACGCCGACCATGCGCGTGACGTCATCGCCGCAACAACAGCGCACCAGAAGGGCGCGGACATTCCCGGCGATTACGAGCACCAGCTCCTGCGCGCCGCGCGGCATGGCGGTCAGGCCCCGGCCTCGGGCTGGATCCGTGACCTGGAGGCCCGCGCCGACGGCCTTTACGGCCGCGTCGAATGGACCGCCGCCGCCGGCCAGGGCATCGCGGCGCGCGAGTACCGCTACATCAGCCCCGTGTTCCGCCACACCGCCGACGGCACGGTGACGCGCCTGGTCGCGTTCGCCCTGACGGCCCTGCCCAACCTGGAGCTGGCGGCCGTCGCCAGCGCCGATCTGTTTTCCGATCCCGACCACGAGGAGTCCGCCATGGACCTGGAAGCGTTCCTGAAGCGCCTGCGGGAGGCTTGCGGCCTGCCGGAGGCGACCACTGCCGACCAGGTGGTCGCGCACGCGCAGAGCCTGACGACGAGTGCCAGGGCCACCGCCGAGGCGGCCGGCGCCCTGGCGCCGAAGGTCAAGCTGGCCGCCGACGCCACGCCGGCCGACGTGCTGGCCGCCGCCGGCCAGAAGATCGACCAGGGGGCCGATCCCGACCCGGCGAAATACGTGCCGATGGCCGCGTTCCAGGAGCTGCAAACCCAGGTGGCCGCCATGTCCCAGGACATGGCGAAGGACAAGGCCGCCGAGGCGGTGGCCAAAGCGAAGGTGGACGGCAAATTGCCGCCGGCGCTGGAGGAGTGGGCCAAGGGATACGCCGGCCGCGACCTGGACGGCTTTTGGGCCTGGGCCAGCCAGGCGCCCGTGCTGGTCGCCACCGGCCAGACCTGCGGCCAGGGCGCGACCGCCATCGCGCCAACGCCGCGCAAGGATGCGCACGGCCTGGACGACGGGCAACTCGCCGTCTGCTCGCAGCTCGGGCTCGCCCCGAAGGCCTACGCCCAGACCCTGGGCCTGGGCGGTGACGACAAGGAGACCGCCTGATGGCCGCGCTGACCGCTGATCGCAACACGCCGGCACGTGACCTGAAGGTCACCACCCATCCGGTGGCCGCCGACGCGACGATCTTCGCCGGGGCGATCGTCGCCCTGGATACCGCCACCGGGCACGCCGTGCCCGCCGCTACGGCGACCGGCTTGCGGGGCCTTGGCTGCGCCAGGGCCCCCGCCGACAACGCCGGCGGCGATGCCGGCGACGTGAGCGTGGAGGTTTGGCGCGGCTGCTTCCGCTGGGCGAACGACGGCTCGATCGACCGCACGCACATCGGAGCGGCGGCCTACGCCGAGGACGACCAGACGGTGGCCGCCACGGACGGGTCCGGCACCCGTTCCGCCATCGGCACCATCGCCGACATCGACGATGCCGGCGTCTGGGTGACCATCTGAGAGGGCTGACGGATGCTGATCAACCGCACGAACCTGTCCGACACTTTCGTCGGCTTCAAGACGATCTTCAACGACGCCTTCAACACGGCCGAGAGCGAGTACCAGCGCGTGGCCATGGACGTCCCCAGTGCGACGTCCGAGGAAGACTACAAGTGGATGGGCAAGACCACGCGGTTCCGGAAGTGGCTCGGCGACCGCGTGATCCAGAACCTTTCCGCCCACTCGTACGTCATCAAGAACGAGCCGTTCGAGAACACGGTGGGCGTCGACCGGGACGACATCGAAGACGACAAGCTGGGCGTCTACAAGCCGATGATCCAGCAGCTCGGCTACGATGCGAAGACCCACCCGGACGAACTGATCTTTCCGCTGCTGAGCAACGGCTTCGGCACCCTGTGCTACGACGGCCAGAACTTTTTCGACACGGATCATCCCGTGCTGGAGGCCGATGGGAGCACGGTCAGCGTCTCCAACATGCAAACCGGCTCGCAGACGCCGTGGTTCCTGCTGGACACGTCCAAGCCCATCCGCCCGTTCCTGTTCCAGAAGCGCCGCGATTACGACTTCGTGGCCATGGACACGCCGGATGACGAGGCGGTGTTCTCGCGCAAGGAGTTTCGCTACGGCGTCGACTGCCGCGTGGCCGCCGGTTACGGCCTGTGGCAGATGGCGTTCGGCTCCAAGCTCGAACTGAACGAGACCAATCTGGCCGCCGCGCTGGCCGCCATGCGGTCGATCAAGGGCGACCAGGGCAAGCCGCTGAACATCAAGCCCACGCTGCTGGTCGTGCCTCCGAGCCTCGAATACACGGCGCGGAAACTGCTCCAGGCCGAACAGATCGGCGGCACCACCAACGTGCTTCGCAACGCGGCCGAACTGTTGTCCACGGCCTGGCTGGCCTGAGGGAGACCGGACGCATGAGCGAGACCACACCCGCCCTGACCATCACCGCCCGGCCCGAAAAGGGCTTCCGCCGCGCCGGCGTGCACCACCCCGCGCGCGCGGTCACCCATCCGCCGGGCACGTTCACGGCCGAGCAAGTCGAGGCCCTAAAGGCCGAGCCGCACCTGGTCGTCGTCGAGACTGCCCCGGCACCCATGCCGCCGCCGCCGAAGGAAAAGCCGCCGGCCAAGTGATCCCCCGCGAAACCCGGGTGTCGATCCCGGCCGGCGAGGCGTCGGCCGGGGGAACCCGGGGAGTAGGCTCGCCGGCGGGCGGACGCCGGCGCACCCCCCGCCGGGGCGTGACGCTCCGGCGGGGATCCCCAGACAGGAGATAGGAGACAGACAGATGCACACCCCGATCCCGAATGTGTACGTGAGCTGGTATCGCGCGGCAGGCCCGATCGAGACGTTCTCTGCCCACCGTGTCGTCGGTCCCGGCGGCCCCGCCGGCGAGCCGCCGGTGGCCGATGCGCTGACGGTCCACGACGTGCGGGTGCGCCGCATGACGGACGGCGTCGTCTACATCATGTCGGAGACCGGCGAAACGCTCCGCAAGATCGACCTCGATGCCGCCGCCAGCGCACGCACCGCCTGACCCCGACCCCCGGGCGGCGATCGCGCCGCCCGGGCTCCCCTGACCGGAGCCCATCATGCCCTACGCCACCGCATCCGAGATGATCGCGCAGATCGGCGCGCACGAGGCCGAGGACCTCGCGCCGGCCGACGGGGGCGGCGTGGATACGGCGGCGCTCGACGCGGCCCTGGCCGATGCCGGCGAGGAAATCGACGGTTACCTGGGCGGGCGCTACGTCCTGCCCACCGGTGTGGCGCGGGTGCACTGCATTGCCATCGCCCGCTATCGCCTGTCGGCCGGGGCGCCGCCGGACGGCCGTGTGGGAAAGGACTTCGACCGGGCCATCGCCTACCTGCGCGACGTCGCCCAGGGCAAGACGGCATTGCGGCCGATCGACACCGGCGGTGAGGCGGGCGGCGGCGGGCCGGTCGCGGTCGGCCCGGGGCGCGTGTTCACCGACGACACCCTGCGGGACTACTGACCATGACCGGTATTTCCATCCAGGTCAGCGCCGCCGACATCGCCGCGCGTGGGATCGACGCCATCGTGGCGCGCGCCGGCGACCTGACGCCGGCGATGGACAGCGTCGGCCAGATGATGCGGGCCTCGGTCCAGCATCGGTTCGAGGCGGGGGTCGACCCCGACGGCAACCCCTGGCCGCCGTCCGTGCGGGCGCTGGCGGAGGGCGGGCAAACCCTGGTCGATCGCGGCCACCTGCGCGACAGCGTGACGCACGAGGCCGGCCCCACGTCAGTGCGCCAGGGGACCAATCTGGTCTACGCCCGCATCCACCAGTTGGGCGGCACGATCAGGGCGAAAACCGCGAAGGCGCTGATGTTCAAGATCGGCGGCCGGATGGTTCAGGTGCAGCAAGTCTCTATTCCGGCGCGTCCGTACCTTGGGCTCTCGGCCGAGGACCGCGCCGAAGCGGGCGAGATCATCGCCGACTGGATCACGGGGGCGCTGTCATGATCGGTGCCGCGCTCGTCGATCCCGTCATCGCCCTGGTGCGGGCCGCAGCCCCGGACCTGCGGTACATCGGCCCGGCCAATGACCTGGCCGCCCTGGTCGCCGCGCGGCGCCTGCCCGAGCGGGTGCCCGCCGCCTATGTGCTGCCCACCGCCGAGGTGGCCGAACAGGCCCAACGCACCGTTCACCGCTCCATCATCACCACGAACATCACCGTGGTGCTGGTCACGTCGGAGAGCCGTCGTGGCCCGGATGACCGCCCGCTGGATGCCCTGGGTGCCGCCGTGATCGCCTTTCTCGACGGCGTGTCGCCGGCGCCGGACTGGCGCAAGCTCGGCTATCGCGGCGCCGATCAGCAGGTGCGCGCGGCCAGCAGCGACCGCGAGGGCGGCGTGTTCCTGACGATCCACTTCGAGACCACCACACAGCGGAGGGCCTGACCGTGCGCAAAGCCGGAACGTTCATCCATGACCGCGCGGGCGAGGCCCCGCGTCCCACATCGAAGGCGCCACCGCCGGCTGCACCCGAGAGCACCGGCCTGCGCCCGCCCACTGTGTACGCTCCGGTCGAGGCAAGCGCCGATGACGCGCCCGCCGACACCGGCGCCGGCACCGGCCGGCGCGGTGGCGCCAAGAAGAAGGAGTCCTGATCCATGGCGCTCTCGTCAAACAATCGCGTGATCCAGACGGCGCTGGAGGCTCTCTACGGCGTGGGTGCCGATCCGGGCGCCTTCATCTATCTCCTGGTGGCCAACGCGGACCTGCCCGGCATGGCCGCGCAAGAGGCGACCCGCAACATCATCCAGCCACACCTGGGCTCGCGTCCGGCTCAGCCCTGGCAGGAGCGCGTGCCCCTGGTGTGGGGGGTCGAGGCCGTCGGCTCCGGCGATGTGGCCGTGGAGCCCCACTTTGACGCCATGCTGCAGGCCGCCGGGTGGGCGCGCGTGCAACTCACCGGCACCGCCACGGTCCAGGCTGCGCCGATCGCCGTGGGCACGCCGACGGGGTCGTGGAGCTACACCGTCGGCGCCGGGTTCACCGGCGCAAATCGCCGTCGCGTCACGGTGATCTGCACCACGGCGGGTGCGTCGGGCACCGCCCAGGCCACCGTGGCCGCGCCTGCCGTGGGTTTGGGCGAGACGGCCGAGGCGGCCTATGAGGTCACCGGGGTCGCGATCACCGATGCCACACCGATCACCCTGCCGGGCGGCGCAGAGATCACGCCGACGCTCTCGGCGGACTGGGAGGTTGGTGATCAGTGGGTGATCGAGCTGGTGCCGCCGGGAATTGAGTACTGGCCGTCCAGTGACCGCGCCGGTCACAAGAGCCTTGTCGCCAAATACAACGTCGATGAGGTGATGTTCGAGGCTCGGGGCGCGCGCTTCCAGTTGGGCGCGCAGTGGCAGATCGGCGGCTGGCCCCTGCTCAATTTCCGGGGGCGCGGGTTGTACGGCGCGCCCACCGAGGTGGCTCTGGGCGACGCGGATTTCAGCACCATTCGCGAGCCCGAGGTGCTCGACACCAATAGCTTCCAAATCCACGTCGAGCCGACCGACCTGTCGGCCGCGCCGTGGTCGCCGACCGGCCAGAGCTTCGATCTGACCGGCGGGGCCGACGTGCGGGACAAGTCCCGCACAAACCTCAACAACGTCGAGATCGTCAACCACGAACTGACGGCCAGCCTGTTGGTCGAACTGGAACGCATCTCGACCATCGACGTGTTCGCTCTGTCGAACATGCGCCGCCGCGTGCGCGCCACCAGCGGCACGCGCCTGGGCGAGCGCTGCGAGATCTGTGTCGCCAACGGCCAGATCGGCACCGTGTCCCTGCGCGAGGATGGCGGGGACGTGATGGCGACGTTGCCGATGCGGTGCCTGTCCCCCCAGGGCGCCGGCGACGACGAGGTGTGTATCAGGTTTTTTTGAGTTTGATCGGCCCAGCGCGACCCTTCGGGCCGCGCGGGCCTCCGCCGCCCCCGGCGCCCAAAGGGCGCCGAGACCACGACACAGGCGCCGCGCAGCGGCGCCGGGGCGGCGCCGGCGCGGTCGCGCCGGCCGGCCTCTGAAAGAGGCCGGTAACACTCCCTCAACGACCGCTTAAGAGGTCCTTCAATGACACAGTTCCGCGTCCCCAAAGATGGTGTGTTTACCTGGGATCAGGAGGTTGAGGTCACGGCCCCCGGCCGGGGGGCGGAGACGCTCACCGCCACATTCAAGACCCTGAACAACTACGACGCCCTCGTGGCCGATCTCGCGGGGGGCGACGTGAGCATCGGGGACTTCATCCGCGCATTCCTTGTGGCCTGGGATGTCGCGGACGACGACGGCCCGGTACCGTTGGACGGTGAGGTGGCGGATAGCCTGTTCAGTATGGGGTGGTTCGGGCTGACGGTCATCAAGGCCTACGGTGACAGCGTCGGGGGGGCAACGGCAAAAAACGCGCTGACATCGGGCGTGCCCTCGCCCGTGCCCACCACGGGGGCTCCCCCCGCCAACCGGCACGCGCGGAGAGCCGCGACCAAATCGAAGAAGACCTGAGGGTGCTGTCGGGCGGCCGGGCCAGCCTGCCGCCCGCAATGGCGCGGCCGGCGCCGGCGGACGAGGCCGAAATCCTCGTCCACCCGGACAACGCCGAGGCGGTGCGGCTGTGGCTGCTGGCCCAGCGGGAGTGGGTGATCGGCCCCATGGCCGGCATGATCGAGAGGTGGGACATGACGGCGTGCGAAAGCGTGTGGCGGATGGCGGGGTACCCGATCGGGTCCGCGCGTCTGGCGCCGCATGTCGCCCGCGCGTGTGCCATTTCCGACGCCTATATCGCCGAGGCCAACCGCCTGATCGCCCGCCGGCAGGAGCGCGACGCCGAGCGCCGGCGCGATCAGCCGGCCCTGCGGTCCATGGCCCGGGGGCGCGGCCATGGTCGGTAGCGGCGGCGCCCACCAGACGGTCTCGGTCACCCTCCGCGCCGACACGGAGGATTTCCAAGCCCAGTTCCGCGTGTCGCGCGAGGATCTGGAGAAGTGGCGCGCGGCGGCGGAGGCGGCGGGCGATGCCGCCGCCGACACCGCCGACCGCCTGGACGAGGCGGGCTCCCGCGCCGACAGCACTTCGCGCCACGTCGGTGCCACCGGCGAGGCCGCCAGTGATGCGGCCGACGAAATCGAGAACCTGGCCGACGCCGCCGGCGACGCCGGCGACGATCTCGACGATTTGGGCGGCGCGGCCGACCGCACCACGGCCCTGATCTGGGCGATGTACGCCGCCATCGGGGGCTGGACCGCGCTGGAAATCGGCGAGTCCGCGCTGTCGTCGTGGCACGCCTACGAGGCCGCCCTGGTCGGCGTCGGCAAGACCACGGATCTCGCCGGGCAGGCCCTCACCACCCTCGGCGAACAGATCGGCGCCCTGGCCCTGCGCCCCGAGATGGGGGCTACGACACAAGAGTTGCTGGGCATCGCCCAGGCCGCCGGGCAGCTCGGTGTATCGGGCAGCGAGTCCCTTCTGAAGTTCACCTCTACCGTCGCCATGCTCCAGGGCGCCACCGACCTGGTGGGCGATGCCGGCGCCATGGCCCTGGCCCGCATCCTGGAGGTAACCGGCGAGGGAACCGACAACATCGACCGCCTCGGCGCGGCGATCGTGGGGCTAGGCAACAATTTTGCGGCCACCGAGAGCGAGGTCGTCAACGCGGCGACGTACGTCGCGCAGGCCACCGCTCTGTTCGACACCTCCGCCGCCGAAGCCGCCGGGCTGGCGACCGCCCTGACCGCCATGGGCGTGCGGGCCGAGCTGGCCGGCGGTGCCGTGGGCCGGGCGTTCCTCGGTATCGACGAGGCCGTGCGCCAGGGCGGCGACGAGCTGCGGGCGCTGATCGCCCTGACCGGCCAGTCGGCCGAGGCCCTGCGCCAGGCCTGGGCCGACGACGCCATGAGTGTGTTCCAGGACCTGGTCGAGGGTCTCGCCCGCTTGAAGGACGCCGGCGGCGACGTGGCGGGCGCACTGGAGACTTTGGGCCTGGAGGCCGGCGAAGACGCGCGGGTGATGGGCGCGCTGGCCGCCAGCGCCGAGACGTTGGCGGACGCCTTGGGTACGTCCGACCAAGCGTGGCGCGACAACATCGCCTTGTTGCAGGAGGCCGAGCGTGCCGGGCAGACGGCCGCCGCCCAATGGCTGGTCATCGGCAACACCTGGACGGCGGCCGCGACCGTCATCGGCGCCGAGTTGTCGCCGGCGCTGTTGGGTCTGGCGCAGGATATGGCCGCCATGGTGCTGGCCGCGCGCGACAGCGGCCAAATCGCGGAATGGGCCGCCACCGCCGGCGAGGCGATCGGTGTCCTGGCCGATGCCGCGCGCTGGGCGGCCGAACACTGGGAAACCCTGGCCGGCGCCGTCGGGGCGCTGATCACGATCCAGGTCGTGAAGTGGGCCGCTGCGGCGCGGACCGCCATCCTCGCCCTGAACGCGGCGGTCCTGGCCAACCCCTACACCGCCGCCGCCGCCGGCCTCGTACTCCTCGCCGGCGCCACATACGACGTAGTCACCGAGGTCAACGCAAAATACCGGGCGACCACCAGCCTGCGCGAGCAGATGAAGCGGTACCGGGAGGAGATCGGTCTGTCCACCGACGCCCTCCTGGACGAGAGCCAGGAGACGCGCACCAACACGCGTGCTCAACTGGAGAACGCACTCGCCCGCCTGGAGGTCGTGCGGGCCATGATCCGGCCGGGCGGCGTGCGCGGGCAGGCGCGGCGCGATCTCATCGCGGAACGCGAGGAACTGGAGGCCCACACGGCGGCTCTCCAGAACCAGCTGATCGCCCTCAACGCCCGCGATCTGGCGGCGCGCGACGACATGGACGACGACAATAGTGGCGGTGGTGGCGGCGGTGACAACGACAACGATCCCCCCAAACCGCCCGCCGCCGACGGCTACGCCCGGTGGGTGGCGCAGATCCGCCTCGCCACCGCCGCGCACGAGGCCCTGGCCGTCGCCGCCGGGCAGGGCGCGGCGGCGACGCGCGCGGCGGAGATCGCGGCGGCCGCCGAGGGGTTCGTCCTGCAGTTCGGCGCCCAGCGCCGGGCCGAGATCATCGCCCTGGTCACCGCCGAGGCCGACGCCCGCCAGCGCCTGGAGATCGCGCGCCAGGTCGACGACCTGGAGCGGGCCATCGACACCGAGGCCGCCCTGGCCGCCGCGACGGCCGAGGGCGCGGAGGCGATCGAACAGGCGACGATCGCGCGCGAGACCCACGAGACCCTGCGCGCGCTGGCGATCGAGGCCGGGACCGAGGAGGCCGAGCTGATCGGCCACCTCATTGAGCGCCTGCACGAAGAGCGGGAGGCGCGCGAACAGGCCGCGCCGCTGGGCGATGCGCGCGACCGGCTGGCGGTGCTGGAGGCCGAGGCGGCGTACCTCGCGCGGGTCGCCGGTCAGCGGTCGCTGACCCGTGATCAGCTGGAAGTGATCGCGTCGCTGACCGATCGCCAGATCGACCTGACGTCGAAACAGGCGCGCGAGGAACTGCGCCTGGCCGACGCCATCGCCGATCAGACGCGGGCGGTGGAACTGGCGCGGGCGGCGTCGACGTCGTGGCGCGACGGGGCCGTGGCGGCGATCCATGACGTCGCCGTGGCGGCGAACGACAACGCCGCCATCGCCGAGGAGGCGTTCTCGGGGGTTTTCGAGAGCTGGACCGACTCCTTTCAAGAGTTTTTCCGCGACTTCAGCCGGGGCGTCGCCGACATCGGCGACCTGGTGTCGAGCCTCGGCAACGCGGTGCTCAATGAGATCACCAAGATCGCCGCGCAGAGCATCACGTCGTCGCTGGCGCGCACCGTCGGCTCGGTGCTCGGCCTGGGCGGCACGGCGGCGGCGGCGGCCGGCGGTGCCGGCGGGCAGGCGGCGGGCGGTGGGGGCTTCGGTCTGGGCAACATCCTGGACCTGGTGGGGCTGGGCTCCGGCGGATCGTCCATCGGCACGTCCCTGGTGACCTCCAAGGTCGGGCAGTGGCTGGGGTTGTCGTCAGCCTTCACGGCGCCGGCCGGCGTGGCCGCCGGGCCGGCCAGCCTGGGGGGCGTGGCGGGCTCCAGCGCGGGCGTGATCGCGACGACAACCGGGAGCCTACTGGCGTCGGGCATCAACGCCGCGCCGTGGGGGATGGTCGGGACCTTGGGCGCGTCGATGCTGGGGTTCGGCGGGACGGGCAACCAGTGGGCCGACATGGGCCTGTCGACGCTGGGCAGCATCGGCGGTGGCATGGCCGGCTCGGCGATTGCCGCCGGCACCGCGCTGGGCAGCGTCGGCGGACCGATCGGCGCGGCGGCCGGGGCCTTCCTGGCGGCGGTGGCGGGCAGCATGATCGGCGGCATGTTCGGCGCGCCGCTCCCGAACATTTCCCAGAAGCTCGGCTACACCGACGGCCAATTCGCCCAAGGTACGATCGGCGGGCGCCTCGTGGACGGCGAGGACCGCCAGGCCTGGGGCGATACCGTCACACAGGCCGTGCTGGCGCCGATGCAGTCGGCGGCGGATGCGTTGGCCGCCATCGGGTACGGGTTGGATTTCGCTGGCAACGCCGAGCCGTATGCCCTGAACACGAAGAAGGGCCGGATCGGCGTCTTCGGGGGCACGGTTGGCGAGACCTATTATGCCGAGGACGATCTGGCGGGGGCCAGTCTCGATATCACCGGCCGCGTCGTCCGGGATGCCGCCGCCCAGGCCGCCGCCGCCGGGCAGTCGCTGGACGGTCTGGCAGGTGCCCTGGCCGTGGTCGAGTCCGGCGCGGCCTCATCCGCGCAGGAACTGGCACAGCATATCGCGATCGCAGCGGACTGGTCCGGCGCGATCGACCAGGCCGTGGCCGCGCTGTCGAGTGGCGCCGCCGCCCAGCGCGCGGCGATCGAGGCGGACGCGGCCGCGTGGGGCCAGCAGGCCGAGGCAATGCTGCGGCCCGCGATCGAGGTCCGCGACATCCTGGTGGCTGCCGGGCAGCTCGACGCCGGACAGGCGGCGGCCGACATGGAGGGCTTGGTCCGCGCCATGGTGGGCCTGGGCGAGGGCGGCGGCACGTTGTCGGCGGTCGAGACCGCCGTGGCCCAGGCCGACGCGCGCCTCGCCGAACTGGAGCGCATCCTGGTGGCCACTGGCACGGCCGCCGAGGACGCGGCGGCCACGGTCGCCGGCCTACGCGAGCAGCTGATGGCCGATGCCCGGGCCGGGCTGGAGGATCAGTGGGTCCGGGCGCTGGAGGACTCGCGCGGCAGGGGCTACGTCAACGACATCCGGGACCAGGTGGCCGCGTACCAGCAGGCGCTGGCCGACATGGCGGCCGTGGGCGGCGACACGGCGCTGGTGACGGATACCGTGATCCAGCGCATCCGGGCGCTGGGGGAAGGTCTCGACCAGATCACATTGACCCGCCTGATCGGCGAGATCCAGACATGGGCCGCGACGGTCGAGGGCGGGCACGTCGCCGTGGCCGGGCTGGCGGCGGCCCTGATGGGCCAGGAGCGCGAGGTCGCCCGAGAGGCAGAGCGGGCCGCCGCCCAGGCCCAGGTCGAGGCCGCGCGCTCGGCGCTGGACGCGTGGCGCGAGGCCGAGTCCGCGCAGCGCGATGCCCTGCGGGCGGCGGTGGAGTATTGGCAGGACCTCGCGTCGGTCGCGACGGCCGTCGGCCAGGACCTGCGCCGCTATCTGGACGACATCACCGGCGGGTCGGGCTCCACGCTGTCGCAGCGCGACCGCCTGCAGGCCGCCGAGCAGGACTTCGCCCGCCAGATCCATCTGACACAGTCGGATGACCCTGAGACCGCCCGCGCGGCATACGAGAGTCTGGCCACATACGCGGAGGCGTACCGCGAGGCCGCGCGCGCCTACCACACCAGCTCGGCGGAGTATTTCCGGGTCGAGGAGCGGATCCAGCAGCTCCTGGAGCCGCTGGCCAGCGCGCTGGGATCCCCGGATGAGGTGGCGGGCCAGGAGGCGACGTGGGCGGCCGTCGAGTCCATCGACGCATCGTCCGACGTGGCGCGCGAGATCTGGCACCAGGAGCGCGGGTATCTCGCCCAGCTCGCGCAGGCCGACGCCCATCACGCGGCGGCCGTCGCCGCGCTGGACGCCCACGCGCAGGCGGCGGCGGCGGAAGAGCAGCGTCTGCTGGCGGCGATCGAGACAGCCGTGAGGGAGATGGAGGTATCGGTGACCGTGACCGCCGCCGCTGGGGGTGGTGGCGGTGGTGGTGGCGGTGGTGGTGGCGGTGGTGTCAACGATGAGGACCTGGCGGCCGCATCGTACCTGGCCGCCAACCCGGACGTGGCGGCGGCGGTGGGGTCAGACTGGTGGCAAGATCAGACCTCGGGTGGCAGTGCGCTCGACGTCGCACGGACACACTACGCTCTGTACGGTGCTGCCGAAGGCCGCGCCTGGCCATACGCCGACGGCGGCTGGGTCGACGGCCCCGGCGGCCCCACCGACGACGCGGTGCCGGCGCGGCTGTCCGCCGGCGAGTACGTGGTGCGCGCGGCGGCCGCCGCGCAGCACGGCGGCCTCCTCGAAGCCATCAACGACAACACCCTGCGCATCGTGGAGCCGCAGTCGCAGATCGTCCAGCCGGTCGTCGTCCCGCTGCCGTGGGTGGATCAGGCCCCAGCCTCGCCGGCGCCGGCCGATGACGGCCGCACGGTGGCCCTTTTGGAGGCCATTGAACGCCGTTTAGACAGCATCGAAACGGCCCTCCACGACGAGGCCCGCGACACCCGCCGCGCCGATGGCGCCCTGACGGGCGAGCTGTCCGGGCATCTGCTGGGCATCCGCGAGGCCCTGGCCGACGCCACCGGCGCCGCGAGCCTGGCGCGCCGCGCCGCCGTCGGGGGGAGACGCTGATGGAGCGCACAGAAACAAGGGTACGCGCCCACTACATGGACGCCGACGGCGCCATGCAGACGCTGCATCTGTCCGACATCGGCTATGCGGCCGGGCCGGAGGAGGGATATGCCGTCTACGACGGCGCCCTGTTCACGCGCCCGACCTGGTCGCGGTCCATCGACCCGGCGCTGGACCCATCGCGCGGCGCCGACACGTCATACAGTGCCATCACGATCGGCGAGGCGGCGTCGGGCCGCTACGACGCCCTGCGCGACGCCGCGTGGGGCTACGACGTGGAGGTGCTGGAGGGACCGGCCGGCGCGCCCACGGCGGATTTCAGCGTCGTCATGACCGGGATCACCGAGCGGTGCGACGTCGGCTGGCGCGACGTGGACCTGATCCTGCGCGACCGGCTCCAGGCCCTGCGCGACCGGCCGCTCACCACCGCGACCCTGGCCGGCACCGCCACCGCCGGCGGTCTGGCGCCGGAGGGCGGCCCGTCCCTGGCCGGCCGCCCGGTGCCCGTGGGATATGGCGTGGCCGAGGCCGTCTCGCCCGTCGAGGGCAATATCCATGACCATATATATAGAGTGGGGCCATACGACACCCTGACCGGCGCGGCCGACATGGGCGCGCCCCTGACCGTCGGTGCCATGTATCCCGACTGGGCCGCGCTGCTGGCCGCCACGCTGGCCCCCGGCGCCGTCGCCGGCTGCCCCACCGAGGGCCTGATCCGGCTGTACGGCCCGGCCGCTGGCGCGCTGGTGGTCAGCCTGCGCCACCAGTCGGACTGCACCCTGCCGGCCCTGGTCCGCGCGATCCTGGAGGGGGCGGGCGGAGTCGCGCCGGCCGGCATCCTGCCGTCGGTGGATGCCCTGCCCGGGTGGGAGGCCGGATGGTGGACCGGCGCCACCGACGCCACCGTGGGCCAGGTGATCGACGGCCTGATGAGCGGCGTCGGGTATTGGCACGACGATGCCCTGGGGCGGATCGCCGCCTGGCGCCCCACGCCACCCGAGCTGGCCACGCCCACCGCCGTCCTGACCACGGACGACCTGCACGGCGCGCCCGAGCTGGTGGCCACCGGCCTGGAGGTCGCGGGGGGCCGGATCGAAATCGAGTATCGCCGCGCCTGGACGACACTCACGGAAGACCAGCTCGTCGACGCCGACACGCCGGAGCGCATCGCCTGGCGCGACCTGGTGACGCGGGACTACCGCCTCAACGCGGCCGATCTGTCCGCCGTCCAGGCCCGCTGGCCGGAATACCGCACCGCCGCGCGCACGACCGCGCTGGCCTCGGCCACCGACGCGGCGACCCTGCGCGGCGACCTGGTGCCGCTATTCGAGCGCCCCCGCCGGGCGTGGCGCCTGGGGGTGACGCGCGACGCCGCCCGCGCCTGCGACCTGGGCACGTGCGTGGACCTGAGCGCCATCCCCCGCCTGGGCCTGTCCGGCGCGTGGGTGGTGGGTGTGCGCCGCGACCGATCCCAGCCGCGCATCACGGTGTGGGGGTGACGATGGACCAGACGGCATCGCAGGCCCTCCGCAATCTGCTGATTGTGCCCGATAATCGCCTGGACGACGTCGGCGACGGCACCCCGGCCACGATCACCGGCGGTGCATGGCTGGCGGAGCGCCCCTTATCTCACCTGCTGGACCGGCGTTTCATCCTGACGGCCGTCTCGGATGGTCTCGACGAGGCCGCGACCCAATTCCGCATCGACTACGGCGGTCTGACCGACCTGCGCGTGTGCGTGCTGATCGGCAGCATGTCCAAGCTCGCTCGCGTCCGTCGCGTCATCTCCACCGATCCCGCCGGGACCGAGATCGTCCACGACGGCGGATGGACCGACTGGTGCCCCGTCATCGGCGGCGCCTTCACCTTGCCCCGCGCGGATCCCAGCTACGGCCACGGCCGCATCTCCGACCGCGAGTTGCGCCAGTACCCGCGCTGGATTTGGCATGACGTCGCCCCCGAAGCCAAGCTCGGCCGCTACGAGCACATCTACATCAGCGACCCCACCAACCCCGCCGGATCGGTGACCCTGATGCGCGCCTGGACCGGCTCCGGCTGGCAGACCAGCGTCCCCGTCGAGTATGCCGCCGAATGGGGCTGGGAGGACCTGACCGACCTGCGCACCCTGCTGTCCGGCCGCACCGACGCCGACATCGGCCCGACGCGCCGCACCATGACCGTCCGGATCGACGGGCTGCCGGAGGCCGAAGCCATGAGGCAGGTGTATGACGCGATCGGCCGGCGCGGCATCAGCGGCCAGATGTACGTCACCTGGGACCCGACTGAGACCATGCACCGCCACCGCCGATCCGGCATTGCGCGCATGGCCAGCCTGCCGTCGAGCGAATTGGCCCGGCACGATTGGATCACGACCACGTTCAAATTCCTGGAGGAGGTGGCCTGATGGCGGCATTCGATCTGTACGGTGTCACCTGGGACACCGCGAATTTCACCACCGACTTCGCGCTCGTGTCGCCCGTCACCGTCGATGGTGTGTCACTGCCGCGCTGGGCGGCACTGCATTACGCCGGCGCGCTGGCTGTGGAGGCCGCCAATGTCACCTGGTCCGGCCTGCTGGCCGATACCGAGACCGCCCGCGCCGGGGCCGAAGCCGCCCGCGCCGGGGCCGAAGCCGCCCGCGCCGGGGCCGAAGTCGCCCGCGCCGGGGCCGAGGCGGCGCAGAGCGCGGCCGAGGTGTGGATCAACGCGGCGGCCGGTGCGACCACGGATCGCCGCACCTACACCGCGACCGCCGGGCAGGACACGTTCGCAGCCGCTTACGATGTCGGCCCGCCACCTCACGTGGACGTGTTCCTGAACGGTGTGCACCTGAGTCCCGGGGGCGATTACGCGGCAGATACGGGAACATCCATCGTCCTGACGTCGCCCGCCTCGGCCGGCGACACTGTGGTCATCACCGGGTGGGGGGTGTTCGCGGTCGCCGATATGGTCCGCATCGCCGACATTTCGGATGTAGTCCGCACCAGCGATGTCGCTGATGTCCTGAGAGATAGCGACGTCGGCACCACCAACGGCAAGATTATCCAGGCCGACGCGACAGGGTTGCCTGCCATCGACGGCAGTCAGTTGACGAGCTTGTCCAAATCGCAAGTCGGACTCGGTAACGTTCCCAACGAAGACGCAACCGACCCGTCAAACATGGATCAGGCCGGTGCGACGGATGGACAGGTCCTGACGTGGGACAATGGCGCGGGTGAGTGGACGCCGGCTGACCCCATTGCGAGCGGGTGGGTCGAACTGGCATCATGGACGCACAGCACGGACGTGTCCGAAGTAGAGTTCACTGATCTTGATAGGTCATATTCCAGCCTGATGGTGCAGTTCGATGACCTTTCGCACAATAATGCGAGCGATACAAGTTTCTCTATTGCTGTATCAGACGATAACGGCACGACATATACAGTCGGACTTGTAGGCGGCAGCAATCACGGCGCGGGTGTTTCGGTTGATGCAACATACATCTTTGATGGCTACGCAGAGAAATACAGTTCTCTGTTCTATGCAGTAGATTATGCCGCGCTGTCGTCGAATCTAACTGCTGCGAATACTCTAAGTGCGAACCTGCGCCATGTGTTCGTCCGCCACGACGATGGCATAAACGCGCTCAAGGTTTCCCTCGGTGCAGATGAAATTGACGCGGGGACAATCCGTATCTTTGCGAGGTAATCATGCCTAAGAAAGCCATCGTATCTGGTGGACAAACCGTCGTCCGCGACATGACGGCGGAGGAAATCGCGGCGCGTGTGCCTCCTACGCCCACCGAGGCCGATGTGCGGGCCGAGGGCGCGCGGCGACTGGAGGCCCTGGCCAGTGCGTACACGCGCGAGGAGCGCGAGACCTGGCACCAGCAGGTGGCCGAGGCCCTGGCGGTGACGGCCGACGCCCAGGCCTCGGCGCCGCTGCTGTCGGCCCGGGCGTCGGCGCGCGGCCTGACCGTGACCGACATGGCGTCGCTCGTGCTGTCCCGCCGCGATGCGCACGCCGTCGCTGCCGGCACCATTCTGGCGGCCCAGGACGCGCTGCTGGCCATGGAGCCGATCCCGAGCGACCTCAGGTCAAACGCGTATTGGCCCGCATAGGAGGGAGATCACAATGTCTCTACCTCGACGACTCGCTAACCTTCGTGCCCCGGCCGCATCCGGTAATACCGGCGACCGTCTCACCTCCGACGGGGCAGGTGGCACGGTTTGGGAAACACCGATCAGCGGCGGTGCCGTGGTCTCCACCGACATCACCGACAGCACGGCGACCGGCCGATCCGTCCTGACCGGAAACGCGGCGGCGGGGCGGACTGCTTTGGGCCTGGGCAGCGCGGCCGAGTCCGACACTGGCGATTTCGAG
>JGI12109J20283_10373623_pt1 | contig 42730 bp, 40 predicted proteins | sample ElkSlonscriptome_12_FD_20283 | JGI IMG/M metagenome (IMG submission 20283)
CAACTTTGGCGCGGCGCGCTTGCGACAAGTCCCGCCAGATTGCTGGACACCCGCAGGATCTCGACCCGCGCTCAAACAGCGGAGCGATAGGGCAGATCATACCGCTCTCAAGCAGCACAGCGATAGGGCAGATTATAACGTCTGCGCGTCATCCAGCACGAAATTCGCGCCCGTCACAAATTCCGCCGCGTCCGAACACAGGAACAGCACCGGCCCGTCCAGCCCCTCTTCACCCATCAGACGTTTCCGTGGAAAGCGGGCAATGTGCGCTTTGCCCGCCTCTGTCTCGAACCAGTCGGCGTTGATTTCCGTGCGGATATAGCCGGGCGAAATCGCGTTGATGCAAATTCCGCGCCGCGCCCATTCACGGGCCATGGAGCGGGTCGCCTGGATGACGCCCGCTTTGCTGGCCGAATAAGCGACGAGGCCGGGCGATGCTTCGAATCCAGTGATTGAGGCTATCATGACGATCCGCCCGTTTTTGACGCCGCTGGCCATCATCCGCTTGGCGCCTTCGCGAGCGGTCAGGATCGCGCCTTTCAGATTGACCGCCAAGGTGCGCTCGATCTCTTCTTCGGGCATGTCAGTGGCGAAGCCCTGTCCGTCGATCCCGGCATTGGCGATCACCGTGTCGATAGGCGCGTCAAAGGCGGATTGGGCAGCGTCAAAGCCTGCGATGATATCCGCCTCGCGCATCACATCCATCTGAACAGCCGCCGCGCTGTCGCCGATTTCGCTCGCAATCGCTTCAAGCCGGTCAAGCCGCCGCGCACCCAATGCGACCCGCGCGCCGCTGTTCGCGAGCAGGCGTCCAAACCGCGCGCCAAGGCCCGAAGACGCGCCCGTGATAAGCGCGCGGCGCCCGCTCAAATCTGCTGTGATGCTCATTCAGGCGGCTTTGGCGGTGGGAAGCTCTCCGTTCAAGTATCTCTGCATCGTTTCGTAAAAGTGGCGCACGCGGCTTTCCTGATAGGTGCCCAGTTCCATCTGGCCGCTCTTCAGCGTTTTCATGCCTTCCTGCACATAGGGCAGGTTCGACATATCCTGATCGAACACATTGGCCAGCGCCGGACCCATCTTGTCAGCCGCCCATGCGAAGGGTTCGCCATCGGGAATATACGTCATTTCGACCGAGCGCGGGCGCTCCTCACCCTTGGGCGTTGGGAAGAGCAGGCGGATTTCCATGATGCTTTCATCACAGGTTTCACCCGGCAACCAGCGATAGACGAGCGTCGGCAGAAACCCGATCCACGGGGCGAAATTTGGGAAGATATTGTACGTGAAATTGTCGAGGATCTCGCTGTCTGAAGCGTCTGAATAATCATAGCCATACTGCTCGGCAAAACCCTGGCGCCCCGCTTCGGCCAACACCTTGCGCGCGCTCAAGGGGTCAGCGGGATCGAATTCGCTATCGCCATCATCCTCGCCTGCGTTGAAACGCCGGTTGGTGTCGGCATCGTCTCCGCCGGAAAACTCGTTCATCTTCTCCAGAACGTAGGTGGAATCCTTGCCCTTCACATGCGGGCTGAGGACGCCGGATGGCGTGATTGCGCGGTTGAAATGATCGCCGATCAGATCATAGCGTGTGTTTGCATCGCCCAAAAAAGGTAGCAATTGCGGGTGTGTGGTGATCGAATGCCATGCCTCCATAAACGCCTCGGCGGTGGCCTTCCAGTTGGCTTTGAACTTCTTCTGAATCCACATTCCGGTGAAGCGGTTTTCAAAATCATACCGCTCATAATGGTCGGCTGCCGGGCCTAACCAAGTCTTGAAATCGGGCAGATCATGATTCTCGGTAATCATAACAAAGCCCTGCCACAGCTCCACACGCACTTCGGGCAGGTCGAGAGGTTTGTCTTGCAGATGCTTGAAGTCCCAAGCGCTGGGAATTTCCTTCAGCGTGCCGTCATTGCGCCATGTGAAGCCGTGGAACGGGCAGCGCAGCTGGATGGCCGGGCCGCATTCGGTGCGCAATTTGCGGCCGCGATGCAGACAGGCGTTGTAAAACGCTTTAACGCTGCCGTCCTTTTGTCGGACGAGTAAGAAGCTCTTTTGGTTGATGTCATAGACCACGGTGTCACCGGCATCGGGCATTTCATCTTCTCGCGCGGCGAATTGCCAGACATTGGGCCACATCTTTTCGCGTTCTGCTTCGGCGTATTCCTCGCTGATATAGGCCGCCACGGGGATCGGATCGCTCGACATTTCACGCGTCGATTCCTCGAACAGGTAATCGGGCGGAGTGCGCGTGTCGCCATTTAGCATGTCGGTATAGGTCATACCCGGGCACCGATCGTCTCGCGATACGTCTTTGATCTCGTTCATAGCAGGCCTCTTGCTTCGTATCCCATCGTAAATCTGCGGCCGGACTGACGGTCCACGCCTGTCCCTCGCATTTTGCGCAGTGTTCTAATCACAGAATATCACACACCCTGCGGCAAAATAGGCCTATCGGATTGGAGAGGGGGAGAGCGAGCAATGACACGCAAAACCGGGATCGCTGCTTTGGGTGATATCATGCAGCTTGCCTTTGTGCCGCCCGACTTTGACGTGGCGGTCACGCACTGGACGCGGATCATGGGTGTTGGCCCATTTTTCCTGATGGAGGGTATCCATCTGGAAGGGATGAAATACAAGGGCGTGCCGACGGATGCGCACTTCGATCTGGCACTTGCCTATTGGGGCGATGTGCAGATTGAGCTGATTCGCCCGCGCGACGATCATCCCTCGATCTATTCAGGAGAATATGCCGACGGGGTGGGCGGTGGCTTGCACCATGTCTGCCTGTTGGTGGATGATATTGTCGATGCCTATGCGGCGTGCGAAGAGCATAGTGCGCAGATCCTGATCGAAGGATCTCTGGGGGAAAGCCGCGTCATCTATGCTGACCCGGGGCGTGGTCCGGGCAGCCTGGTCGAGATTTTACAGCCCAGCCCCGAAAGCCCCGCTTTGTTCGATATGATCAAACAAGCGGGGATCGATTGGGACGGCAGCGAGCCATTGAGGAAGCTAAGCTAATGAGCGCTTGCGAATGCGCCGCCGCAATTAATCAGACGCGCCCAAATATCCCAGTTGACCCGCTTTGAAGATAGTCTGGGCGCGGTTTACGCTGTCCAGTTTCTCGCCTGCGCGGTGGATGTGATAGCGGATCGTGGCGTGACTGCGCTCCAGTATCATGCTGATCTCGCGATCTGTCTTGCCAATCGCTGCCCAGCGCAGACATTCCACTTCGCGCTTTGACAGCACGCAGTTGGACGGAATGCGCCGTTTCGTCCGGATCGCCTGAACATAGCCAGCCACAAAGCGCCGCGTGATCTGGGCAAACAACAGGCTGTGTTCGGCAAACTCCGCGCTCAAGTCATCCTTGTCGCGGTCCATGCTGATGAAGCTGCTGGCAGAAATCTGTCCGAATGGCAGGTGAACCGGAATGACAATCGCGGCCTTGCACAAGGACCGTTTCTCGAAATCGGCGAGATCGATTTCTTCCAGATAGGAATTGCGCCATTGCGTGTTGAAGCCTTGGCTGTTCACCCAGAACGGTTCACTTTCATAGCGGCAGGCGCGCGGTAGCGGCGAGTGCAAGGCGAGACGGTGATCCTCCCACCAGCGCGATCCATCATCCAGCCAGCGAAAGATATCTGCATTCAGGATTGTCCCGTCCGCATCCACCATCGGCTCTTTTGACGAGATGTCGTCACACACCGCGATCTGCATGCCGCGTTCCTGAGCCATATTGGCCAGATTGACGGCGGCGTCATGAATGTCCTCAGGACAGGTGATCGTCACCTGATCCAGCAGTGTCCTGACAGATTCAGTCCCGCGCGGGGTGCGAAGCTCGACGACATTGGTAGCCATTATGGGCTTTCTCCTCTCCAGTCTTCCGTCCGAGTCGTATGGTACCCTATTTCTTCGAAAACGCCTCACACTTTACGTAGGGGAATTGTAGGCTTTGCGTGTCTAGGTCGCCTAGTGGACATCTTAATGCGATTGCGGTTCGCCGATTGTGGTGGGAGGGTCGGGCACAAGGGCGTTTCTGGCCCTTGAAAAGGAGCGATAAAATGTGGCTGGGTGAGAATTTCGGTGTGGCTCTCAAAGCGCTGGCCGCCAGTATCGAGCCGGATCGCCCTGCTCTGGTCCATGGCGCGCGCGTCGTCACCTGGGGCGAATTTGACCAGCGCACCGATGCGATTGCGCAGGCACTGCTTGATGCAGGGTTGAAGCCAGGCGATGTGGCTGGACAGATGCTGCGCAACACCCCTGATTATATGCTCGCCTATTTCGGTTGCGTGAAAGCGGGCGTGACGCCCGTCAATGTGAATTACCATTACAAAGCGCGCGAATTGGAGGATATCTTCGCCCGCTTCGGCTTGAAGGCGCTGTTTACCGAGAGTGACTTCGCCCAAAGCGGCGCGTCGGCCATGCCTGCGGGCGCGCTGACGGTGGATGTGGGCTCGGCGGAGTGGGCCGCGATGCAAGCGACCGCGCTGCCGGCCGATTTCGCGATCCATACCGACCCGCAGGCGCTGTTCTTCACGGCTACAGGCGGCACGACCGGTATGCCCAAAGCGGTGATGTGGCCGATGGTGGAGGCATGGCAGGCGTTCAGTATTTCTGTTTGGCAACGCGGCATGGGCGAACCGCCGTTCGTGGCAACTTCGTTGGAGGCTCAGGTTGAAGAGGCGACGAAGATCAGCCCTGATCACCCGGCCACCACTTCACCCCTACTATTGCTCAGCCCGCTGATGCATGGTGCGGGCCAGTTCACCGGTGTCATTCACCTGCTGAAAGGCGGCACGCTTGCGCTGTTGCCGCATGAAAAGTTCGACGCGGATATTGCTCTGGATGAGGTAAAGCGGCTGGGCGCGCGCGGTATCTTCATTGTCGGCGATGCGTTTGCCCTGCCGCTCGCGGATCGTCTGGATGCGCGGAAAGACAGTGGTGGAGCGCTTGCCAGCCTGCGCTCCATCACCAGTTCGGGTGCGGTTTTTTCTGATGCTCTCAAACAACGCATCCTCGCCCATGCGCCGCATCTTGTAATTATCGATGCTTTAGGGTCGAGCGAGAGTTCGGGCACCGCCGTGGTCGTCACCACGGCTGCGGGGTCGACGGGCGGGGGCAAATTCTCCGCTCTGCCAGGGCGTGAGACGAAGCTGTTTGACGAGAATATGCATGAAATTGCATTTGATCCGGAAGGCGGGGGTAGCGACGGTGTCGGCATCGTCGCGCGCACCGGGCCGTTGCCGCTCGGCTATCTGGGCGAGGACGAGAAGAACGCGGCGACATTCCCCCTGATCGATGGGAAGCGCTGGCTGATGACGGGCGACCGCGCGCGCTGGGCCGCCGATGGCTCAATGGAGTTTATCGGGCGCGACAATATGTGCATCAACACCGGCGGCGAAAAGGTCTTCCCCGAAGAGGTCGAGGCGGTGCTGATGGACCACCCCGGTGTGCACGATGCCCGTATCGTGAGCCTGCCCGATCCACGCTTTGGCCGAAAGGTTGTGGCGGTGGTGGAGCCGGAAGGTGAAGCGGCGACGGACCTGAAAGAGCAACTGGACGCCCACGCCCGCGCTGGTCTGGCCGGTTACAAGATCCCGCGCGTCTATGTGTTTACCGAAGGATCGCTGCGGCTGAACAATGGCAAGCCGGATTATAAGACGGCGCAAAAGCTGGCGGATGCTGAAGGCGGATGAGTCTGCAAAGTTGAAACATTGGCAGCAAAAGTGCGCCTTGAGCGATGGCAACAGACCGGATCGACAGTGTGAAAGAGCGGCTGCTGCTGCAGCCGTCGGCAGCGATGTAGGAAAACGGGGAGCGGTGGCCGGAGAGCGTAAGCGGGCGCAGTCTTTCGCTATCCACGCCTCCGCGATCACACCACTATCACCGTCACCCCGGTGCCGTTCGTCTCTGGGGGCCGGGGGTCCAGAGCAATCAGGCGCTCCGCTTTGACGGGTCTGATTGAAGCGCCGACGCCGTACGAGGGTGGACCGAGTATGCCGCGCCGATGAATACCTACTTCACTTGGAGCGAAATTCCGGCGCAATCCATGTGAAATGCGGGTTCAACGCACACCATTCGAACAGGTCTTTCTGTTCATCAGAGAGGGGGCGATCGGTTTTGATGCGGAGTTCTGTTAGCCCCCCCACGCTTTCGATAACGAGCGATGAGCCATTTCGATCAATGTATGCGGACCCGTTGGATGGCGTAGATACGTGAGGCATGATCAAACGATTGTACGCCGCGAAGATATGGCTCCCATTGCCGGATTTGATGCATTCACTAACCGTTTGGTGAGATCCCACTGGGTGGAGTGAATAAGCTCTATTTTATTGCTCTCTCCAATCGCGGAACTGTTCACAGTTTGGCAGACAAAGACCGTCAGTACTGCTCCCGCAACTCCCACGATCGTCATTTTAAGTGGCTTATTCATGTTGCGCTATCATTCACCTGTCTGTCTGGAATTCGCAGGTTCATGACATGTCTGTGATGGGATCGGAAGCCGATACTACCTCCCCGTCGCTCGATCCGCCTTGTCCTTGGCGTTCGTGCCCTTGATCATCTGGCGCATCATGTCCCATTCGGCATCGCCCAAGCCCTGCAATTGCGGGTAGAATGTACCGCCGTTCGCCTGATAGCCAGCGCCGTCGATGGCGATAGTCTGGCCGTTCACATATTCCGCGCCGGTCGCCATCAGGAACACGGCGAGGTTGCCCATTTCATGCATCTCGCCCGCGCGGCCCATCGGGTTGAGGTCATTCTTGGAATTGTCGCCGCCGCTGCCCGGATTGAGCCGCGCGCTCATGCCCTTGGTGGGGAAAAGGCCGGGCGCAATCGCGTTGAAACGCAGGCCATAGCGGCCCCATTCGGTCGCGAGGCTTTGAGTCATCGCATTGATCGCGGTTTTGGACATGGCGCTGGGCACCACGAAGGCGCTGCCCGACCACACCCATGTGGTTAGGATCGAGATGAAGCTGGCTTTCTTGCCCTCCGCGATCAGCCGCTTGCCGATGTCCAGCGTGACATAAAACGTGCCGCGCATCACGATATCGGCAATCGCGTTGAACCCGTTGACGGAAAGGTCCTCTGTGCGGCTGATGAAGTTGCCTGCGGCATTGTTCACGACGCCGGTCAGCGCGCCGCCATCGGCCCAGATCGCATCGACCATCGCGTGGATCGCATCGGCATCGCGAATGTCACAGGCATGGGCGACGACTTTCCCGCCGTGCTTTTCCATCAGTTCGGTGGCGGTTTCGTCCAGCTTGTTCTGCCGCCGCCCGCAAATATAGACGGTCGCGCCCAGTTTCAGAAACGCCTCTGCCATTTCGCGGCCCAGCCCGGTGCCTCCGCCGGTAACAAGCACACGGTCGCCATCCATCAGGCCTTCGCGAAACATCAGCTTTGATACGTCCATTATGCGTCTCTTTCCCTAGAGCTCATCAAAGGCCCAATACGGTCTTTGCGATGATGTTCTTTTGCACTTCGTCCGATCCGCCAAAGATCGTCGCCGCGCGGTTGTTGAGGTATCGGCCCATCGCGGTCTGCGCCAATTCGCTGCCAATGGGTTCAGGCGCTTCATTGCCGTAAAGCGGGCGTTCGAGCGGCAGTTGCAGCGCATCAGGGCCAAGCAGTTCGAGCCGCAAAGTGTCCACCTGCTGACCGATATTGGCGCCAAGCAGCTTCACCAGCGAGGTCTGCGGTCCGGGCGCGCGGCCCTTGGCCAGTTCGGCCAGAATGCGCAGTTCGGTGACTTCGAGCGCTTCGGCTTCGAGCCGGGCGCGGATCAGCCGGTCGCGAAAGCGCGCATCGTGGCCAATCGCTCCGTTCACGCCCGAAGGCTGTGTCTCGGCCAGATGCGCCAGCTTGTCGATGCTCTGGATCAGGCGCGGGGCAAAGCATGATCCACCGCGCTCGTTTTCCAGCAGGAATTTCGCGATGCTCCAGCCCTGCCCTTCCTCGCCGATGCGGTTGGCGACATCCGCCTTTGCATCGGTGAAGAACACCGCGTTGACTTCGTGATCGCCGGACATCGAATGGATTGGAGTGACCTCGACGCCCGGCTGATCCATCTCCATCAGCAGGAAGGTGATTCCCGCCTGTTTTTTCACGTCGGGATCCGTGCGCACCAACGCGAAAATCCAGTTGGCGTGGTGGGCATGGGTGGTCCATATCTTGGACCCGTTGACGATATATTCGCCGTTTTCGATGCGCGCGGAAGTCTTGAGCGAGGCAAGGTCCGACCCCGATCCCGGCTCTGAATAACCCTGACACCAGTAATCCTCGCCAGACAGGATGCGTGGCAGGAAACGGGCTTTTTGCTCCGGCGTGCCAAACGCGCAGATGACCGGGCCAACAAGGCGCAGACCAAGGATCGCGAGCGCGGGCGCGCCGGCGAGCGCGCATTCCTTTTCAAAGATGAATTTCTGCGTCGGCGTCCAGCCGGTCCCGCCGTCTTCCTTAGGCCAATGGGGCGCGACCCAGCCTTTTTCAAACAGGATACGGTGCCATTCCATACCGATGTCGGGTTCGACGAAGACACCGGGCGTGCGCCGCGAGCCATCGCGCAGATGCTGCGGCAGTTTTTCGGCCAGAAACTCGCGCACTTCTTCGCGGAAGGCGGCATCAGCGGGAGAAAATTCCATGTCCATTGGTCAAGCAGTCCCTATTGCGCCGATTCCAGCGCGTCTTCGCGCGTTTCATCTCTTTGCGCCCAAATGATCGAGCGACGCAGCATGTCGTAATACACATCGTAATTCCATGCGCACATTTCCTTGTGCGGGTAGAAATCCTGCATTCCCGGCAAATCATAGTGCCCTCGGCAATGGCCCAGCGTGTTGTACACGATCCGCCCCTTGCCGATATCGCGGGTGTAGAGGATCGGCACAGTGGCGTTCTCCCACTTGTCCTGCACAAAACCGGTCGCCTCGCCATTGAACGTGGTCTGCATCAGCAGGTCGATATCGGCGGTTGTTTTTGACAGATAAAGCTCATCGACGACTTCGAAATCCTCGATCCCTTCAGTCAGCTCGTGCGTCTTGTTCACCACCTCGACCGGAAACGGCCCGATCGGCGGATGCGCGACGAACTGCGTGCCGAGCATTTCCATCACGTCCGGGCGATCATCCGGAGCATCCACCAGACCTTCTTCGGTGAAGACGAGGATCGAATTGGTCCCATGTAGCGCAAGCCATTTGCCGCCGCCTTCCACCCATGCACGCACCTGCGCGGCCTGCTCCGGTGTCGGCATCAGATCGCAGGTGTAGGTGATCAGGAAACGGCAGGCATCCAACCGCTCCAGCCCGGAATAGTCCGCTGCGACAGTTGTGCGGATATGCGGATGCTCTGCCAGCAGTTTCAGGACTTCAAGCCGCGGGTAATCAATGTCGTGATACTTGCCCGCGGCGATGAAATGCGCGTCGATCCGGGTGGTGGGTTGCTCTGCCATATCAGCTCCTGATGCTTCCGCCGCCATCGACAGTGAAGTCGCAGCCAGTGGTAAAGCTGGCATCGTCGCTCGCGAGGAAAACGACCGCCTTCGCCACTTCCTCAGGTTCGCCGATGCGGTTCATCGGATGGGTTGCGGCAAAGTTGGTCTCGATGTTTTCCGGCGTGTCCATCCCCGAATATTTGTAGCGGTTATACATCGGCGTGCGGATTGCGCCGGGGTGGACCATATTGGCGCGGATCGGCACGCCGCGTTCGGCGCAATCGAGAGCAACGCTGCGCGTCAGGCCCAGCAGTCCGGCTTTGGACGCGCTGTAGGCGGCAACGAAAGCGGCTGCGCGAATGGCGATCATCGATCCGATATTGACGATCGCGCCCGGCTCACCCGCTGCTTCCATCGCCGGGATTGCGGCGCGGCAGCCGTAAAATGGGCCGACAAGGTTGATGTCGATGGTGCGCTGCCAGCTGTCCAGATCGACATCGACGACATTGCCCGGCTCTGAAATCCCAGCGATGTTGCACAATACGTTGAGCTTTCCGAAATGCTCCTGCGCCGCCTTTACCGCCGCGTGCCATTGATCCAGATCGCGCACATCGAGCTCAAACGCCTCCGCATTCTCGCCCAGCTCCTCTCCCAGCGCGCGGGCCTTGTCGATCTGCACATCGCACAGCAGCACCTTGCCGCCTTCGGCCACGATCATGCGGCCAACTGCGGCGCCGATCCCCTCCGCGCCTCCGGTGATGAGCGCGACCTTATTTGTCATCTTGCCCATTTACCGCTCCAGAATCGCCACGGCGGAAATGCCCGGTGCCCCGTAAACGTGGCTGTAGGCGGTCTTGGGGCCATCGCCCCCCTTGCCCGGCACCTGCCGTTCGCCTGCCCGTCCGCGCAATTGCTCGACATTCTCGTACACCTGCCGAAGGCCCGATGCGCCAATCGGTTCCCCGCAGGCGAGGCATCCGCCATCGGTGTTGATCGGCAATTTGCCGTCCTGTTCTGACCAGCCATTGGCCAGCCATTCTTCCTGCTCGCCATCCTTGCAAAAGCCGTTTTCGGCCATATGCATGATTTCCGCGCCGCTTTCGGTATCCTGCAATTGCGCCACGTCGATATCGTCCGGCTCGATGCCTGCGCCTTCGAACGCGGCTTGTGATGCGAGCACGGTTGGCTTGCCGCCGTCCTTTATGCTGACGCCGGCCTGAAACACTTCAAAACTGTCAGGCGGGCGGGTCTTGAACGCGACACTGGCCACTTTGACCGATTTGCCCGGTGCCAGCGCGCCCAGCTCTTTCGCTTTCTTCTCGCTCGCCAGGATCAGCGCGACGCCGCCTTCTGCCGGAGAGCAGAACATGAATTTCGTCAGCGGATCATTGATCATCGGCGCGTTCATGATCGTCTCAAGATCAATTGGCGAGCGTCGCCACGCATGCGGGGTCTTTGCGCCATTGCGAAACGCTTTCTCGGCCACGCGGCCCAATGTCGTGCGGCTGATCCCGTGCAATTGCATGTAGCGCTGAATCTTCAGCGCAAAAAACTGCGTAGTCAGCATCATGCCGGTTTCGCCATACCATTCGGGCAGGCCATAATCGGAAGGCTTTGCATTGAACGCGCCGCGCGGATGTTTGTCAAAACCGACCGCGAGGGCAAGGTCATACATGCCGCTTGCGATCGCTTGCTGGGCAGAGGCAATCGCGCTGCCGCCGGTCGCACAGCCATTGGCGACATTTATGAAGGGCAGCGAGGTGAGGCCCAGTTCGTTGACCATGATATCGGCATTGCCCGCCGCCGCAGACCCGCCATAGGCGCATTCCATGTCGGCCCATTCCAGCCCTGCATCAGCCAGCGCCTGACGCACAGCATAGACGCCCTGTTCGCGGCCTGATCTCTCGTCTGTGCGACCAAACGGATGAATGCCTGCGCCGATGATATAGACATTGTCGCTCATGCGGCTTGCTCCTGATCGGCGTTGAGAGGTCGAAAAGCGAATGTGTCCTTCCGGTCGTTGAAGGGCACGATGCAGAATTCCAGCGGCATGTTGAGCTTCAGGTCTTCGAGCCTCGCGCCTATGATGCGGCTTTCCACGATCACTTCGCCGGGCAATTCAACATAGCCGATCAGGAACGGCTCGAAATCGGGCGGAGAGGGCGCGCCATCGGGGCCTTCGTGGGAACCGGGACCGCTATAGGGTTCTTTGGGCAAGAAGCCCTGCGTCGTCCACGACCACAGTGTGCCCGTGCGCGAAAGCTTGTAGGGTTCCACATCGCGCGCGGCATCGCCGACGGGCATCGGAAAGACGATTTCGCCCGATGGCAGACGCCCGCCCATGAGATGCGGCTGCGCATCATCGCTCCACAGGTCCGGGTCTATCTTTTCACGCATAGTCGTTCCCTTCAGGCGCCAGTACCAGGCAGCATCGTCACGCAGCGGCGGCATATTCGGCAAGCACGCTGTCCGTGTCTCCGAACAGGCGGGCAAGAACCATGACGCGTTTCATCGCGTGGCCGATGACGAGTTCGTCGGTGATGCCCATGCCGCCATGCATCTGCACCGCTTCGCGCGCGATGGCGTCGACATTCTCGCTGATGAAGGCCTTTGCGCCCGCGGTGGCCTTCGCCCATGCGGCGCTGTCGTCAGGGTCGCCCAGAGCCGCGCGATACAGCATGGAGCGCGATTGCTCGGCCTTGGCATAGGCTTCGACGAGCCTGTGTTGCAGCGCCTGAAATGATCCGATGGCGACGCCGAATTGCTCGCGCTCTTTCACATATTTGATCGTATCATCGAGCAATCGCTGGCCAAGGCCAACCATTTCCGCCGCCGCATATAGCCGCATGGACGCAACCACGCTGGCGAGGTCTGCCTCATCGCAATTCAGCCGGGCGCCGCTTTCAACGGCAACGCGGGTCAGCTTTACCTCGCCCGCGATGCTGCCATCGGTCAGCCGATAGGCGCGGACTTCCAGACCCTCGGCATCCGCAGGCACCAGAAACAGCCCCGTTTCGCCGCCACACTCTGCGGTGACGATGAATGTGTCAGCCAGCAATGCGCCCAGCACAAAGGTCTTTTCGCCAGACAAAGTATAGCCTTGCGCGGTCTTATCGGCGATGGCGGATTTGGGCGTGAGGCTGTAACGCTGTGCCCGCTCCGCCCAGGCGAGCGTTGCGATTGTTTCCCCGCTCAGGACCGCTTCGGCGGCGTCATGGGAGCCAAGCAGCAGAGCAGGCAGCACCCCATGCTCCAACAGGGGATCAGGCGAATTGGCCACGCCCAAAGCGTCCAACACCAGCGCCAGATCAACCGGAGAGCCGCCCATGCCGCCTGCATCTTCGGCGGCGGCCAGCGCGATCAGGCCCATCTCGGCAAGGGTGCTCCAGCGCGCTTTGTCATAACCCGTCGGCGACAGGCGCAGCTTGCGCCGCGCCTCGACATCAATCGGCGCGGCAAAGCGCTCCACCGAACTACGGAACATTTCCTGCTCTTCGGAAAGGTCGAAATTCACGTTTCTCAGGCTTTCTCGGTGAATGTAATCGGGAGTTTGGTCACACCGCGCAGCAGGATGTTTTGCAGCACTTCGATGCCGCTTTCATCGGCAATGGCAAAATTGTCCAACCGCTCCAGCAGTTCATCAAAAGCGACCAGCATCTCCTTGCGGCTGAGCATATTGCCCACGCACATATGCGGACCCTTGCCAAAGGCGAGATGGGCGCGCGCATTTTTGCGCTCGACATCAAATGCATCGGGGTTTTCAAACTTGCGCGGATCGCGATTGGCAGCGGCATAGCGCAGCTGCGCAATGGCGCCTGCGGGGATATGTGTGTCGCCCAGCTGCGTATCGGCCTTCACAACCCGCCACATGCCCGAGGTGGGCGTTTCATAACGCAGGGCTTCTTCGACAAGGTTGCCGATCAGTTTGGGATCGCGCCCACCGGCGGCAGCTTGCGCCTTTGCCATCTGGTCCGGATTGCGGATCAGTTGGAGCAGACCGCCCGCGAGGGTCGAGGTCGTCGTCTCGTTCCCTGCAACCATGAATTGCTGCATGATCGACATGATCTGCGAATCAGTCAGCGGCTCTTCACCCTCGACCCGCGCGGCCACCAGATCGGCCAGCAGATCATCCCCGCCATGCGCGCGGCGGTCGTCAATCTTGCCCTTCATGTAGTGCTGGTATTCCACCAGAGAGCGCGCGCATTCCTTCTTGCGCTCGTGATCGACCATCTGGCTAAAACGGTCGACAGCGGCATCGGACCACGCCTTCACCTGTTTGGGATCATTATCCAACCCGATCTGGCCCGCGATCATGAACACCGGCAGCGGGATTGCGAATTCCTCGACAAAATCAACCACCTCGCCGCCGCGCGCCTTGCCCGCCATTTTTGCGATCAGGTCGATGGATTTGGTGCGCATGTCGGCCTCGATCGCGTTCACTCGCGGGGCGGAGAAGGCCAGGTTCACCAGTTTACGATTGCGGGTGTGGATCGGCGCGTCGGCGGTCAGCAGGGTCGGCTCATCCGGCCAGCCCTCTGCCAGAATCGCATTGATCTCCTCATCCTCCTCACGCCCCATCAGCGAGGTAAAATCGTTCGAGAACACTTCCGGCTTTCCAGTCGCCTCATTACACAGCTCATAGCTGTAGACGACGAAGGTGTTCATCTCGGCAATATGCTCGATATCGATACCGGCATCATGGATCGCGCGGTAATAGTCCCACGGTTGAACCAGGGTGTCCGGGGCAAAGACACTCGTGTCCTTGATGCTCTCGGGTTTGTTCATCGGATGCAGCTCCCATCTCGTCCGCACCCTGTCTAACCAGAGAGCGCGCGGTGATGCGATGCACGAATGTGTTAGGCGTGAGCGGGATTACCCTTCCGCGAGGTCGCCAAATTCGCGCACAAATTCCGCACTGTCGAAATAATCGCGCCAGCGCACGATCTTGCCCGCATCGTTCAGTTCAAAAGTGCCCATGACGCGGATGGTGCGCCGCCGCCCCTTCATCTCGAACCAGTCGGTCCGTTCCGTCAGGACGACATTACCATTGGCCGCGATGTGGTGCGTTTCAAATCCGCAAGCCTCAACGCCCGGGAACATGTCCATCTTGGCCCGCACTGCCGCGATCCCGTTGACCGTGGAGAGTGGCACGTCCGTCCATTCAATATCCTTGGCCATGAAAGAATAGATCTTTTCCAGATCATATTCATCCCACGCGGCGATAAAGGCAGTGATGGTTTCAATCGGGGTCATTCAGTGCTCTTTCACGCGATTTTGAGGATCATCTTGCCATCATTGGTGCCTGCAAACAGGCGCATGAAGCTGTCGAATGCGTTTTCCAGCCCCTCATCAATATGTTCGTCAATGGTGAGTTTGCCCGCCGCTGCCCATTCGCCCATCTTGGCCGACCCTTCGCCAAAGCGTTCGACATAATCCGCAACCAGCAGCCCGCGAATCTGCGCGCGCTTGACGATCAATTGCCACAAATTGCGCGCGCCGCGCGGATCAGTATTATATTCGCTGATCAACCCGCACAGCCCGACGCGGGCATAAAGGTTGAGGTTCATCAACCCCGCATCAAGGATCGCCCCGCCGACATTTTCAAAGATCACATCGACCCCGTCTGGCGCAGCTCCGGCGATGGCGGCGGTAAGGGCGGCTTCGTCTTTGCCCTTGTAATCAATCGCCGCGTCAAATCCGTATTTATCGATCAGGCGCGCGCATTTCTCCGGCCCGCCAGCAATGCCTATCGCACGACATCCGTGGATTTTCGCCAACTGCCCGACAAGGCTGCCGACCGCGCCCGCCGCGCCGGACACCAGCACCGTCTCGCCTTCCTTCGGCTCGCACACTTCGAGAAAGCCGAAATATGCTGTCATCCCGACCGCGCCGAAAATCGAGAGATAATTGGTCACGCTGGGAACGAGCGAGGGATCAATCGGCTGGGTAAAGCCGCCCGCCACGCCTAATGAGTAATCCTCCAGCGCGTTGAGCCCCATCACCCATTGGCCCGGTTCAAACCCTTCGGCCCGGCTCTCCTCCACAACGCCGATTGTGCTGGCGCGCATCGCATCGCCCAACGGAACCGGTGGCATGTAATTTCCGCCCGCATCCATCCATCCGCGCATCGCCGGATCAAGGCTGGCATAGTGATTACGGATCAGGAATTGCCCGTCTTCCAGCTCCGGCGTGGGCTCTGTCACCAGTTCAAAATCTTCGGGAACGGGCGATCCATCCGGGCGGCGCTGGAGCAAAAATCGGCGGTTATCGGGCATCAAGCGGTCTCCTGAAAAACTGGCTCCGGGGTCACAGGCTCCAGTTTGACCGGAATGCCACTTTGCAAAGCCTGTCCGGTGATCGGATCATAGTCGGTTTCGTCGCTGGTCAGCCGGTTGGTGGAACTGCCAATTTCACGCACGTTGGTTTTGTCCGCATGGGCATCGCCATAGGCATGGGCCATTGAGACGAGGCCGCGTCGTACCTTGTCGCTCGCTTTTACCACACCGTGAATCGTCGCATGCGGGCTGGTAATCTCGACAATGCCGCCCTCCTCCAGACCCAGCCCGACAATGTCATCAGGGTGGATGTAAGCGGGATTGGTGGTCGTTTTTGCGCGCAGTTTCTCCAGCGGGTGACCGATGGAATTAAAGCGCGTCTTTGAACGGCGGCTGATCAGCTTGAAATTGAACCCTGCCTTGGCCTCGTGATTTTCGGCATAGCGCGACAGCGCATCGGGCATGGCTCCGGCGGCAAGGTCAAAGCGGTTTTCGCTGTCCGGATCGGCCGGGCCGACTGTGGGATGCAGATCATCATAGACCACCGCAGCGCCCCCTGCTGCCTGTGCATCTTCGCGCACTTTGCTCGGTTTGACGAGGCTGCCTGCGGTCATCAGATCAAGGAAGGTCTCCTTTGCCGGGGGCGCTTCGGTATCCATCGGCAGCGGCCCGCCTGCCAGTTGCATCCGGATGCCCAATGCCTTGGCGAGGTGCCAGAACATCTCATATTCGTCGATCACATCGCCAGGCGCATCGGCCACCGCCTCGACATAGCGGGCATAGGCGGTTTCGTGCCACCATTCTGAAAGGTTGGTGATGTCTTCGCGTTCCAATGACTGTTTGGGTGCAAGGACAACGTCTGCGCGTTTCGCGCTCGCGCTCAACCATGGGTCGATCTGTACGAACAGGTCCAGATCATCGAGCGCGCGGACCATCTTGGCCTGATTGGGGAAGCCGACCACAGGATTGCCGCCCACGCTGATCAGAGCGCGGATCTGGCCTTCGCCCGGCGTCAGGATTTCATCGGCCATGATGTTGCACGGCATCTCAAATCCCAGCTGACCCAGCCCGCGAAAGCGCGATTTGGCCATGCCGTCTGCGCCAAACATCGGCATATCCGGGCCAACCTGTGCGCGCGGCTCCACCATTTGCGGGGTGAAGACACGCGGGATGCCCGTCTTCTCTCCCTCCTGCTTGAACCGGGCGCACAGTGTGTTGAGGCAGGTGACGAGATATTCGGTCAGCGTGCCGTTACCTGCCATTTCAGGACCGGTGCCGGTGACTGCACACCCTTTCGATCCGCCCGCAAACATGCGCGCGGCGGCGACCAGTTGATCTGCGTCGACCCCTGCGCGTCCGGCGGCGATTTCTGGTGTCATGGGCTCAACAGCGGCGGCGAGTTCGTCAAAGCCATCGACATGGGCGGCGACGAAATTGCGGTCATACAGCTCTTCGGAAATGATCACGTTGAGCATCCCGGCAAGCAATGCGGGGTCTTCGCCCGGCTTTACCGGCAGATAGATATCGGCAAGGCGTGCAACGTCGCTTTCACGCGGGTCGGCGACGATCACTTTCATACCCTGTTTCTGACGATCACGGATACGGCGCGAAGGGCTGAACGGCGGCACGCCGCCGGGCGGGGAATAATGCGAGACAATCGGATTGTTGCCGACGAGCAGCGCGACATCGCTTTCCGAAAATGTGTTCGTGCCCGCCGCCCAATGGCCATAGCGCGCGGTGGTAAAGACCTTGGCAGGCTGATCCAGAGTGACCGAGGTGAAGAAATGCTTTGACCCGATGGCTTGGGTAAAACTGTGCGAAGCTGCCCATGCGGCGCTGTTCTGGTATCCGCCCGATCCCATGAAGACCGCAACCGAATCTGGCCCGTACTTGGCGATGATGCGTTTCAGCTCGCCCGCGATGTGCGCCAGCGTTTGCGGCATCGGCGTGGACTGGAACTCGCCATTTGCATCGCGCACGAGGCTTTGTGTCAGGCGATGGTCGGCATTGTGCGAATCCGGCAGCTCGCGCCCTTTCATGCAGGTGTACCCGCCATAAGCCGGATCATCGGGATCGCCGCGTACGGCGGTCACGCGCTTGCCATCCGGGCGGTCCTCAACATCAACTTCCATCGCGCAATTGGCGTGGCAGAAACGGCAGAAGGTTTTATGCGTCTGAATGCCCATCAAATCTCTCCTCATTTTGGGAGGCTAACAGAATGCGAGTGCGGAGCGACTGACACTTTTGTCCGTGGAAGGGGGCGGCGCACGCTTCCAATAGGGTGGCAACACATCACTGTTTTGCGTTGTCAGGAGAAACCCAATGCCCACCACCACGCGCCAATGGCTGCTGAATGACCACCCCCGGGGACGCGGGATTGAGGATGGCGATTTCAAACTGGTTGAGACGCAATTGCCTGATCCTGCCGATGGCGAGATGCTGCTGGAAACGCGCTATCTTTCGTTTGATCCGGCGCAGAAGGGCTGGATGGAAAACATCGCGGACTACGTTGCGCCGATGGCGATTGGCGACGTGATGCGCGGCGGCGGTATTGCCGAGGTGATGGCTAGCAACAATGGCAAATTCGCGGTGGGCGATCTGGTATTCGGAACGACCGGCTGGACCGAGCATCTGGTGCACAATGGTGAGGGCCTGACCAAAGTCGACACGGCGCTCTCCCCGACAGCGGTGCTTTCCGTCCTCGGGACAACGGGGCTGACGGCCTATTGCGGCTTTTTTAAAGTGGGTAAGCCGGTGGCGGGCGATACGGTGCTGGTATCCGGAGCCGCGGGCGCGACGGGCAGTGTTGTAGGCCAGCTTGCCAAGATCGCCGGATGCCGCGTGGTCGGCATCGCGGGCGGGTCGGAGAAATGCGAATGGCTCGTTGCCGAAGCGGGCTATGACGCGGCCATCGATTACAAGGCGGGCGATGTGAAAGAGCAGATCAAGCAGCACTGCCCGCGCGGGGTCGATGTGATTTACGACAATGTGGGCGGCACGATCCTTGACGATATGCTCGCCAATATTGCGACGGGCGCGCGGGTGGTTATCTGCGGCGGTATCAGCCGGTATGAGACGGGGGGCAAGCCCTCGGGGCCGGGCAATTACTTCAACCTGATTTTCCGCCGGGCCAGCATGGCGGGCTTTATCGTGCTGGATTGGGCGCAGGAATTTCCCGCGATCCGCAAACGGCTCGAAGGGTTCGTGCAGGAGGGCAAGCTGACCTATCAGGAGGACATTCAGGAAGGGTTTGAAAACGCGCCTGAAACGCTGAAGCGGCTGTTCACCGGTAAGAACCGCGGCAAGCAGATGTTGAAACTGTAGGCGATCAGGCGGGATCGGGCGGGGGCAAATCCCCTGGCCGGTTCACATTCATCAGGGGTGGATCGAAGGCGACCTTTCGCGCGCTCACATGGTCTGCAAAGCCATAAAGCGCGCGGCCTCCTTCGGTCAGATAATCCTGCAATTCTTCCGCAAGCGCAACGGGCCAAAGTCCCACCACGGGTTGGCTCTGGACGATAGCGGCCCCCTCTCCTCGCAGCGTCTGCGCAAGGTCATGTGGCAGATCGGGAGCATCGACCCCCGCGCTCAGCACGCAGTCGAAACCATGACCGCGCGCATGGTGGAGCGCTGCATTCAGTCCCCCTAACGGGCCCAATCCCGCTTCGGGTCGGTCCGCGATGCAGGGAAAGCCCGCTTCCTCGCGCCCGCATACGATCACGCCGTCGCATTGCGCCGATAAAGCCGCCGCCACGCGGTCGATCAACCGCTCGCCTGCATACAGGGCTTGCGCCTTGTCGCTGCCGAAACGGCGCGCTTGCCCTCCGGCGAGGATCGCGCCCAGAACCCTCTTATCGCTGCTCAGTCGAACGCCTCCGTCGCAACACCTTGCGCATTATACACCGGTCCTTCCGCATCCACGCGGTATTTGCGGCTTTCTGCACCAGTCATCCCGAATGTCCCGATATGATCGCGCATCCCCGCGTAGGCGGGTCCAGCAAAATGCGACGCCAGCGCCTCTTCGCTTGACCATTCCTCAAACACATTGACGCGCGCGGGATCATTGCCGTCCGCGCTCCAGTCATAGGCGAGGCACCCCTCCTGCGCGAGCGCAGCATCGATATGCGGCTTCGCCTTGGTCAGCGCATCGGCGCGCTGGGCGGGGTCCAGATCAATCTGGGCGGCGATGACGATTTTGGCCATGATGCTGGCTCCTCCTTTACGCTGGTGTCGGGTTGTATTCGGCGATGATCTGGAAGGCGCGCCTGGTATAGATCCAGGCTCCATCGCGCTTTTCCAGTTCGTCAGTGTAGAGCCCGCCGATCATCCGGGTGGACCCGTCCTTGCCTTTCAGCACTTCCTGCGTTTGCACGCGCGAGGTTGCCGTATCGCCCGTCACTTCGATTGAGGCCGGGACACAGGAGAAGCTGACCGCGTCAAAATTGGCCATCGCGCCCAGCCATGTCTGCACGATTGCCTCGCGCCCTTTCAGCTCCATTCCCATAAAGTCCCAGTCGGCGTCCACTGCCCACACGCTGCCCCATGTCTCGGCATCGAAGCGCACCACTCCATCGCCATAGACTTCGTGCAATTCGCGGATTGCGAGGCGGTCTTCTATTGGCCCTGAAAACATGTCGGCTCTCTCCCTTTGTATGATGCGTGCTATCGGACCGGCTGCGCGGGCGCACAATGGACACTTTTGGGTAGAGGCCCGCTGGCCGCAGCGTGATAGGCCGCACCCTTTAAGGAGAGAGATCATGGGCGATTTGACGGGTAAGAGCGCGGTAGTGCTGGGCGCAGCGACGGCTGGCAATATGGGGCAGGTGGTGGCGCGCACTCTGGCTGCACAGGGCGCAAAGGTAATGGTCGCGGGCCGCAACGAAGACGCGCTGAAAGCCATCGCCGATGAACTGGGCGGCGGTTATGCGCTGTGCGATATCACCGATAACGCCGCCGTTCATGCGCTGGCTGATAAAGCGCGCGGTGAATTTGGACGCGTCGATATCGCGATCAACACAACCGGCTGGGCATTGCTCGCCGGATTGCTTGAGACCACCGAAGACCAGCTCGACCAGATGAGCGCGCTGCAATTCAAAGGTGTGCACCATTTCCTGCAAGCCTTTGTCAAAGTGATGAGCGAACAGGCCCCGACCGGCGGCTCTATCATCAACATTTCCAGCGCAACGACCAAGGCCCCGATCAACAATCACGCGGCCTATATCGGCACGAAGACAGCCGGTGAGGCGATGGTTCGATGCGTCGCGAACGATTTTGGCCATCTGGGCATTCGCGCCAATTCCGTCTCGCCCGCCTTTACCCAAAGCCCGATGACGCAGGGCGCGTTTGATACGCCGGGCATGGTCGATGCGTTTCTGCCGCGATACCCGCTGGGGCGGCTCAACACGTGTGAAGATGTCGCCCACACCTGTGCGTTTTTGTGCTCTGACCACGCTTTTATTACGGGCGAGAATTTGCAGCCCAATGGCGGGGTCACCCTGCGTGGCAATCCGCAAGCCGCCGATATTCAGGCCGCTGTCGGCGCGGCTATGGCGAAGATGCAGGGCGCAGACGGCTAATATTGCGCGGTCCCCCCGTCCACGCTCAACAGCGCTCCGGTAATGCCTGCGCCTTCGGGTGAGGCCAGCAGCAGCGCCATCGCCGCGATTTCCTCTACCGTGTTGGGCCGTTTGATCGCAGATTCCTGCGCGAACATCGTGATCATGTCGTCGAATTCCATACCCATCGCTTTCGCGGTTTCGGGGCCGTTATTCTTGATGATATCGGTCACCACCAGGCCAGGGCAGATCGAATTGACGGTGATCCCGTCTGTTCCCACCTCGCGCGCCAGACTTTTCGTCAGGCCGTTCACCGCATGCTTTGCGGCGGTGTAGGCGGTGAAGATAGCCTTGCCGTGCTTCCCTTCCATGGATGAGATATTGATGACGCGCCCGTGCTGTTTCTCCAGCATGGTGGGCAGCGCGCGGCGGGTGGCCCAGAACGTGGAATAGACGTTCCACTTCATCGCCTCATCAAACGCCTGATCGGACAGGTTGACCATCGGTTGAAGATCGCCCGCGCCGCCCGCATTGTTCACCAGAATATCCAGCGTGCCGTAATGCGCGACCACCGCGTCGATGAAGCCCTCGACATCGCTCTGGTTCATCACATCGCCCGCGACAAAGTGCGCGCGCGATCCGTCCGGGCTCAGCTCTTTGATGACTGCCGCGCCCTTTTCGGGATTGCGCGCGAACAGAGCGACCTTTGCGCCCTCGGCCAGAAACGCCTCTGCGATGCCGCGTCCCAGCCCTGCGGTTCCGCCGGTGATGGCGGCGATCTTGCCTTCCAGTCTCATATCTGTCTCCTTTGCCTTTCGAGTAGCCGCGCGGTTCGAGCGGCGCACCTTGCTAAAATGAGCAAGTGCCCGGTGATACATAAGACACTTCTGCGTGTTTTGCGGACGGGTGGTTGGCCTGCAAAATTCAGCAATTGCATAGGTTTAATTGTCGATCAGGTGGGGTGATGTGTGACTTTCGGCCAAATGGACAGGCTGGCGGCGATGTGATTACCCGGTCCCATGCGCCAATCGCGCCGAGTAGGAAAACGTCGGTCGCCGATCCGGGCAGGCGCTATTCAGGAACTTCGGGGTCTACATAGTCGCGGTAATAGGTCATCAGGCCGTTCTCGACCTTATAGATGCCCACGCCTCCCCTTGAGCCGCGCGATTGCCCGGCACCTGTGTGCATTGTCCAGCGTGCCCATGCGGCGTGATCATCGCCGCACACTTCATCAAGGCTGAAGGAGATTTTGCGCTCCCCCATCTCGCGGACCATCATCGTCATGAATTCAAGGATTTTCGCCCGCCCTTCAAACCGGCCATGGACCGGATCATCCAGCACTGCGTCCTCGGCAAAGAGCGGGGCGAGTCTCGTGTAGTCGCCCGCATCCTGTATCCGCCAGAACTCCTCGATCACGCGCTCCGCCTGTCCCTTGCTCTGTTTGGACATAACTGTTCTCCTCAATTCACTGCGCGGGTGCGGCCTTTCCAATAGGGTGCGCGCAATTCGCGGCGCAGGATCTTACCCGAAGGGTTGCGGGGCAGCGACTCGATAAAGTCGACCGATTTGGGGCATTTATAGCCTGCAATCTGCGTGCGGGCATGGGCGATGACAGCGGCCTCATCAAGGGTTTCGCCCGGTTTCAACACCACGCAGGCCTTCACCGCCTCGCCCCACTTTTCATCGGGCACACCGATCACGGCGACATCGGCGACGGCGGGATTGGAATAGAGCGCATTTTCCACCTCGGCTGGATAGATGTTCTCCCCGCCGGATATGATCATGTCCTTCACGCGGTCGTGAATGTAGAGATAGCCATCCTCATCCAGATAGCCCGCATCGCCGGTGCGCAGCCAGCCGTCTGCATCAATGGTCTCGGCAGTGGCCTGCTCATTATCCCAGTACCGGCTCATATTCTTGGAAGACCGCGTGGCAATCTCGCCCACGGTCCCGGCGGGCAGGGTGTTGCCATCGGCATCGATGATCTTGATCTCGACCCCTGAAAGCGGGGTACCGACACTGCGCATCTTGGGTGAGCCTTCGGGCACGTGGTCCGCAGGGTCCAGCGCGACGATAGTGCCGCTCGTCTCTGTCATGCCGTACATCTGGACAAAGCCGCAGCCCAGCACGTCCATCGCCTCGCGCATCAGGTCCAGCGGGATGGGCGACGCGCCATAAGTGACATATTGCAGGCGGCTGAAATCCACTTTGCGCACACGCGGATGGTTCAGCAGGATCTGGATCGCTGCGGGCACCAGGAAGATGCGGCTGATATTGTAATTCTCGATCAGGTCGAGCGCGGTGGTCGGATCATATTCGGGCAGGACAATCGAATTGGTGCCCGCGATCATGGTGGTAAGGCCAGTGCCGGTGCCGCTGATGTGAAAGCACGGCATGGCGAGCAAGGTGACATCGCCGGGTACGGCCTTTTGCCATGCGCGCTCTTCAGCCTCGCTATCGCGGCTCGACAGGATGGAGCCATGGGTCATCACCGCGCCTTTTGGCCGGCCCGTCGTGCCCGAAGTGTAAAGTTGTAGCGCATCATCATCCAGGCCGACACGCACCTGCGGCGGATTGGCGGGATATGCGCTGGCCCATTCGGCGTAATCCGGCCCGTCAAAGTCGCTGGCGGCGAGGCCGATCACATGCTCGACCGCATCGTCTTTCAGGCTGGCGCGCGCCGTGGCAAGCATATCGGCAAAACCTTCGCCCACGAACGCGACCCGCGCGCCGCAATTGCCAAGGATATAGGCGATCTCCGGCGCGGCGAGCCGCCAGTTTACCGGCGTCATCACCGCGCCCAGTCTGGCCGCACCCAACAGCAATTCGAAATAGGCCGGGTGGTTCTTTCCCAGAAAGCCGACGCGGTCGCCTTTGCCCACACCCAGCGCGGCGAGCGCATGGGCGGCGCGATTGCCCGCTTCATCCAGCTCGCGAAAGCTGATCTCTTCGTCGCCATACGTAAAGGCCGGGGCATCGGGAGTGGCCGCGGCATGATCGCGGACAATGTCGCAAAAGGTGCCTTCGCCTGGAGTCGCTGTTGGGTTTGGAGCCATGGTTACGGGATGGCTTGTGTCGGCGAGCCTCGCCATTGGCGAAAGTCATAGCTGCGAGAAACCCACTACCCCATCCAGCGCGCCGCCGCGGCCGTAGAGGAGTCGCGGTCGTCATGATAGCCTGCCGCGCCCTCTGGCACGTTGGACAGGTCCACCCCTTCGGCCACGCGAAATTCGCGCCAGTCATACAGGCCGGTGCGCTGCGCAATGCGCCACTCGCCGCCCCCGGAACCAGAGCTTTCTCGCCGCTCAAACCGGTCGGCATAGCGGCCTGCCACAACGGCGGAGTAAACCTCTCCCTTGTCCGGAAAGATATCGGTCACCGGATAGCCGGGCGGGATCGTGTGCATCGCGCTCATATAGGTTTCCGCATGGCAGGTGTTTGCATCGGTGAAATGGAACAGTGTCTGACCCAGCAAATGCTGCGTCGCGAGGCAGGGTTCAATCAGGGCGCGCGCCTGACCGACAAAGCTGCGCCAGTCGCCCTCAATCTCGCCAAAGCGGAAAGTGGCGTCTTCGTGGAACAGCTGATCCATGATGCCCCAGCGCCGCCGGTCAATCGCATGTGTGTATGCGGCCAGAATGTCGGCGATGGCCGCACGGTCCTCAAGGGTGCCGCCCGCATTGTGCTTCATTGTTCAAGCTCCCCCTCAACATTGACGATAACCTTGCCGATATTGCCGCCGGTGAACAGTTTGGCATAGGCGTCCAGCGTGTTCTCAAGGCCCTGCGTCACTTCATAGGGCATGGTCAGATCGCCCGCCTCCATCCATTCGCGAAGCCGCGCGGTCAGCCGCTCGCCCTGATCCATGAAATCTGGCGAGAAGAACCCTTCAACCCGCAACCGCCGCATCAGGATCTGGTCATATTCACGCGGAGATGTGCGGGTTCCAGCGCTATAATCAGCCAGCAAGCCACACACCGCGATCCGGCCATAATGGTTCATGCGGTTCAGCACCTCATCGAGCAGCGGCCCGCCGACATTGTCGAAATAGACATCGATCCCGCCGATCGCTTCCAGCTGAGCGCCGACGTTTTCAACCTTGTAATCAATCGCCCCGTTCGCGCCGATTTCCTCCGTGAGATACCGGCATTTCTCAGGCCCGCCCGCCATGCCCCACACGTTGCAGCCTATCAGCTTTGCAACCTGAACCGCCAGAATGCCCGTCGCACCTGCCGCCGCAGAGACCAGCACCGTTTCGCCCGCTTTGGCCGCGCCTGTCTGCTCGATCCCCCACAAAGCGGTCCAGCCATTCATGCCCAACGGGCCGAACCATGCTCGTTTATCAGCGACACTGGGGTCCAGCTTGATCGCGCCGGACATCTCCGCATCCACCTGGCTGATCCGCCCCCAGACCCCAAAGGCCCGCACCAGATCGCCGGTCGCAAAATCGCTGTGTTTTGATGCGATCACCTCGCCCACGACCAGCCCCGTCATCGGCGCGCCGGTGGGCAGTGGCGGCTGATAGCCATCCTCTCGCGTGGTCAGCCACAGCCGCGTGCCCGCATCCATCGATAGCAGCGCATTGCGGATGCGGATTTCGCCTTCATCCAGATCGGGCAAGGGCTCGCTCACTAAAGCAAGCGCACTGGCAAAATCGGTCCCCTCGGGTCGGCGTTCTATGCGCCAGAACTCGTTATTCATGACGCGCACTCTTCGGCGCAGGCTGGGCAATCGCAACGCGCCTTTTCGCTAGGGGGCTATCACTTTGGCGCGGTGCGTGCGCGCGGCCGCAAACCTAGTCTTGGTGCAACGATGTTAGGAGAGCGAAAGCATGGCACTTATCACGGTAATCGGCGCGACCGGGCGACAGGGGATGGCGCAGGTCGATCAGGCTTTGAAGGCGGGCTATGAGGTGCGAGCGATCTCTCGCCGCGAAAACCCGTTTGACGGCGCGCCGATCGACGGCATCGAAGACGTCGAAGTGCGCGCGATGGACCTGTATGACAGGGAAACCTATCTGCCCGCGCTCGAAGGGTCCGATTACATCTTTTACACCCACCCGCTTCAGGCGCGCGCAGACCGCGCCGTGCTGGTCGGGGATATCGGTAGGGCGGCGGCCGAGCTGGAGGTGAAGCGCGTCGTCTGGAACACCTCAAGCTGGATACCGGACCGTCCCGGCGACCCCTTCACCTATGGCGAGAATACCAAGGGGATCAATGCGTTGTGGCGGTCTGGCGCTCCGGGCACTGTGTTTGGCAGCGTCCTGTTCATGGACAATCTGCTCACCGGATGGGCGCGGCCCTTTATCGTGGATGAGGACCGGTATGTGTACCCGCACAACCCCACCTTGCATGCGAACTGGATCAGTCTGGATGATGTCGCGCGCTTCATGCTCGCCAGTCTGGACCGCCCTGACATGGAGGGCGCGTGGCTGAATATTGGCGGGCCGGAGCGGCTGGTAGGCAGCCAGGTGACGCAATACCTTTCCGAAGCGCTGGACAAGGACGTGAAGTACGATCCGTGCAGCCCCGAGGAATTTGGCAAGCTGCTCGTCGCGGCGGCTGGTGACGATATGGCGCCGGAAATGCGCGAGGACTTTGCCAAGGGGATTCAGGCGTTTTACGAATACAACAACGAAGCGCCGACCAAACCGTTCGAGGTCGACATGGACTATGTCTATGAACGCTTCCCTGAACTGGAGGGCAAGCTGGAGACGATGGGCGAATGGACCAAGCGTCAGAACTGGGGCGAGAGCAATTTCCGGCCAGCTTTCGGGTAGGGGCTTTTTGGTTTTGAGTTCGGCGGGATTGGCGAAAAAGAGGGATCAAGGCGGACTGTCTGCCTCCGACCCAAAAGTGGTCGACAGTTGCTGTTTTGTTTAGTTTTCGGCCGCTCGCTGAGAATGAAAGAAGTCGATTTTCCAGCTCCCATTTTTTCGAACGAGGACAGCTGACTCAAGCCAACGAACAGGCTGAAGGTCAGGTGGTATGCCGGCGCTGCCATTATTCTCCCAAGCGGACCACGCTACATCGCAGTTCAGCTTTGTATCTATCTGGCCTATCGACCAGGTAATTTGCACGCCCTGAGCGTGAGCGTCGCGGACTACATCCGCAAGCTCCGTCCCGTCAAAACGCTTGCCAACATCGAACGAGTAAAAGGACTCAGTAGTAAGGCGTTTGAAGGACGCCTCGTCATCCTTGCGAAGCGCATCAAAGAAGTCATGGACGGTCCGGTCGATCTCAGCCTTGGCATTAAGCGGATCGGGACAGTTGGGCTGACCCGCATGGGCGCACCCGCCCAGCACTAAGGTCGCGGCAAGCACAAGGAATGATGTAGAGGACTTCACGCTTCAAGGTCGCCCAAAGGGTGGCCCGTGTCAATGTCAGCTCACACCCCCACTTTCAGACGTTCGATTATACTTCGACAGTCTCGAGAACAGTCGTTCAGGTCTTCACGCTTACCCCTATTCCGCCGCCTGCCGCTGCTCGCCTGCAAAAATCTCTTTCAGCTCATCATCGCTGGCCTTGGTGAGGCGATCCACCCATTGGTGAAACACCTGTCCGCCGCCTTCGTTGCGGCCAAACAGCACCTCTTTCATCAGGCCGGATCGCAGCGCGTCGTGCTGGCGTTTGCCGGTCGCGTAATCCTCATCGCGCACCACGGTTTCGAGGAAATCGAACTGTTCGTGCGCTGATGCGACCTGCTCCGGCGTTTCGGGCTGGTTTTCCATCACGTAATATTGCGTCGTAAAGCTTTCGCCCACATCCGCGCCAGGGAACAGCTGGCTGATCAGCGCGCCGCGCTGTCCACCGCCGTAAAAGCTGGCGATCGAGATGTGCGGGAAGATCGTCCACACGCCTTGCACCAGTGCGTCTGCTGGCAGTTCGTCATCTGAAAATGCAGTCAGGTCGAGCATTTCATCGCTGCCGGTTTTTTGCGCGAATTTGGACGGGTTGGAGAGCCGTTGATGCGGGCCCCATGCAAAGAAATTGGCGCGGTTGAAAAAGTCCGCGCCAAACGTGTCCTTGTGCAGGATCGGCAGGTGGTAAAAATCGAGGTAGCCGTCATAGGCGGTCTTCCAGTTCGGCCCCTCCAGCGTGCGCTGGCTGAACAGCGTCCAATCGGAAAAGCCGAACGCATCGAGCAGCGAATCATAGCCGCACAGATAATCCGCAATGGAAAGCTGTGATGCGGGATCGAGTGTCGTCCAGATCAGCCCGGCGCTTTCATAGACGGGGAAGCGGGTAAGGCAGTTTGCTGCCTTGTCGATGCTGCCAAAATCCTTGGGATCCGAAATCCCGATCAGTGCGCCGTCGCTTTTGAAGGTCCACCCGTGATAGCCGCAGGTGAAGCGGGTGGCATTGCCGGTGGTGCCCGTGGCCGCGACAGGATTGCCGCGATGCGCGCACATATTCAGCAGCGAGGTGACGCTGCCGTCCTTTTGCCGGGTCAGTAACAGCGGGACGCCGCAAATCTCCATCGCCTTGTAATCGCCAGGTTCGGGCAATTCGCATGAAGGCGCGACCATCAGGGGGAGGCGGCGAAAGATGCGCTTTTTCTCGGTCTCGAACAGATCCTCGTCGATATAGGCGCTGGCGGGTACGCGCAGAACGTCATCGGCCTGTTCAATCGTCCCTGCTTCGCCGTGGGCGATCAGGCTGCGGGTCATGGCGATGAGCTGGTCGCGCGACATTTCAAATTCCTCCGGTCGTACGTCTTGGTCTTTTCAATGCACCTTTCGCGAACCATGCGGGCGGACCTGCAAAAGGCCCGCCCCACTGTCCCCGGTATGGTCTGCGGACCGCGTCAGAAACGGAAGCTCGTCTCCACAAACACCTGCCGTCCGCGGTTCTGCGTGAGCACCAGATCATCTCCGGCCGGAACGCCAAAGCCGCCCGCTCCGCCAGGCGACAGAAACGGGCGCGGGCTGGAGGTGTTGACCCAGATTTCATCTGCGAGATTGGTGCCGATCAGCGCAACCCGCCATTTTCCATCGGGGTGACCGATCGCGACGCTGGCATCGAAGGTAACATAGCTGTCTTGAATGAAATCGTTCAGCGTGTCTTCGTTGGTGAAATACTCTCCGGAATAGACCGCGTTGCCGTTGAGCGAGAGTTCGAGCGAATCATTGACCGGGATGAACCAGTCAAACGCGATATTGCCTGACCATGTTGGTGCACGACCGGAATCGCGCCCGTTCAGATCGGTGCCCGAGCTGGTGACGAAGCTGTCGGAAAAGGCCGCATCAAGATAGGCTATGTTGCTTGACAGGTTCAGTCCGTCAATCGGAGTGCGCCAGCCAAATTCCAGATCTACACCCTGCGATGTCACTTCCCCGGCATTCAATGTCAGGAACTGGACGCCAACCGCGTCGAAATTCTGGACCTGCAAATCGGAAAAGACATAGTAATAGGCGGTCGCGTTGAAGGTGATCGTGCGGTCTGCAAACTGGCTCTTGATGCCGATTTCGCCGCCTTCGGTGGTTTCGGATTCGAAGATCAAAGGCGAGAAATCGCCGCTCAATGCGGCTTGGCTTAGACTGTTTGAAGGCAGCGCGGAATTATCGATGCCGCCCGATTTAAAGCCGGTCTTATAAGCAGCGAAGACGTTGATATCGTCTGCCACCTGATACCGCAGAGTGACTTCTGGCGAGAAATTGTCGTCGGCAAAATCAATCGGGCCGGAGAAAAAGCCCGGTGACACAAAGCCCGGCCCCTGAAGGAAAGTGTGCAGATAGGGCACGCTGATCGTCTGGGTTTTCTTCTCGTCGGTATAGCGCAGGCCGCCTGAAAGTTCGAGCCGGTCGGTAAGGTCGATGAAGGCCGAACCGAAGAACGAAATCGCTTCGGTCTTGGTAACGTGGCGCTTGTCCCAGTCATAGGAAAAGCCGGTGACAGGATCGGGCGCGATCAGGCCGATGCCGACAGCCTGCTGCGCCGTTTCAAACACGAAGGTTCGGTCTTCGTAGAACGCGCCCAACATAAAGTTGAACGGACCGTCAAAGTCCGAAGTCAGCCGGATTTCCTGCGTGTACTGCTCCAACTGGTTAATCGGATCCGAACAGCCGGTGCCTTGCGGAGAGCCCGGAGCGTTGTTGGCGGCAAGGTTCGGTGCGTTGGCCGCGAGAAAACCGGGATCGCCCACCGCATTGCCGATGGGCGAAAATGCCGGGCCGATCCCGCCATAGGCATAGCAGTCAAAATCGACCGAATCGAGATCGAGAAAGCCGGTGGTGGAGGTGAGCGTCAGCGTGTCGCTCAGATCGAGATTGAACAGCAACCGCGAAAACAGGATTTCGGTTTCCGCAAACGGAACGCCGCCCCGGCCAGCCGCCGCCGAAGGGGTCGGCACACCGTTGGCCAATGTGGGCGAGGCATCGGGATAGAAATAGCGCTGGTCGTTGACGTTGCAATCATAGCCTGCCGGAATCGCCGCAACGCCTTGCAACAGGAACACCGGATCGGCCACGCCGTTCGCACCGCAGAAAATCTCGTCATTCTGGAGCGCGCCATCGCCTTCGTTGCGGACATATTGCACCTTCAGGCTGGCGTCGAACATGTCGCTCGGCTCGAATTTGACAGTGCCGCGCACGATCAGGTTTTCCTGCGTGCGAAACCGTCCGTTGGCCGCTGGCGTGCCCGGTTGCAGCTCGTTGAACTCGTCAATGCCGTTCCATTGCGCGGCAAGGCGGACGCCCAGCGTATCTGTCACCGGACCCGAGATATAGCCATTGACCAGATAGCCGTCCTCTTCGAATTCGTATGAGGCGCGCGCGCTGACTTCCCATTCGGGCGTCGGATCGGCGGAGCGGATCGCAAAGACGCCCGCCGAGGCGGATTTGCCGAAAAACAGCGATTGCGGTCCCTTGAGCACATCAATCTGCTGAGTGTCGAAGAAGCCCGCCTGAACCAGCCGCATGGTGGAAACCTGCACACCGTCGATATCGAAGGCGACGGCGCTGTCAAACGCTGCAGAAATGTTGGAGGAGCCGACTCCGCGCAAGCTGAGCTGACCGCCCGAACCCGAGCCGCCGACCTGCACATTGAGCGTGGGCACGCGGCTCACCACGTCGGCAACCTGATCGACATTAAAGCGTTGAAGCGTGTCACCGTCGATGGCGGTAACCGTTACGGGGACTTCCTGAAGGCTTTCGTTCTGGCGGCGGGCCTGCACGATGATGACATCGCCGCCATCCGCACTGGTATCTTCCGTTTCGGTATCCTGCGCAAAGGCGGTGGTCGGGACCGCTGCCATACCGGCAATCGCTGCTCCGCAAAGCAGGGCGCGCCGTATCCGGATGGCGGCGTTGCCCAGTTCGTTCTGGCTGTGAAGTGCTCTCATCATGTCCTCTCCCAAAAGGACCGCGCCGCTCTCACGCGCTGGTCCGGGTTCCCCAGTCTTCACAGGGCTCCTTCATGGGACGCCCCCGTTTGAAGCCCTCACTCGCTTGCATCCAAAGTGATGTGACTTGCAGTGAAGTGTACGCCGGAGCACGAACGGCTCATCTAGCAAAAGCGCTAGGGCGCTATCCAAAGTGCGGCAATTTGGCCACAATCACGGCGCCAACCCCCTTTTCCGTAACGTAAGCGTAAAGCATGGTGCACCCGTCAGGCTGTCCGATGGCCCCATCGCTTTAGTCAGTGGCGTCTGCTCCGCCCGGCGATAGGTTCGCTGGAAAAATGAGCAAACGGGAGAGGGATATGGCCACCAGATCAGAAGGCCGCGTTGCCGGGAGAGTGGCGCTCGTCACCGGCGGCGCGATGGGTCTTGGCAAGGCGGATTGCGAAATGCTTGCGCGCGAAGGGGCGCATGTCATCGTGACAGATCGCGACATCGAACTCGCCAGCGCTGTGGCCGACGCCATTGGCGGCGACGCGATGGCGCTGGATGTGACCAGTGAAGCGCAATGGCAGCAGGTAATGGAGGCCGTAAAAGAGCGCCACGGCGGGCTGGATATTCTGGTCAACAACGCCGGCATCGTGATGTTCGAGACGATTGAGGATTGCTCGCTCGATCATTTCAAATTGCAGATGGATGTGCATGTGAACGGCACTTTTCTGGGCTGCAAATATGGGCTGCCGCTGATGCAGGGGCGTCATGAAACGAACGGGGGCGGCGGCTCCTCGATCATCAATATGGCGTCGACATCGGCATTGATGGGGTATCCGGTCATTCCCGCCTACACCGCGGCGAAAGGCGCGATTGCGGCAATGACCCGCTCCATCGCGATCCATTGCCAGGACGAGGATTACGGCATCCGCTGCAATGCGCTGGCTCCGGGCGGGATCGAGACACCGATGGTGATGGGCGTGACCGGGCGCGAGGGCGAGACGCCGATGGAGATACCCGGTGGTCCGCTGCCTTCCGATGCGCTGGGCCATCCTGATGATGTGGCGGCCTGTGTGCTGTTTCTGGCATCGGACGATGCGCGCTTTTTGAACGGGGTGACTCTGCCGGTCGACAATGGCCTCGACGCGCGTCCTCATCATTGAGTTGGCCCACCATGGAATTGGCCAATCACTGACCCCAAGCATCCCGATGCGCCTGAGGGCAACTATAGGTGGTACGTTCTCGCGCTCCTGACACTGGTCAGCATGTTCTCCATCGCGGACCGGCTGGTCTTTTCGATCCTGCTGGAGGATATCAAGGCCGAGTTCGCCTTTTCCGACACGCAGATCGGCTTGCTCGGCGGGCTGGCCTTTGCCGCGACTTATGTGGTGGTCGGCTTTCCCGCCGCGCGGTTGGCCGACCGGTCTGTGCGCAAGAATATCGTTGCGGGCGCCATCGCATTCTGGAGTGCGATGACGGCGTTATGCGCACTCGCCACCGGGTTCTGGACGCTATTCATGGCGCGCACGGGCGTGGGCGTGGGGGAGGGGTGCTCCGGCCCGCCTTCGCAAAGCCTTGTCGCGGATTATTTCCGCCGCGATGAACTGGCCAAGGCGATGGGCTTTCTGACCATCGGGGCAAGCATGGGCACAGCGGGCGGACTGCTGGTCGGCGGGCAATTGAATGAACTGTTTGGCTGGCGCTGGGCGTTTGTGCTGATGGGTCTGCCCGGCATGTTTATCGGCGCGCTGGTGTGGCTGACGATGCGAGAGCCACGGCGGGGGCGTTACGCGCCTGCCAATGCGACGATTGTGCAGCAACCGCTGATGCAGACCGCCCGCGCGCTGACTGGCAACCGCGTCTTTATGGGGCTGGCGGTGGGATGGGCGGTGCAGATCATGATCGGTTATGCGCTCGCCTTCTGGATGGCGGCGGTGATGATGCGCAATTTCGGCATTTCGAGCGGCGATGTCGGCCTTTATCTGGGGGCGGCGTTTTTCATCGGCGGCATCCCCGGTCCGATCCTTGGCGGATATATCGCGGGCTGGCTGACGCGGCGGGATGAGCGCTGGCGAGCTTGGTTGCCGGGCGTGGTGAGTCTTGGATGCGTCCTGCCACTAGGGCTCAGCCTGTCGTCGAGCGGGTTCTGGCCCTTTCTGGGGTTCTTCGCGTTTGCCTACGCGATCTATGTCGCCAGTCAGGCCCCGATCCTGTCCGGCATTCAGGCGGCGGTCGAACCGGGCCAGCGTGGCTTTGCGGTCGCGATTGCGCTGTTCTTCAACAATCTGGTGGGTCAGGCACTGGGTCTTGCAGTGATCGGCTGGGTCAGCGACTGGCTCGCGCCCACCCAGGGGGCGGGGGCGCTGACAATCGCGGTGTTCGGCGTGTGTCTGGCCTCGGGCGTGGTCGCGATGGCAGTGTTCGCGTGGACAGCGGCGCAGATGTCACCGAGCGGCTATCTGGCGCGCATGGCGGCGGATTAGGCTGCTGTTGCGCATTGCAATTATTCCGCCTGTTGCCAGACAGCTGCGCTGGCGCGCTTGTTAAGCACCTCCACAAATCGGGCGAGATTGTCGGTCCCTTCGGGCAGTTTCCAGCCCACGGTAAATCCGAAATGAGCAAAGCAGAAGACGATCAGATCAGCGAAGGTCAACCGGCCTAATGCAAAGTGGTTGCCGTCGCCCAAAACGCTGTCGAAATACCGCCATTTCTCATCCGCCATCGCGGAAAGCTCCGCCCCCGCCTCGGCACTGACCACCGGCATGCGCGGTTCAAACATGGGCCGCCCTGCGCCTGCGCGAAAGCCCATCGTCATCGGCACGACCACTTCCTGATCGAACAATCGCGCCCATTTCCGCACTTCGGCGCGCTCTTTTGCATTTTCGCCAAACAGGTTGGGCTGCGGGTGGCTCTCCTCGATATACTCGCAGATCGGCCAGCTTTCCGTCAGGCATGTGCCGTCATCCAGTTCCAGGGTCGGGATCGTGCCCAGCGGGTTTTTCGCCGTATAATCCGCGCTCGTCCGGTTCTCTCCGGTGATGATGTCATAGTGCTTGCGGGTGAAATCGGCACCTTCCTTCAGGCCTTTTTCAGCCAAGAACATGCGCACAAGGCGCGGATTGGGGCCGAGGCTGGAATGCAGGATGGTCATTAATCTCTCTCCCGTTTCAGGTTTGGATAGAACCCTAGGCAATGGGGGCTTGCGCGTCCCCCTCACAAATGCGCTAGGGGACGGGTGAGAGCCACGAGAGGATCACGCTTCCCCATGCATTTCAATCTGACCGATCAGCAGCGCGAATTACAGGAAACCGCGCGCAAATTCGCCCGGGCAGAGTTGCCCGCTTTGGCCCGCGACATGGAAGAAAAGGACTATCCGGTCCCGCATGACATGCTGCGCGCCTATGGCCAGATGGGCTTTCTCGGCGTCAATTTGCCGGAGGAGTATGGCGGGCTGGGCCTTGGCCATCTTGAGGCGTTGCTGGTGCTGGAGGAATTTGCGCAGGTCTCCAACGCAGTCGCTTTTCCGGTATTCGAAGCGCTGACCGGGCCGGTGCGCACCATCGACAAATTCGGCTCTGATGAAATGAAGCGCCGCGTCTTGCCTGAAGTCATCAAGGGCGAGAAAATCGTGGCGGTTTCTATGTCTGAGCCTGACGCGGGAACCGCGCTGACCGACCTCACCACCAAGGCGAAGGCTGATGGCAATGGCTATGTCGTCAATGGTTATAAACGCTGGACCAGCGGGGGCGGGCATTCCGACTATTACGTGACCTATTGCCGGTTTTCGGATGATCCCGGTGCCAAGGGGATCGGCGCGATCCTGTTGGAAAAAGACATGGAAGGAATGCAATTCGGCAAGCGCGAGGAGCTGATGGGCTTTCGCGGCATCCCGACGGCGGACTTTGCGATTGAGGATGTGAAAGTGCCGGGCGAAAACGTCATCATCGGCGCGGGCGGCTTTGGCAAGTTGATGAGCGCGTTCGGGCTGGAGCGGTGCGGCAATGCGACGCAGGCGCTGGCCGTGGCGGCGGCTGCGCTGGAACAGGCGCTGGAATACACTCAGGAGCGCAAGGCATTCGGCAAGCCCATCGTTGATTTTCAGGCGGTGCAGATGAAGCTGGCTGATATGGCGATGAAGGTCGATGCCGCCCGCCTGTTGATCCACCGCGCGGCGGTTAATGCTGATGCACAGGAGGACGGGTTGCCCACAGTCTACGAATCCAGCCTCGCCAAATGCTACGCCAATGAAATCGTGCGCGACGTGACGGCCCTCGGCATGCAGGTCATGGGCGGATACGGCTATCACAAGGATTACGGCATGGAGCAGCGGCTGCGCGATGCCTATGCATGGGGCATTGCCGGCGGCGCGATTGACGTGCAGAAAACCAACATCGCCAGCGCCATGGTGGGCCGCCGCTTTAACCAGCGCGGATAGTGTGTTCAGGGCGGATTTGCACTTGCGCGGACACGCCGTGCTGCGCATCTAAGGCACATGGACACTGCTTTTGACTCCACGCCTTTGACGCCGCCTGCGACCGGGCCTGCGACCGGGCCTGCAACCGCCCCGGATGCGAGCGATGATGACGCGCTGACGCAGCTTGATCCCGCTTATGTCACTTCGCTGCGGCTGAGTGCGGTCGTCACGGCGATCCCGTTTCTGATCGGGGCTATCGTGGCGGAAAACGTGCTGCACAGCGCCGGCGACGGCGGGATCGAGACGGTTTGGCCGCTGCCATTCGGCGTGCTGATCGGATTGGTCGTGTTTGTCGCGCTGGTCTTCATAATCCGTCTGCCGATGCGGCGCTGGCAGGCGCGTGGCTATAATATGAGCGTTGACCGGCTGCGCGTGGTGCGCGGGATCATGTGGCGCTCCGACACGGTTGTGCCGTTCGGGCGGGTGCAGCATATCGATGTCGATCAGGGCCCGATTGAGCGGTATCTCGACATCGCCACCCTGACTTTGCACACAGCCGGCAGTCACAATGCATCGGTCCACCTGCCCGGTCTCAATCATGCAGTAGCGACGCGGATGCGCGAGGATATTCGCCAGCATATCAAACGGGACACGCTGTGAGCGCAGAGATGAGTGAAGACCTGCCAGCTCGCGCTGTTTCGGTCCCTTCGGTGGGACATGTCGCCGTCCCGAATGCTGAGCGCACCGCCCCGCTCAGTGTACTGATCGGCACCTTATCGAGCATGCAGAACGCGATCTTTCCTGCACTGGCCGCAGCTTTTGGCACGGGCATTTCCGGCTTTGGCATCATCATCGGAGCTTTTGTCGCGGTAGCTATTGCGGCGGTCGGTACGCTTTTCAGCTATCTCCACTGGCGGCGACTCACTTACACAATCGGCGCGACAGACATTCGGGTGGAAAGCGGCGTGCTCAGCCGGTCCGCACGCTCTGTTCCCTATGAGCGGATTCAGGATGTCAGCCTCGAACAAAAGCTGTTGCCGCGCATTCTCGGGCTGGTCTCGGTCAAGTTCGAGACCGGCGCGGGCGGGGCGGATGATCTTGCGCTGTCGTTTCTGACCGAAAAACAAGGCGAGCAATTGCGTGAACTGGTGCGCGAGCGCCGCGACGAGGCAGATGCGCCCGCTGATGGTCAAATCACTGAGGGTGACGCTCAGGGCGCGGCGCCCGCGCGCGAAGAGGACGCAACGCCGCTCTTCGCCATGGGGCCAAAACGTATTTTCACCTTTGGCCTGTTCGAATTCAGCCTCGCGGTCTTCGCCGTGCTGGGCGGTCTTTTACAATATGCCGACAGCTTCTTCGATTTCGAGGTCTGGGACGTCGACTTCTGGCGCGATCTGGCGGAAGAACAGGGTGGCTGGCTGCTGGAGCTGGGAGCCTATTCCCAGATTTTCAGCGCGATTGCCGGGCTGGTGGCGGTTTTCATGATCGGCTCGGCAACCGGTCTGGCCCGGACATTTTCTCGCGAATGGGGCTTTCTGCTGGAGCGAACGCCGCGCGGTTTCCGGCGGCGGCGCGGGCTGTTTACGCGCACCGATGTCGTCATGCCGATTCACCGTGTTCAGGGCGTGACGATTGGCACGCGGCTGCTGCGATACCGGTTTGGCTGGCATTCGCTGCGATTCGTCAGTCTCGCTCAGGATGCGGGCTCTGCCAGCCATGTAGTTGCGCCGTTTGCGCAGTTGGAAGAGCTGAACCCGATCGTGCACACAGCAGGCTTTCACCTGCCCGATGATCGCGCCGACTGGCACCGCGCGACTGTCGCCTATCGCAATGTCTCGATTGTCTGGGATCTGCTATTCTTTGTGATTGCGGGGGTGATCGCCACTCTCGTGACACTGGCTTTCGCGCCTGAATGGACCGGTCTTGCTGTGCTAATCGTTACGGTTGTCGCTGTGATGGATGCGGTGGCGGGCGTGCTTTCATGGCGGTTCAAGAGACATACGCTGGATGCCACCCAAATCGCGGCGGTTTCCGGTGTGCTGGCGCCCTCCACACAGATCGCCACGCGGGTAAAGCTGCATTCGGCAGAGATTTCGCAAGGGCCAATTGCGCGCCATTACGGGTTTGCAACGCTACATCTGGGGCTGGCAGGGGGTGAATTCTCTATCCCCGGCATCCCGTTGCAGCGAGCCCGTCGCGTGCGTGCCAAGGTGCTTCAAACCATTGCCGCGACTGATTTTTCGCAGTTGGAAAGCCAGCACCAGCGCCACGCTGCCTAGGCTCTCAAGTCGCTCCAACCCTGATTTTCGTCGAACTTTTTGGCGACATACCAGCATTGCGGCACGATTTTGAAACCGTGTTCGCGCGCGTCGGCGATCAGACGTTCCACCAGGAACCCGGCGACGCCGCGCCCACCAATCGCTGGCGGGACAATGGTGTGCGTGGCGATGCGTGTGGGATCACTTTCGCCGCCTGCGGGTTCCCAATCGAGATGCCCCGTGATGCTCTCTTCTTCAACGGTCGCGATATATCGGCCCCCGCTCCCACGCGGTTCGTGGCGGATTGTGACCTCCCGATGATCTTTCATGACGCTCTCCTGCAGCTTGCCATCATGCCGATTGGGGCTAGAGGCGTTGGACCATGACCAAGTTCCTCTCCGACAATGCCGCCCCTGTCCACCCTCACGTATGGGAGGCGATGCGCGCGGCTGACAGCGCGGACAATCCTTACGACGGCGATGCCCTGTCGGCGCAGTTGGATGAGCGTTTTGCCGATCTGTTCGGGCGCGATTGCGCAGCGCTTTGGGTGGCGACGGGGACAGCAGCCAATTGTCTGGCGCTTGCCACGATGTGCGAACCGCATGGCGGTGTGGTGTGCCATGAGGAGGCTCATATCGAGGTGGATGAAGGCGGCGCGCCCGGCTTCTATTTACACGGGGCCAAGCTGATCCATGCACAGGGTGACGGCGCGAAGCTGACGCCGGATGATATCGCCGCTGTGATCGACCCGATCCGTAATGATGTGCATCAGGTGCAGCCGCACGCCCTCGCTATCACGCAGGCGAGCGAATACGGGCGCAGCTACACCGCGACTGATCTGGATGCGCTGGCGGCTTTTGCGAAAGAGCGGCGGTTGGGCCTGCATATGGACGGCGCGCGCTTTGCCAATTCTGCTGCGTTTCTTGGCGGAAGCGCGCAAGAGGCGGCGCGCGCGGCCTGCGGACCGGTCGACAGCCTTGCTTTCGGCTTTATCAAAAACGGCGGGATGGGCGCAGAGGCGGTGATCCTGTTCGACCCTGAAGCCGCCGCTCAGGTGCGCTATCGCCGCAAACGGGCAGGGCATCTGCAATGCAAAGGGCGGTATCTTGCCGCACAGGTGCTCGCGATGCTTGAGGATGATCTGTGGCTCCACAATGCCAGCCATTCCAACGCGGCGGCGCAGGAGATTGCGGGCGGATGCGGGGATCGATTGATGCATCCCGTTGAGGCCAACGAGCTGTTTGTGACCCTTTCCGCGTCAGAGCGCGAGGCGCTGCGCGGGCAAGGCTTTGAGTTTTATGACTGGGGCGAGGGGGCCGCGCGGTTCGTGGCGGCGTGGGATACAAAGTCCGAGGACGCACAGGCGCTGGGCTGCGCCATTGCGGGTCTATGAGCGGACAGTCCGGCGGGATGTTGAGGCCCCGCATAATTGTGCCGTTCCTGTTGACAGGGATGATCTGGGGATCGACCTGGTTGGTCATCACCGGCCAGATCGGCGGCGTTCCGGCGGCATGGTCGGTTTTTTACCGCTTCGCACTGGCGACCCCCGCGCTGTTTCTGGTCGCGGCCGTGATGAAGCGCCGCTTGCGTCTGACAGCGCCCGAACACCGGCTCGCACTGATTGTCGGCCTGTTTCAGTTTAGCGGCAATTTCCTGTTCGTTTATCACGCGGAATTGTATGTCACATCGGGCATTGTCGCGATGATGTTTGGCCTGTTGATGGTGCCCAACGCTTTGTTTGCGCGACTGTTTCTGGGCGAGCGCGCGCATGGCAGATTTGTGCTGGGCAGCGCGATCGCGATTGTCGGCGTTTCGTTCTTGCTGGTGCACGAATGGCAGGCCAATCCCGATGCAGGCGTTATCGGGGGGAATGTCACGCTGGGCATTGGCCTCGCAATGCTGGGCATTCTGGCGGCGTCTGTGGCCAATGTGGTGCAGGCCAACCCCGTGGGTCGCGGAGTTCCGATGGTCAGCCTGCTGGCATGGGCGATGCTGTACGGGACGATCTTTGATCTTGGCTTTGCATCAGTTACCGCTGGTCCGCCGCCGCTGCCGACAGCTCCCGAATATTGGGCGGGCATTGTCTATCTGGCGCTCATCGGATCGGTGGTGACCTTTCCGCTGCACTATAATCTTGTGCGGGAGATCGGCGCGGGGCGCACGGCCTACAATTCGATCCTGACGATTTCGGTCGCGATGCTCCTGTCGACGCTGTTCGAGGATTATCTTTGGACGTGGCTGACGATCAGCGGGATGGGACTGGCGGTTGTCGGCATGATTGTGGCGTTGAGGGCGAGGCAGAAGAAACAGGTTTTGTCTCACACGAAGGCACGAAGGCACTAAGATGTTGGCGCCCGCCCGAAGGGCCATTTCTAAACCGGCTGCTTGGGATTAGAAACGCCTGCGGCGGGCGAATTGATCTTCGTGCTTTAGTGCCTTCGTGTGAAAATCAGACAAGCGCAGACAACCCCTCAACATAGGTCGGATATTCCGGCTTCCATCCCAACACCCGTTTCGCCTTGCCGTTGGCCACGCGGCGGTTCTCTGAATAAAAACCGCGCGCCATTTCTGACAGGTTTGCTTCTTCAAGCGTTTCCAGCGGCGGTGGGTCGATCCCCAGCAACTGGCACGCATATTCTGTCACTGCATTGCCGCTCGCGGGCAGATCATCGCCCAGATTATATGCGCCCGCCGGGGCGTCCTGCATCATCGCAGCGAACACCCCGCTGACAATGTCATCGACGTGAACCCGGCTGAAAACCTGCTCCGGCAGATCAATTCGCCGCGCGCGGCCATCGCGTACCCGATCCAGAGCGCTGCGGCCCGGTCCGTATATTCCCGGCAGGCGAAACACGCGCGCATTCATCGCTATCCATGCAGCATCCGCCTCGGCCCGCGCATTTCGGCGGCCTGCACCGGTTTCGGCCACAGTCGGCGTGCTCTCATCGACCCACGCGCCTTTCTGATCACCATAGACGCCGGTGGATGAAAGATAGAACAGCGCGCGGCCCGTCAGCTGATCGCCATAGGCTTCCAGAACAGGGTCCAGGCCCGAAGCGCGATCAGGCGGGACAGAAGAGAGAATATGCGTGGCCGTTGCGATGGCCGCCCCGACTTCTTTGCGATCCTCAAAATCCAGATCACCCGCGCTGCCCGTTGCGCTCACGCTCCAACCCTTGTCCTGCATCGCCGCAGCCACCCGTTTCGCGGTGTAGCCCAGCCCGAATATCAACAAATGCGCCATTCGTGATGCTCTGCCGCTGGACGCGGGGACAAATCAATCTAAATCAGCGGTCATGGATATCGCGACAACCCCGACAAACCCCGAAGGCAACCCCGAAATGGCGGATGCCGCCCGCACCCCGCACGATCCGCCGGTGATCCGGCGTGAAGATTACAAGCCGTTCGCGTGGCTGCTGCCAGAGACAAAGCTGCACTTTTACCTCGGCGTAAAAGAGACGCGGGTTCACTCAACTCTCTCGGTTACGCGCAATCCGGCGGCGGAACCCAGCAATCTGTTGCGCTTGAATGGCGACGGGCTGACCGCGGCAAGTGTCAAAGTCGATGGCGAATCGACCGACGCGTGGGAGATGGACGGGGCCGACCTCGTCGTCACTCTTGGCGGCGATGCGCATACGGTTGAAATTGTCACTGTGATTGATCCCGGCGCCAACACCGCATTGATGGGACTTTATGCCTCGGGCGGGATGCTGTGCACCCAATGCGAGGCGGAGGGTTTCCGCCGCATCACCTTCTTCCCCGACCGACCCGATGTGCTGTCCACCTATTCAGTGCGGATGGAGGGCGACAAGGGCCTTTTCCCGATCCTGCTGTGCAATGGCAATCTGACCGCCTCGGGCGCGCTCGAAGAAGGTCGCCATTTTGCCGAGTGGCACGATCCCTGGCCGAAGCCGTCTTATCTGTTCGCACTGGTCGCAGGCGATCTGGTCGCGCATTCAGGCCCCTTCACCACGCGTTCCGGCCGCGAGGTTGAATGCAACATCTGGGTCCGCAAGGAAGATATCGACCGCACCGATCACGCGCTGCAATCACTCCACCGTTCGATGAAGTGGGACGAGGATGTCTTTGGGCGCGAATATGATCTCGACCTCTATAACATCGTCGCCGTCAGCGATTTCAACATGGGGGCGATGGAGAACAAGGGGCTGAACGTCTTTAACACCAAATATGTGCTGGCCGATCCCGACACTGCAACCGATGCCGATTTTGACGCGGTCGAAGGGGTGATCGCGCATGAATATTTCCACAATTGGTCGGGCAACCGCATCACCTGTCGCGACTGGTTCCAGTTGAGCCTGAAAGAAGGTTTCACCGTACTGCGGGATCAGCTGTTTTCGCAGGACATGCGGGGCGAAGCGGTCAAACGGATAGAGGATGTGCGTATCCTGCGTGCGGCGCAATTCCCCGAGGATGCCGGGCCGCTCGCCCATCCGATCCGCCCGGACAGCTATCGC
>JGI12109J20283_10532670_pt1 | contig 42389 bp, 38 predicted proteins | sample ElkSlonscriptome_12_FD_20283 | JGI IMG/M metagenome (IMG submission 20283)
CGCACGTACGGCTCGAGAATGGTGACCATGGCCGGTGCGGCAATGAACTCCAGCGGCACGGCAACCACCTGATAGCCGCGCGCCAGATCACCACCGCCCACGCGTGGCGTCAAGTTTCCGCGGATGGCGTCCGACACCGGCAACACGTGATAGCGGTCTTCGCGCCAGATCAAGGTGGCACCGTTCCAGCGCAGCAGCATTTCCAATATCGGCATGATCTGGTCGCGAGTCACCGGCTTGGCCGTCGAAAAAGTCACCTCACCGGAAATGCCCGGCGCAATGACGTAGTTTTCCTGCAGCATATGGCCAAGTATGGCGTGAATCACTTCCTGAATGCCCTGCGCCTCGAAATTGAGCGTCACTTCACCCTCACCCTCGGGAATCGGTGCCGGACGATTGGCTGCCTCCCGGTTCAGAAAAACGCCACTGCCCGGAAACGTCTCGTTCGCCTGAAAAATCGAATCCGGATCGACCTCCTCTTCACCCAGATCAATCGAATCGCTGGAGTCGGACATCAAGGCCCCAGGGCCGGCCGGGCGCGTCGGATCGGTATCGATCGCGCGCTGCTGCTGTGTGGCGCAGGCCGTCAACAGCAGCGTCAGCGTGATTACGCCGATCAGTTTGTGAAATGAAAACTGTGATTGCATGCAATCGTCCATGGTCTGTAAATCTGAAATCGGGTCAGTGCTTGTTCTTTTCGTGGCCATGCCTAGCCTCCACCCTGCTGTTCTCGCGCCCGCCGTTCGGCTTCAGCGCGAAGCTGGGCGCGTCGTTCTGCAACACGGCGCCGCACCTCCTCGGCACGGGCCCGTGCTGCAGCCTCAGCGTCGTCGTTGTTCACCGGTTCGCTCGGTGATGGCTGCTGCTGTTGAGCCGTTTGCGGGCTGGGCCGACGCTGCGGTGTGGCCGCGGCCAGCGCTCGTGTTTCGACTTCCAATTCCAACTCGGCTTCCTCGCCGCGGTCGGTCACAAATCGCACGCCGCGACTGCGGATTTCGTCAATGCGCCAGGCCGCCTTGTCGCCTTCCATCGACATACCTTCGCGCAGCACCAGCGTTTCATTGGTGTTGCGATCATTGACCATCGCCAACTTCATTTCCGGCGTGATGATGATACCGGCGACTTTGGCATTCAAATCGGGCGTTGGTTCCTCGGTGATTTCTTCGACCACCGGCACATCGACCACTTCTTCGCCGCTGTCAATAACCGGCAGCGATCGGTCTTGAAAGAACAACGGACGGTTGGTAATTACAGCAAACTCGGACAGGTCGTCCAGCGCAATATCCGGCGTGCGTGCATCCAGGCTGGCACGCGGCGGCAGCGTGGCTGATTCGATCGCATCGACATTGACCCGGCCGAACAGCAACAACAGCAGCACCGCGAGCAAGACCAACCCAGCAATGCCAGCCAGCAGCAACACCGTCAGCAGATTCGTGCGCGTATCAAGCTGAATCATGTATTGGTCTCACCTGGCTGGTTGATATAGCCGGCCATCTGGAACTGAATATCCAGTAGACCATAGGTTGCACGGCTGCGACGATTGTCGCGCATTTCCGGTCGATAGCGCTGATTGATGCGTAAGTTGTCGATAAAGATCAGTGGTACCGAGCTTTCGAGCTCATGCAGCACGTTGATGAAATCGTCGAGCGGACAGCTCATGCGAACATCCACGCGGACGACTTCGAACAGCTCGGGCTCACGCGCGCGCTGCGGCGCCGTGTTCGAAATCTGGCAAAGATCGGGATCGGCTGTTTCATTATCAATCCATTCGCGCAGCGTACGGATCAGGCCGGCTGCGGCGATGCTGAATTGATTTTCAGGCAGGAAAAGCGCACTGTCCAGGCGTTCGGACTGCAAACGATCGAGGCGGTCTTCCAGCGCAGAACGCTGAGCAGCGGTTGCCTTGAAGCGTGCGATCTGTTGTTTCAGATCCGAAGTCTGGCTGCCCAACTCGACATGCCGCATGATGAACCAGTGGAAACCGACCAGGTAGACCACGATCAAGGCAATCAACAGCAAGCCGATGGCCAGCGGCCGGCCCTGTTCACGATCGGGAAGCAGCTGCATCAGCTGCGCTCCGGGTCGATGGTGGTCGCCGTCGTCGGCTGATTGACGCTCTCATCATCCGCTTCCGGTGATTCGACCGGTTCATCCAGCGCTATCATCGAACTGGGCCGCAGGATGGCAGTGGTTGTGAAGTTTTCCTTGCCGCTATTCGGATCCATGCGGATCGGGCCCTGGAAACTCGGTGACTCCAGCAGCGGCGACTCATTCATGATCTCGATGACTCGCTGCGAACCGTCGGCCAGGCCCTGGACAATGACTTCATCACCCTGAATCTGAAAGCGCTGCAGCCAGATATCGCGCGGCATGATGCGCGTCATTTCAGCCAGCAACTCGATCGCGGCGGGTTGCCGTGCTCGCCGATCCGACAAGAAATTGGCCGCCAGCAGCGACTGGTCAAGCTGTTCCTGCAGCTGCATGACCTGGCGGGCTTCAACGCGCTGACGATCGGCTTCCGCCTGGAGCGTTTCAATTGCATTTTCGCGCAACCAGATGGACTGGAACATGACCACACCGAGTACGGCAAACAGGCCCAGCGCCAGCATGACATTGAAGCGGGCGCGCGCATGCACGTAGTGGGCGCGCTGCGATTCTGGCAACAGATTGAAGCCTTCGGGCACGGCCTGTTCCTGGTCCTCGCCAGCTCGATCTCGAAGCGTATCAAGCCCATGAATCTGGATGCCGATCGCCTTCAGCCTTGCCAGCAGCGGTGCTAATTGTTCTTTTGGTACCAGCCGGAGCTGGACCTTGATCTGGTTGCGACGCGCCTCGGCTGGCTTTTCATCCGATCGCTGAACGCGCTGATCAACAAACACCTGATCGGCTCTGAATGGCGACAGCTGATCCAACTGGTAGGCCACGGTCTGCTGCAAATTGGCTTCGACTGCGGCCGGCAGTTCTACCGGCAGGGCCAGATAGTGTTCAGGGGGAAGACACACGCGGATCTCAGGCTGTCCATCGGTAAATTCCGCCAGCAGATCCTTCCAGCGATTGGCCAGCAGCTCAACATCCTCACCGGCGCCGAACACATCCAGCGGCAGATTACGGTCCGGTCCCGGTCGAACGATGCGCAGATCACCACCGCCGGTTTGAGCCGGAATAATCCAGAGTTCAGGCTTGGGCGGCATCATCCGTCTGGCAATGTGCGCCGGCACCAGGGCAGACAATTCACTGCCCCACCAGGACAGAAACGCCGGCAGCGGCGTGGCCTGATAGCGGGCACGAAATTGCTCGCGACTGGATTGCAGAAAGGACTGGATCATGGGTTTATCTGATTACGGATGTCCGTCAGTAGTTCAATATTGTTGTGCTTGATCAATCAAGCAATCGGGCGGCATGCATGGCTGGCATGAAGCAGCGTCAAACTCCGGACGATCTAATCCGTGACGTTTTCGATCCAGCGCACAATCCTGAATGGCCGACCGCGCTGGTCGGTACCCAATCGAATAGTGGCGAGGATTTCAGTCCAGGTACCACTGTCCAGCGTGGCCTTGACCTTGATCGTATGAGTCAAGCCTCCCCCACGCTGATTGACCGGTGTGCCATCCGGCAGCTGCAATGGCACCTCATCGGATGGATGATACTGCGAACGTTCTTCTATAAACAGGTTCGCCGATTGCATGTCCATTTCCGGCAGTGCAGCCAGTACGCTGGCCGGGGCAAATGCCGGATTGACCATGGATCGTCCAGAATGAATTGTAATCGAATCCTCGATACGTTTGAACAACGGCCAGCTCATGCCGATAACCTGCTGCAGTTCATCGATCGAGGTGAACGGCGCATTGGCCGGTCCGTAGGGATAGCCAGCACTCTCGTATTCGCGCTGTTCCGCGCCATTGATTCGGACCTGATCGTCCGGATCAACCCAGTCGGCCATCGCATCGGTCAGCTGTTCGGCCTGCTGTAGATCCAGCCCCTGAGTCACCAGCAGGTTGATCATCATCTCCGGCATTGATTGCGGCGCGGCGTTGATATCCAACAAGCCGCTTTCGTCGGTCATGCGCACTTCGACTTCGGCACCGGTAAATTCGAATTGATAGGGACGACCATCGGCGACCCAGCGCGTCATCAGATCAGGATTGCGCAGCTCGACGACGGCGCGGTGCAGACCCGCTTCGGCCGCATAGCGTGCCGCCGTGGTATCGAACAGGAAGCGGGACTGCAGGCTCTCGGTGCGTGCCAACACGGCGAAGCTGCCAATGATGATAGTGAGCAGCGCCAGCATCCACAGCACCACGATCAGCGCGATGCCGCTGTGGTACTTCGGCGCCCGATAGCGTAACGATTGAAAGGCCACTGCCGACATGCTTATTGCTGCTCGCGCTGATTCGGTCGCTGCCTGGGCCCGATCGGCGTACTGATCAGGTTCGGATCACGCGTAACCCGCGCGCCCACCGCGGCGTTATCGACCATGATCGGGGTATTCAGCGTCGGCCAGATCAGACCGTTATCGCGCGGTAGATCCATGTGCATCGAAATGGCCAGCGGCATGCGCTCGGAAAATTCCCAGAAATTCCCCCAGAACACGTCCTCCCCGTCCTCGGTAAAACCGAGAAATTCAAACGCGATATCGCCAACGTTTTCCAGCAGCGTAATCGGTGGCTCGGCATCCAGATTGCCGGGCTCGTAGCTATTCAGCATGGCAAAGGCAAACACCAGGTCCATGCCCTGCTCGCCGCGCTCGATGCGGAATTCCTGTACATACGGCCCGCCAAACCCCAGATAGCCCGGCAATGGCGCAACCAGCCGGATGCGATCGTCTTCACCTTCAAAACGAATCGGCGGCGACTGGCCGCCCTCGTCCTGCTCGATGATCAACGGTTGGGCCAGTGAAATTTGCCGGCGAACGAATTCATGCGCCAGACGGATGCGATTGGTTTCTTCAATGCGTTCCTCGCCGCTGGTCGACGCGCGAACGCCCGCCCGGAAGCCACCGTAGGCCATGGCCATGATGATGGCAATCAGCGCAGTTGCAAGCAGCAGTTCGATCAGCGTGAAGCCGGATTGCCGCGTAGCATTGTGATATCCCGAATTCATCATCGCCCCAACTGTCGTTCGGCAAAGAAACGATCGACCGAGCGCAGCGTTTCAAACGTCGCCGAGCGCTCGGAGTAATCGTCACCCCAATAGACGGTCAGAACGACGCGATACAGGTCAACCGGCAGCTCGTCGTAGTTGGCCCCGCTGTCGCTTTGAATGAAATACGGCTCGATGTCCATCGTCCAGCGATAACGTTCGTTGACTTCGCCACCATATTGGCCCGGCTGCGGCATGCTTTCAATGCCGACCATGTCGAGCTGGGCCTGGGCAATCAAGGCCGCCTGGGTGAAATCAGCACTGCGACGGGTGTTGCTGACCGAAGTACTCAGAATCTGCAATATGATGCCGAACAACACCGCAAAGATGGCAAATGCGGCCATGACTTCGACCAGGGTAAATCCGGCCTGCGCGTGCCTGTACGCGTGAGTCAAACATGGCGGTCGCAGACCGCTCCGCATAGACTGTGGCAACCCAGCCATCATGCATCCTCCGGCGGATCCTGGCTGATTTCACCGGTCAACCAACCGACGGTGACATACCATTTGCGCTCATCGACGCTCAGCAATACGCTGCCGCCGGTCGACGCGCCGTCCGGATAGAACCGAATGCCACCGGCATTCTCCCCGGTCAGTTCCGAACGCGCGGTGCTCAAGGTGATATCCAGGCCTTCGGGCAATGCCTCGGGCTCACGACCGGCCGCCTGCCAGGTGCGCTGCTCGGCATCGACCAGAAATACCTGCTCCTGTCGTTGCACGATCGCCTGGCCGCGCGTGTGGCGCAGGCCGGCAATGACATCGCGTACTTCATTGCGAAGTTCAGCCGCAGAAATCGAACGGCTCAATGATGCCCCGACAAGTCCGAACAGCATCATCACAAGGATAATCACAACCATCAATTCAATCAGGCTGAATCCGCGCATCAAGCCCGGATGCCTGAGAAGTTTTTCCGGCTGTTTCAGCACCAGAGAGTCAATTAATTGGCGTTGGTGACATCGCTATCCCTGCCTTCGCCTCCAGCAGCGCCGTCAGCACCCAGAGAGATGATGTCGAAATCTCGCTGCTGACCAGGGAACCGNTACTGGTATGGATTGCCCCATGGGTCGTTCAGGTTCGAATTGTTGACGTAGGGCCCATTCCAGTTGGAGGCATTACCCGGCTGTTCAACCAACTCACGCAGTTCGCGCGGTGCACGTCCTGTATCCAGATAGAACTCATCCACCGCCATCGACAGGCGTTGAACTTCCGCCACGGCCGTGCGCGCTTTGGCATCCTCGCCACGCCCCATGATATTGGGCACGACCAGGCCTGCGATCAGACCGAGAATAATCAGCACTACCAACAGCTCAACCAGCGAAAAACCCTGGCTCGATTGTTTGATATTCATACCTTTACCCTGTATTCAATATTCAGTAATTGGACCGCATCAAGCCCTAAAGTTTCGTCAGTAGTTGCGTACAACTACCCCACAAGCTCATTGATGCCCAGAATTGCCATCAGAACCGACATCACGATGGTTCCGATCAATGCAGCAAGTCCCAGCGTCAGCGCTGGCACCAGCAGGGCCATGATCCGATCAATCGTGGTCTTGACCTCACGATCGTAAGTATCGGCTACCTTCAGCAGCATCTCATCCAGCTGGCCGGTCTCCTCACCAACGTTGACCATCTGCAGCGCCAAGCGCGGGAAATGACCGCTTTCATTCAGTGCGCGCGCCAGCGGCATACCGGTCTTGACTTTCTTTGCCGCTTGAGCCACGTCGTCCTGTAAAACTGTATTGCTCATCACATTTCGCGAAATTGATATGGCCGACAGTAGCGGCACGCCATTGATCAAAAGCGTGCCTGCCGTTCGCGCCAGACGCGCCATCTCGATTTTGGCAATCACATCACCGACCCATTTCATCGACAGGAAGCGCGAATCCCATACCCTGCGAGACTTCGAGTTACTCATCTGTGAACGAAACCAGAGTACCAGCAGTAAGGCAATGCCAATCAACCCCCACCAGAAATTCTGCAGCAATTCACCAACAGCCATGACAATACGCGTCAACAGCGGTAATTCGGCGCCAAAATCTTCAAACATCGGCGTAAATTGCGGGATGACATAGACCATCAGCAGCAGCAAGGAAGCGACCGCCAGAATGACCAGCAGTGCTGGATAAATCAACGCTGAAACAACACCGTCCTTGAGTTCCTTTGCGCGCTCCAGGTATTCGGCCATTCGCGCCAGGGTCTGGTCCAATGCACCCCCCAGTTCGCCGGCGCGCACCATATTGATGTAGAAGCGCGAAAACACGCCGTGCCGTTCTTCCAGGGCTTCGGACAGCGAAATCCCTTCGCGTACGCGATCGCGGATCTTGGTCAGCACGTTGCCGATCCGCTCGTTGGCGGCCAGTTCGACCAGAATGCCCAGCGAGCGATCCAGCGGCAGACCAGCGCCAAGCAGCGTGGCCAGCTGGCCGGTAATGTCGCCGATTTCTCGCTGCGATAAGCCCTGGCGACCGCGAAACAGGGTTTCCAGGCGAAAACCGCTGCCCACTTCACGGGCCTGTACCGGAATATTGCCGGTTTCCTGAATATGCGCAATGACGAGATCGGCGCTGGGTGCTTCCATTTCGCCGGTCAGTGTTTCACCGCCAGGCGTCACAGCCTTGTATTCAAATAGCGCCATACCAGCGGACCCTTATGATTCCTGCGTAACGCGCAGTACTTCTTCCTGCGAGGTAATGCCCTGCAGCGCTTTGAGCATGCCGTCCTGATACATCGTGCGCATGCCTTCCTGAATGGCCTGACGCTCCAGGTCGCCGGAAGTGGCCTGCTTCATGACCATCCGGCGGATTTCATCGGTCATCAGCAGCAGCTCGATGATACTGGCGCGGCCCTTGTAACCGGTCGGGTTTTCATCCGAGGTGCCCGGGCGATACAGCGTAATATCAGATGCATTGGTCAATTCGTCGAGTCCGAGTTCGCGGACCATTTCCGGCAGCACTTGATAGGCCTCGCGTGTGGCTGGGTCGAGTCTTCGCACCAGCCGCTGCGCCATGATGGCGTTGACGGTCGAAGTCAACAGATAATCTTCAACGCCCATATCCAGCATACGGGTCACGCCGCCTGCGGCGTCGTTGGTGTGCAGTGTCGACAGCACCAGGTGACCGGTCAGCGCCGACTGGATTGCAATTTTGGCCGTTTCAAGATCGCGCATCTCACCGATCATGATCACGTCCGGATCCTGTCGAACGATCGCGCGCAGTGCGCTGGCAAAGTTCAGGCCAATCGATGACTTGGCCTGGATCTGATTGACGCCCTCAAGCTGGTATTCGACCGGGTCCTCGACCGTGATGATCTTGCGCGAAGGTGCATTGAGCTGACTCAGCGCGGTATACAGCGTGGTGGTCTTACCTGAACCGGTCGGGCCGGTGACCAGGATAATGCCGTGCGGCATTTCCAGCGCCTTGATGAAGGCATCGCGCATGTCATCGGCAAACCCGAGCGCGGCAAAATCCAGCGTGACCGCTTCGCGATCGAGAATACGCATGACCACGCTTTCGCCATGCGAGGTCGGCACTGTCGACACACGCAAATCGAGCTCCTTGCCCTGAACCCGGTGCATGATGCGGCCATCCTGCGGCAGGCGGCGCTCTGCAATATTCAACTTGGCCATGATCTTGACGCGCGAAATCACGGCCGCGGTTGAACGCGACGGCGGCGCTTCGACTTCCTGCAGTACGCCATCAATCCTGTAGCGTACTTTCAGGCGGTTTTCGAACGGCTCGATATGAATATCGGACGCGCGCGCTTCGACCGCGCGCTGCAGAATCAGATTGACCAGGCGGATCACCGGTGCCTCGGAGGCCAGGTCGCGCAAGTGCTCGACATTTTCCTCGTCGTCGCTCTCGATATCGGAGCCCAGGCCCTCGGCAATCTGGCCCATGGCGCTGCGCCCGCCGCCAAAGTAGCGCTCGATCTGATTATCAATTTCAGACGAGATTCCTACCCGCGGCTGAATCTGGAGGCCCGTCGCCATCTTCAGCGACTTCAACAGCATCGGATCCTGGGGATCGGCCATGACCACTTCCACCGCATCGTCGGTGACCCGAATCGGCACCAGGTGCTGCTGCTTCATGAATCGAATGGCAATACTGTCGATATCCGGCGCCTGCTCTGGATAATCACTATCGGACAACAGCGGAATATCGAGCAGTTCGGATTGCGCATTGGCCAGATCGCGCTCGGAGACCAGCCCAAGCCGCACCAGCAGGGTCAGCAAGTTGCCACCATGCTGGTCACGGTAGGCCCGCGCGCGGGCCAGATCCTCAGGTTTCAACCGATTCTGATCGATCATCAGCTGGCACAAGTCTGCGGCCCGGTCTTCCAGGTGGCTTCCAACCTGGGGTAGCAGGTCCGTATCCTGTACAGCAGTCAGCGGTTCAGTTTCCATGGCAATAGCGCCTATTCACACGATACAAATGGCCACAATCATTGACCATGGCCCGGTGGGGTCGGGGCCGATATCGCGCCACTCGGCGAAGCTCATTATTCATTTGAAACCACCAAACTGTCCGCCTCGCACGTGGATTGACGTTTTTTCAGTCACTACAGCAGCCTGTTTCGTCGTGTGAAGAGAGTTCAATTATAGGTCTTGTTTATCAGCATGCCGCAAGTATGGACAATGCGCTGCCGGCACGGTTCACTCGCAGGAATCCCAATCGACCAGCACGGCCTGCGCTCACCGGGTCTTTCGCGTGAACACGACGTCTTCAAGAAACGGCCGATTCATCAAGATCCAGCAGGCCACTGGCACCACAGCCGGTAACATCAGGTAGCCCAGTTGATAAAACAGGGCAATCATGTTTGGTTCAAGTACGGACTCGGCCACCGTTGCAGCTGCCTCCGGCCCGAGCCGAAACGCCATGTCTTTCCAGGTTTCCCAGAACACGCCCCAGATCACGACCAGCGACACCACCAGGTAGCCGATCACCATCTGAACGATCCGGCGCTTGGCCGTCAGCGGAGTGGCCATGATCAGGCCAAACAGCAACGCCATGCCCCAGGCATAAATCATCGGATTGATGAATGCATTCAGCAATGCAATCTGGCCCTCGACCTGACGCGCCATCTGAATGGCGGTCTGGATTTCAAACTTGTACTGCAGTTGCACGATGCGCTCGAACACATCAGGTGATGTAGTGGTCATCAGCCACTCGGTAATGCGCGCCGGCAGGAACATCAGCGCATCGGCAAAAAAGAACCACAGAAAAAAGCCCATCGGCAGATACAAGGCGGCCAGCAGAAACATTTCCTTGATCGGATCGCCCTGCTTTTCCTCCGAATCAGAGTGGGGTTGACCCTGGTTGCCACTGTGCGGCTGGTTCGTCTGTTCAGGTGATCCCGACATGAGCTCATCAGAGCCGGAATCAGAGTGTGAGCCTGTTGGGTCGTGCGGATCGGATGAACTCATAGCCATACTCGCTTAGTCACAATCTACATCGGGCCGTGATGAAACGGCGAAATCAGGAAGTCATTGTAGTCAATCAGCTAACCCATTCGCGCGCGTTTTCGAACATGCGCATCCATGGAGAACGATCGCCCCATGTTGGTGGCGCCCATGAGAAATTGACGGCGCGCAGCAGGCGCTCGGGATGCGGCATCAAGATCGTCACGCGTCCATCCTGATTGCACACGCCGGTGATGCCATCCGGCGAACCGTTCGGATTGTCGGGATAGTGCCTGGCAGTCCGGCCCCTTCCATCGACATAGCGCATGGCCACCTGGTTGGCCAGATTGGCCGCCTGTTGATGCTGTGCAAACTCAGCGCGACCCTCACCATGGGCCGTGGCCACGGGTATGCGGCTGCCGACCATGCCGCGGAAAAACAGCGAGGGTGAGTCGGCAACCTCGACCAGGCTCAGGCGCGCCTCGAACTGGCGTGACCGGTTGTGCACGAAGCGCGGCCAGTGCTCGCTGCCCGGAATCAGGTCATTTAACGATGACAGCATCTGACAGCCATTGCAAACGCCCAGCGCGAATGTGGCGGTATCGTTCAGAAAGGCCTCGAACTGATCGCGCAACATCGAGTTGAACAGTATCGACCTTGCCCAACCATTGCCTGCACCGAGCACGTCGCCGAAGGAAAAACCACCGCAGGCGACCAGACCGACAAAACGCGCCAGCGCGACCCGGCCGGATTCGAGGTCGCTCATATGGACATCGACTGGCGTAAAGCCAGCGCCAAGAAAAGCCATCGCCATTTCTCGCTGGCCGTTGACGCCCTGCTCGCGCAGAATCGCTACCTCCGGCTTATGTCCGCCAATCGCCGGTGCTCCAACCGGAACATCCGGATCAAATGTCAGTCGGGGGCTCAAGCCGGGTCGAGACCAGTCAGACAGCGCCTCGAACTCCTCGTCAGCACAATCCGGATGATCGCGCAGGCGCTGGATGCGATAACTGGTTTCACTCCAGACCTGATGCAGATCGGCCATGGCTTCGTCCATCAACAGCCCGGACCGGGCATCCCGGATGGTCAAGCGATCATGCTCAGCCGGCACGGCAATCGTGTGCAAGCAGGACGCCAGACCCGCCTCAGCCAGACGTTGTGAAACCGCAGCCTGATCACGCGCATTGCATTGCATGACCAGGCCAATTTCTTCGTTGAACAAATAGGTCAACGGATCAACGTCCGGTGGCAACTGCACATCCAGTCCGGTATGCCCTGCCAATCCCATCTCCAGCAGGCTGACCAACACGCCACCATCGGAGCGGTCGTGAATGGCCAGCAACAGACCCTCTCGAATCAGGGCCTGAACTTCATGAAACATGGCCGATAGCGCGGCCGGTTCATCAACATCCGGCACAGCGCCCAGCGCTCGTTGGCAAAGCTGTGCCAGCGCCGAACCACCCATGCGCTGCTGGCCCAGGTCAATCAACAGCAGCACGGTGTCCTGTTCACCAATGTTGAGTTCGGGGCTTATCGCGTGCCGAACGTCAGGCACGGGCGCGAATGCGGATACGATCAGCGATACCGGCGCGGTCATTCGAAATTCCTGGCCATCGGCCTGCCAGTGGGTCTGCATGGACATCGAGTCCTTACCCACTGGAATCGCCAGGTTCAACTGCCGGCAGAACACCATAGCTACGGCCTCGACGGTGTCGCGCAGCACAGCATCCTGGCCAGGCGCTCCGGCCGCGGCCATCCAGTTGGCCGACAATTTGACTCGATTCAGTCCCTCCACCGGCGTGCCAACCAGGTTGGTCAACGCTTCAGCAATGGCCATTCGGCCAGAGGCCGGACCGTCCCAGATCGCCAGCGGCGTCCGTTCACCTATCGCCATCACTGTTCCGGAATACCCACGATAGTCACTCAAGGTAACGGCACAATCGGCGACCGGTATCTGCCAGGGGCCGACCATCTGATCTCGCGCACTCAAACCGCCCACCGTGCGGTCGCCGATCGTGATCAGGAACTGTTTGCTGGCCACCGACGGAATACGAAGTATGCCCTTGAAGGTTTCGGTCAGATCAAGCGCAGGGAGATCCCGATGTTGAATTGCAACCGGTTTGCGCTGGGCGTCCCGCAGCATCCTGGGCGTCTTGCCAAGCAGCACATCCAGATCCAGATCCACAGGGTGCAAGCCCTGCGTGGTTCCATCCCGTGCAGCGCGATCCGTCAACAGCAGCCGGTGCGACTGGGTCGCAGCGCCCAGGTCGGCATAAGGGCAGCGCTCGCGACGGCAAATCTGATCAAACTCTTCCATCCGTGCAGGGCGAATCGCCAGCACGTAGCGTTCCTGTGCTTCGTTGCACCAGATCGCGACCGGCGCCAGTGAGGGGTCTGCCGTTGGAATCTCGCGCAGTTCCAGTTCGGCGCCGACGCCGCCATCATGCAGCAGCTCGGGTATGGCGTTGGACAATCCGCCTGCACCGACATCATGCATCGAGGCAATCGGATTGCGGTTGCCATTTTCGTCCATCTGGCTCCAGCAACGGTCAATGACTTCCTGACAGCGCCGCTGCATTTCCGGATTGGCGCGCTGAACCGAAGCAAAATCCAGCGCTTCACTGGACTGGCCCGAATCCAGGCTCGAAGCTGCACCACCGCCAAGCCCGATCAATAGTGCCGGCCCGCCCAGCACGATGATCCGATCACCGGGCTGTAACGACCGTTTGCTGGTCTGACCGTGCATGATCATGCCGGCACCGCCAGCCAGCATGATCGGCTTGTGATAGCCCCATAGGCGATCATCCACCTGCTGACTGAAGCTGCGGAAATAGCCAAGCAAATTCGGTCGACCGAATTCATTGTTGAATCGAGCGGCGCCAACCGGACCTTCGATCATGATGTCCAGTGCCGAAGCCTGACGCGATGGCGCAGCCGGGCTGATTTCCCAGGGCTGCTTGAATCCGGGAATATTCAAATTGGATACACTGAAGCCGGTCAGGCCGGCAATCGGGCGAGCGCCGCGGCCAGTCGCAGATTCATCGCGAATTTCTCCTCCTGCGCCCGTTGCGGCACCGGGGTCTGGCGAAATTGCAGTCGGATGGTTATGCGTTTCAACTTTGATCTGGACGTGTTGTCTCAGCGCAAGCTCGTGCCATTCCGGCCTGGCTATCGTAGTGACCAGTACAGTTGCGTTGAACCCCTCCAGTACGGCCGCATTGTCATCATAGGCAACGATCACGCCCTCGGGTGTGGCTGCATGAGTCTTGCGAACCATACCAAACAGGCTGTCCTGCAGCGGCTGACCGTCAATACGCCAATCGGCGTTGAAGATCTTGTGTCGACAGTGTTCGGAGTTGGCCTGCGCGAACATCATCAACTCCGCGTCGGTCGGATCACGATTCAATGCGGAATATGCGTCAACCAGGTAGGCCATTTCTTCCCGGTTCAGCGCCAATCCGAGTGTATCGTTGGCCTGAGCCAGGCTGGCGATTGGGTCATCACCCAACTCAATATGCTCGAGAACAGCGGGCGGCAACGGATCAAACCAATGGCTCAATTGCTCGAAATCAAGCACAACGGATTCGGTCATCCGGTCATGCAACGCCATCAATGCCGAAGCGGGTAACTCGTTCAGCGGATACTCGGCACATTCAATGACCAGGCCATGTTCGATACGGTCAATCTGAGCAAAGCCACAGCGGACCAGAATGTCACTGGCCTTGCTCGACCATCCACTCCGTGTACCGCGGCGCGGAACGACAAATAATCGATGGTGATGATTCGCAAGCCGGGAATCGATCTCGGCATCGAGCAGCTGCAGCAATCGATCCGCGCTGTCCGGCAGGTCCGACAACAGAAACATGGACCGGGTCTTGATCTGGATACTGCGACCGAGCTGGGACGACAGGCGTTCGGCCAGCGCCTGTTCCCTGAAAGCCGGCAATCCATCACGTCCGAATAGAAATTTCATGGGCGCGATGCCATTCAACGAGAAAGGTCACGATTATACGTGATGGCCTGCGCGCCATCGTTTAAGGAACCTCTGAACAACTCTGCACCGAGCGCGTTTCAGTCAGAACGCCGCAGATCGTTTGGTGCGATCTGAAAGACAGTAGACGTAGCTACGGCCGAAGATCGCAGCGTGCGAGCTGCTACTTTCCGGCCGCTTGGTATCACGCTTCTCATCAGGCCTGTTATTTCAATCGCCATGCGGAACGGGCTTCTGCGGGGCCTCCGCCTCGATTGTGATGACAGGCGGACTCGACAATTTGGAACAATCGATTGTGAACCCTATCGGTACTCACCCAAGGCAAGCCGGCGTATCCTGCAAATCCGCCGGCGCACCCGTGCAGAGGTATTCAGGGGTTATTTACGTATCCTGCGCATCAGGGTCAATGGAATGTTCAGCAAAAAAAACGGCGCCATCAGGCGCCGTTGCGGGTCAAGCATTTGGATTAATTCTGGCCAGCTGCAGCCAGTTGTTCCAGGCGGGCTCTCAAATCATCGGGTGGCACGTACCCTGGAATCAGATCTCCATTCATGGTGACTATTGCCGGTGTACCGGTTACGCCAATACTCTGCCCAAGTTGATACTGCGAATCGACCGGCGAATCACAGCTGGCTGGCTCGGGTTCATCGCCGGCTTTGGCGATATCCATGGCCGCATTGGGGTTCTCGGCGCACCAGACCGACTGCATTTTATTGAATGTGTTGGAGGCCAAACCCGCTCGTGGAAACGCCAGGTAGTGAATTTTGATTCCAGCCTCGCTGTATTGCGGTATTTCCTGGTGCAGTTTGCGACAAAAACCACAATCCACATCGGTAAATACCATGATTTCATGCGCTGCGTCTTCCGGCCCGTAGCTGACCATTTCGGATTCGTCAATATTGGCTATCAATTCGCGCCGCACTTCCGACTTGGCCTGATCGGTCAGATCCTGTCGAGTATCGAGGTCCAGCAAGCGGCCCTGCATCAGGTACCTCGCGTCCGCGGTCATGTATACGATCTCGGAACCCAGGCGGATTTGCAAAATGCCGTCAATTGGCGTTTCAGCAATCACCGGGTCAACATCCTGGCCGGTCAAGCCCGCCAAGCGGTCCAGCACGGCCTGGTAATCCTGGGCCATGGCCGGCAATGCGGCCAACATCAATAAGCCGATGCTGACTGTATGAATTCGAATACAAAGCGATTTCACTATCTTCTCCTGACTAATCGTTGTTCAGTTGTCTTGCAGCTTGCGTACTGTAAAGGAATGCACGCTGCAACTGTGTGATGTGATCTTCAATATCGAACGCAACCGAATGGATCGACGGCTATTCATGACCTTCATCCTGACCATTTGAGGCACAGCCCAGAATTAAGTTCCGAAAAATCAGCCCCTGGGGTGATGATTCTGGTGCAGGCTTTTCAATCGAGCGCTGGCCACATGGGTATAAATTTGCGTGGTGGAGAGATCGGCGTGGCCCAGCAACAGCTGCACCACACGCAGGTCGGCGCCATGGTCCAGCATATGTGTTGCAAAGGAATGCCGCAGCTTATGTGGAGAGAGTCGATCACTCAACCCCAGCGCCTTGGCATACGACCGTATCCGATACCAGATCGCCTGACGAGTCAAACCATGGCCACGTTGGCTGATAAACACCTCATTCGGCTGCCCGGCCTTGGCCCACAGCTGTCGCGTGCCAGTGCACCACTGCTGCAACCAATCGTGTGCATCATCACCCAGAGGCACCAATCGATCCTTGCCGCCCTTGCCGGTAACACGAATCAAACCCTGTCGGAAATTCACGTTATTGAGCTGCATGCCGGCCAGTTCACTGACTCTGAGCCCCGTTGCATAGAGTACCTCGAGCATGGCGCGATCTCTAAGACCCAAGGCAGTATCAACATCAGGCGATGTCATGAGCTGGCGCACCTCGGATTCGCTCAACACATTGGGGAGACGCAGCGACTGTTTGGGCGGTAACAAGGCTACGAGCGGGTCGGAGTCCAGCAAGCCCTCTCGTCGCAACCAGCTGCAAAATCGCCTGAGAGCGCTGATCTGGCGGCGCAGTGTGGATACTTTCTGGCCAGCACGCAACTGACGCGACAAATGCTGCATCAATTGGCTTTGATCGACACGAATGGATCGACCATCACCAAAAAAACCTGACCGGCCAAAGCCGATCAGGTCGTTTCGATACGCATCCAGCGTTTTGTTTGCCAAGCCGTCCTCGGCCCAGATCGAGTCGATGAACCGTTCGATCAGTGCCTCAGCAGTCATGGCTGAACGCATTCAGCTCGAGCATCCGCCTTACTTTCTTGCTAAGCGTGCAATGCCGCGTTGAGCAGCGGTTTCGAGATCATGCAGCTTATTGCGGGTTGCTTCGGCAAAATCTTTCAGCGCACGGGTGCGCTCCGCACCTTCACGTGCCGCCAGCTCCATGGCCGCTTCACGCATCAGTTCTGCAGCATCGGCCAGACGGTGCCAGGGGGAATCACTTACCCCTTTTTTTGAGGCTTTTTTTTTCCGTCTTTTTTTCTTGGTCGACTTTTTTTTGGACGATTTTTTCTTACCGCGTTTTTTGGATGCTTTTTTCTTGGATGCTTTTTTCTTACCGCGCTTCTTGCTGGTTTTTTTCTTGGACGCTTTTTTCTTGCTCGCTTTTTTCTTGCTCGCTTTTTTCTTACCGCGCTTCTTGCTGGCTTTCTTTTTGGCTGCTTTCTTTTTGCGCCGCTTTTTCTTGCTCGCTTTTTTCTTACTGGCTTTTTTCTTGCCGGCTTTTTTCTTACTCGCCTTCTTCTTGGCTACCTTCTTTTTCGCAGCCTTCTTTTTGCCGGCTTTTTTCTTACTGGCTTTTTTCTTGCTCGCTTTTTTCTTGCTGGCTTTTTTCTTGGTAGCCTTCTTCTTGGCAGTTTTCTTTTTCGCGGCTTTTTTCTTGGTCGATTTTTTCTTAGTGGATTTCTTCTTAGTAGATTTCTTCTTGGATGCTTTTTTCTTTGAAGCAGCCGGCGATGCGGCTGCCGCGGCTGAACCTGCTTCGTCGTCTACTTTTTGATCAAGTTGGTTGTCAGTGTTGTTCTGCATCTTGACCTCCCCGGTCTTGTAATTATGATTTCGTTGGCGCTTACGTTACCAGCAATCCGATTCAGTTGCGAGCTATACGCTGTCTGGTCGAACCGATATGATTGATCCACTCGCTTGCTGCATCGGCGACTCGATCGTAGTTCTGTGCCTGCTGGAAAGCAGACTCAGCCGCATCCAGATCACCTTCATTGAACTGAGCCATCCCAACCAGCAAGTGTGCATTGCCAACTTGGGAATCGGTCAAACCACCCTTTTCCAGTGCACGGCTGGCCGAATCAATGACATTCGGCCAATCTTCGAGATTGGTCAGAATAGAGGCACGCTGAAAATCGATTCGACCACTATCCGATAGTTCACCGGCACGCTCATAGGCAGCCAGTGACTCATCCATTTCACGTGCTTCAAACCAGGCACCTGCAGCCATTTCCCAGTTACGACTGGTGGCTTCGATAATGCCGCGTCGAAGTCCGTCCTGCATCACTTCAGCCGCCTGTCGAGGTGAATCCTGTTCCTGCAGCAGGCCTGCAAGCTGCAGGAATTCACTGCTGCGGTCAAGCAGGTTCTTGCGGTACGCCAGGCGAAGCGCGGCCATGGCTTCCTGGTTGTCATTCAATTCAAGGTAAGAGCCGGCTAACTGCATCCAATAATCTTTCCGGTTGGAGTCCATCTGAATCAGAATTTTAAGAACATCCACTGCCGGAGAATATTGTTTCAGCTCCAGATGCATGCCGAGCTTGACGCGATACCAGGCCTCTTCCGGATCCTCGCTGATTTCGATCGCCTGATCAATCGCCGTCAGCGCTTCCGGATAGTCTTCCTGTTGAATATGCAGGCTGGCCTTCAATACCCAGACTTCAGCAAATTTTTGTGCATCTTCGGTAGAAACACAAAACCAATAATCCAACTGAAGCAGCGCTTCATCGTATTGCTCGACAAGGTGAAGCAGCTGTGCAACCTGCAAAATCATTTCAAAGTGTTGGTTATCGGGCAATACATCCAGACGAATCGCTTCCCGCATATGCGAGATCGCCTGATCATATCGCTCCATCTGCGCAGCTGAAAAGCCCAGGGCTTGTTCGACGGTCGCTTTTTCGGTGTCATTCAGCCGACGATCGCGCAGATCAAGCAGATCCTGATAGGCTTCGCTGTATTGCTCTTCACCGATCAATTCGAACGCATCGGACAACCGTTCGAACATTTCCGGTGTCATCAGCTGGCTTTCAACTTCCCGCTCTTGTCCGCAGGGTGTATTGCCGACCGTTTGCGCAACGACAACGGACGTCTGTAGAAATCCCGCAGTCAGCATCAATACAAGAAATGGGTATATACGATTCATGCGCCGTCCAGATTGAATTCCAGTGTTTGTGTAGCCGTTCGGGATACTGCAACACCGTCGACCACGCGCGGTTTGAATTTCCATCGCAGGATAGCGCGCATCGCGGCACGGTCAAATACCCGTGGCGGTTTCGCGTCGATCACGCGGGGATTGGTCACACCGCCGGTTTCGGTAATCGTGAATTCAACCGTGACAAAGCCCTCGATCTGATTCATGGCCGCTTCACGAGGGTATTGGGGCTGGATACGCACCAGCGGAACCACATCGCCCTCTTCATTTCGGTCCATGCCCACATTACCCAGCATCGGACCCGAACCGGTCATGCTCAGGTTCAGTTCCGGCATATCGATATCCGGCATTTGCTGATCGACTTGATCAACTTCGGCAATTTCCATGTCCGGCGGGGGTGGCGGCGTATCGGGTGGCGGTGGCGGTTCTGGCTTGCGCCGGTCTTCGCGTGTGATCGTGTCGTCCAGCTCGACAGGACCAAAACGAATACCGGGTGGCGGATCCATGTTCTCCCGCTCGCCTGTAGCGCCTGAAATCAGCCGGTGCATCAGATAAAACGCACTCAGGGTGACCACGATTGCGATCAACACTGAGATGACATATCGCATTCCGCTGTTCATCCTATTCAACCTCCGCCGATTTGATCGGCCGATATTGCCATGCGGGTCACGCCCGCGGCCTGGACTTGATCCATCACGTCAACCAGCATACCAGTACGTGCGCCTTTGTCGGAAATCAGGATGACGCTGCCTTCCGGATTCTCGGCACGCGCACGTTGAACCAGTGTTCTGACATCGCTGAGCTCAATGGCGCGTCCGTTCATCCAGATTTCGTCGTTGTCGCGAATGGCAATCAAGACATTACCTTGGGGTCGTGCTTCAGCTGTGAGCGCATCGGGTCGCTCGACCTCAACGCCCGTTTCGCGGACAAACGTCGTCGTCACAATAAAAAAGATCAGCATGATGAACACGATATCCAACATCGGTGTGATGTTGATTTCCGGCTCGTCCTTGGCTGCATGTCTACGATTCATTTCAGAATATACCTGTAGTTTGGACCGCGCTCAGTCGAGATCATTCGACGCGTTCGTGCTGGAGTTGATCCTCCAGCTTGCCGGCCTCTGCGTCCACTTTGCGATCGAGATGCGAGGCAAAGTACACGCCGGACAGCGCTGCAACCATGCCGGCCATGGTTGGAATGGTTGCCTGAGATACTCCGGCAGCCATGGCGCGCGCGTTACCGGTACCAAAGAACGCCATGACGTCGAACACTGCAACCATGCCAGTCACCGTGCCGAGCAGGCCCAGCAGCGGACAGATCGCGACGAGCGTCTGAATCGTCAATACATTTCGTCTCAGATCCTGCCGGACTGCACTGACCATCTCGGCTTTAATCTGATGCGCATGCCAGGAGCGATGATCACTGCGGGCATCCCATGCTTCGATCACATCGCGCTTTTGGCCGGGTAACACTTGAAACAAATACCAATAGCGTTCGATGATCAGCGTCCACATGATCAGCAGGACGAACATGATCGCCCACAGCACGTTCCCTCCGAGCTCGATGAAGCCCCGGATGCCTTCGATAACGTTATATAGCGCTACCATGATGCTGCTCTGCTTTACGGGCGATGATACCTGCGGATTGTTCTTCCAGCACCTGCACGAGGCTTCGGCTGTAAGACTGTAGGATGCTGTGAATCAGCGTCAATGGAATCGCCACGACCAGACCCAAGACCGTTGTAATCAAGGCCATCGAAATGCCTCCAGCCATCATTCGGGGGTCACCGGTACCAAACAGCGTAATCTGCTGGAAGGTCAGGATCATACCCAGCACCGTACCGAGCAGACCCACCAATGGCGCGACGACGTAGGCCACTTTGATGATCGGCAGGCCGAATTCCAGTGGTGGCGTTTCGCGCAGAATGGCTTCATCCAGCTTCAGTTCCAGCGTTTCAACATCTGCATTCGGATTGTCTTCATACACGCTCAGCACACGACCCAGCGCATTCTTCTGACTGACTTCGGAACGCTTGACCTGACGATTGATCTTCAGACCGCTACCGATCAGACGCAGACCGATAAATACAGAGAACAGGAAGGCAATCAGACCGCCGATGACAATGACCCAACCGATCGTTCCACCCTGGCGCAAGCGCTCACGCAAGTCAGGTGCCCGCACGACCTGGGCCAAGATATCACCTCGGGTAAAGTCAACCGCCATTTCCTGAACGCTTCCAGGCGAGGCATTTTGCAAGTCTGCCGCCATACTCTGGAATCGACCGGCTGGCTGACGCGGCAATTCGAGCAGCAAATTCTGTTCGGAATCCCACTGCAGGAAACGGCCATCCGAAATGGCGTTGAAGACACCGATTCGCACGACCTGCTGACCAGGCTGCAGGTCGCCATCGGAGTTAATGATGTCGGAATTGAACTCGACCACTTTACCGCTCTCAGCGACTTCGCGCACCATGCCGGTCCATAGCTCTCTGAGCTCGGCGACGGTCGGTAACTCGCTGCGCTCGGCCAGGTCAGCAAAGAATGCGGCACGGCCGGGCAGCTGCGCCGACACCATCGAATCGTTCATCGTTGCACGCATGTCACCGGCAACCTGTCGAACCACGCCAAACAACTCACCGAGGTTTCCGAGGCGTTCGTCGAGAACGATTTCCAATTCGGCTAGCTGCTGTTCATTGGCATCGAACTGCGCGTTCAAGCGATCGGTGCGCTGCTCTTCGGCACGCAGTTGCTGGCGCGCTTCATTCAATAACTGCTGCTGCTGGTTACGTTCACGCTGGAAGGCCTGCAGGCGTTGTTGATCAATGCGCGCTTCTTCACTGGCGGCCTGTTCAACTTCACGCAGCAGTTCGTCCAGCGTTTCCTGGGCCCACGTGGTGGCAGGCAGCAACAGCACGGAGGCAATCAAAATAAGAGTAAATTTTTTCATTGTTATTCGCTCGTCGGGGCTGGGACGGGAAGACGCACCAGATCCGGTGCAACCTGGTTTTGCGCGATCGCCAAACCATCGCTGACCGGCAGGCGATAATTATCGCCCAGCAGCTCGAACTGGCGCGAGGTCGGGTTGTACCAACCGGTCTCGGTACCGTCGAGCGATTGATAGAACAGCAATGTGCGACCAATGCGCAAAAAATCGACCTGCTGACCATCCGGCAGGCGGCCACGGTAACCTTCCGTGGTTCGGCCGAGTTCGATTTCATCCTGATAGGCTTCGAGAATCCGACGGAATTTTTCCGAGGTGGTGACATCCGAACGGTCCAGCGCGGTGACCAGATTCTCGGCGCGCGACATGCGCTGATCAACACGGAACGGCACATCAGCCCGAATCAAACGCGGCAGCGTTTCGGCCATCTCGATCATCAGCGGAACAACGTCGCGGTTGGTGTCTTCCAGATTTTCAAGCTGGTTGTTGATCGAGGTAATTTCACTTTGCTGGTTGTTGACCACGCGCTCGAGTTGATCGTTATAGATCTGCATACCATCGATTTCGATCAATAAACTGCGGTATTCATCGGTGATGCGATCGGTTTGATCGACGACGTTATCGATTTGCTCTTGTGCCTGTGCGGCATCACGCGTGATGCGATTCTCAGTCTGAATACTTTGATCCAGAACCTGTGCCCATGCACTCAGACCACTCATCAAAGCCAGGGCGACCAACGCCAGGCTTAATACGATGAGTTTTGGAGAATAGTGTTTAACCATAATGATTTCCGTGTGGTGAATTTTGGTCAATTCGATTTTGATTTAAAGATCCAGATTGGGTTGTTGCTGTCACGAAGACGGCAATCATGCCGCCAGCTCATCCATTAAATCAAGTTCATTCTGCCAGCTTCGCTTTCGCAATGCGCGGTTAATTGCGCAATGAGCACTCTGTCGGGTATTAACTTGAATTTTTGTTAACTATGCCACAATGCGCCAAAAGTGCAAACCGAAAGTTTTGCTTGATCCCGTGAATCATCCAATCCCACATGAACATGAAGCCTGTTCGCTGCTCCGTCGCTGTGGCGCGTTGATCTATGACGGACTGATCCTGATTGCGGTCTGGATTGTCGGCAGCAGCCTGGTTGTACTTCCAACCAATGCCGCGGTCGAGCCCGGCAATTTGTTGTTTCAAGGCTATCTGCTGGTACTGACCTGGGGCTATTTTGCCAGTGGCTGGCTGCTGGGTGGTCAAACCGTAGGCATGCGGGCCTGGAACATGCGCCTGATATCCGTGCGGTCGCAACACCCAAAAGGCACCATCAGCGTGTCCGATTCTGTTGTGCGCGTGTTGGTCGGCGGCATTTCGCTCCTATTGCTCGGCTTCGGTTTTCTCTGGGCTTTATTGCGCAAGGATTCTGCCACCTGGCATGATCTTGCCAGTCGTTCACGGATCATCGTCATGCAATCCGTCGAATACAGCCAGTGACCATTCGAATCATGCACTGATAATTCGACACGTCATGAACATTGAACGTTCTTTAAGTAACCTCTGAATAACTATGCTCTGAGCGCGCTTCAGTCAGAAAAGCCGCAGATCGTGTGGTGCGACGCGAGTGACAGTAGCCGTAGCTACGGCCGAGTGACGCGACGTGCGAGATGCAGTTTTTCCGGTGAAACCCTTAGGGGACGGGGCTTTGCGGGGCCTCCGCCTCGTTTGGACTCGCTTATTTGGAATGACCAAACGACACTCGCCCAAGCCGCGCCGGAGCCTCCCGCAAAGACCCGTCGCGCCCGGGTATAGTTATCCAGAGGTTCCTTGAGCTACTCGACTTTCAGAGCCGAATGGGCGCTGTTCAAAGGATCCGTGATCGTCATCCCTTTTGCAGCCGCCACAACCCGAACCCGATAAACAGCACTGCCGGTACAAGATGGAATTGCCATAGCGGCAATGGCAACAGCCCGGATAATCCGGTTACCGTACGCCAGACTATAAAGAATGCAATGCCGACTGCAATGCCTGCAAAGACACTGGTGGCTGGAGCCAACTGACGGTCCGCTCGAAATAGCAGCGGCAATCCGGCCAACACCATGGCCAGTATATTCAGCGGATAAAACAGGCGCCGCCAGAATGCTTCCTGATAGCGCGAGGTATCCAGTTCATTCTGGTCAAGGTAGCCCGAGATCCGGCGGATATCCCGCATCGACATCAGTCGTGGCCGGGTTGACAACGCCAGGAACACGTCAGGATTGATCGATGACTCCAGCACCAGCGATTCTTGTTTCGCCAGCCGAACTTGATTCGCAGCCCGGGTAGCAGCCATGCTCATCCGTTGCACTTCCTGCAATCGCCACTGCCGATCCTGATGGACTGCAAAGCGGGCGTGGACCAGCTGTACTGGCCGATAGCGGTCGTTGAGTTCATAGAACTGCAGATTGGCAAATCGAACGCCCAGCGCTGGATCGTTGACCAGCAATTCAGCCTGGATCATGCGATTCGCATCACGAATCCAGATTTCCCGACCCTGGCTGGCCGACAACTGGCCGCTGCGGGCCTGTTCGCGATCGGCTCTGGCGTTCATTTCGAGCGCGGGCATCCACCACTCGGCCATGGCCATCATGAACAATGAAAGCCCCAGCACCACCAGCATGATTCTGGAAGCAATGTGCCTTCGATCAAATCCGCTGGCACGCATGGCCACCAGCTCATGACTGGAAGCCAGCCGGCCGGCTGCAATCATGCAGCCGATCAGCACAATGAACGGAAACATGTCGTACAAGCCCGTCGGGAACGTGCGCAACAGATAAGCCAACATCTGAACAACGCCATAGCCTCCTTCCAGATCCCCAAGCTCGCGCACCAGCTGGAAGGTCAGATACAGTCCGCCCAGGATCAAACCAACCTGAACAACGGCCGACAGTGAGGCCGACACAAGATAGCGAGTAAGCAATGCAGTTAGCTTCATTGGCTTTCTGACCTCACCACCGGCGATACCAGTTCAGCCATAACCCGAATGCCAACAGCAGCGCCAGCGCATGCATCGGCCAAAGACCGAAGCGCGCCAGGAACACCGATTGTTCGAATTGACCGAGGGCGATCTGGATGGCATTGCTATACAGCAGATAACTGAGCAGGCCAAGTAAAACGATGCCATAACGATTGGCACGCGGTCGCTCCAGGGTCACCGGCAGCACGATCAGCATGAATACAATCGCAATGACCGCAGGCGCATAGCGTTCATGCCGCTCAGCCAGCCCATCGACAAGCGGCTGTTCAAATAACGTTGGCAGGCTCATGCCATCAATGTCGCGCATTGTGATGGCCGCGGTCGGCTGCGGCAAGAAGATATCATTTCGCTCGAACTCGATCCGACTCAGGCCGGACGGCAGGCTGGCATCATGCCGAACATGCACGCCGTCAAACAACGACAGCATGCGCTGACCACGGACGGAATCGAACTGCAGCGCCCCCTGTGACGCTGTGACGACCTCGACGCCGGCCTCGGTTGGTAGGTAGATGAACAGATTTTCAAGTGCGGCAGTGTCGGGGTCCATGCGCTCGACATACACGCTGAACCCATCGTTACCGATGACGTTGAATTGGCCGGGCTTGACGCTGGCAACCAGCAACTGTTCGGCCAGTTCTTGATGAATCGACTGTGACTGCCGTTCGGCCCATGGCGCCAGCCAACCAGAAATCAACAGCAGACCAAGCACCCAGGCCATCGCCAGCAGCACAACGGGTTTCATCAGGCGCCCCGCCGCAAGCCCGGAAGAACGAAAGATACCCAGCTCGTGTTGCTGCGTCATCTGACCCAGCGCCAGCATCAAGCCGAGCATCAATGCAAGTGGTGCTATCAGCAGCAGCGCTTCTGGAATGCGCAGTCCAAGCAGTTGGATCACTTGACCGGCTGCCGCCTGACCCTGGCCTACATCGGCCAATAATTCGGCCAGAAACAGCGCCAGCGTGATCGCCAACAACACCAGCAGCGTCATCAAGCTGGCCCAGAATGCAGAAGCCAGCACATGGCGGTCCATTCGACTCAACAACATGCTTCAACAATCCACGATCAAGACGAATTGCTGCCAGCCGGCATTGACCACAGCCAAGGGTGACCACGGCAGGTACAATGATGGTTTCGGATAAAGCCCATTCAATTTCATTTCAAACACCGGTTCTAAACCGGCACCAGGATCCATTTGTTATGCAGATTACGACCATACAGTTCTCGACAGATTCCAGCGCAGTTGCGACCATTCAAACCGACTGCCTGATTGTAGCCCTCAATACCGAACAACCGATTGCCGAACAGCTTCCTGAACTGGCCGAAGCGACCCAGGGCTTTGTTCAGCGCATGGCCGATGCCGGTGAGCTTCCCCGGACTGCTGGCAAGACTGTCACCCTGTATCACCCGACCGGACTGGGCGCCGACCGGCTGCTGATTACCGGTACCGGCAAGCTCAATAAGATGTCCGATCAGGTGTATCAGGCCATTGCGCTGGGCGCGGGCAAGGCACTGAGAGATTCCCAGGCTGTGCGTGCCCACTGCCTGATTCCTCGCCTGGAGGTGGCAGGCCGATCGCCTTCGTGGAAAATTCAACAGGCAGCGCTGGCGCTGGACCACAGTGACTATCGCTATGATCTGACCAAGAAGCCGAAAGACGACGCGCCGCCGGCTACGACCAGCGTCAGCTTCGAAGATCTCGAAGGCGCCGGTGCCGCAGTAGGGCGTGCCGGTCACATTGCGACCGGCGTGCGACGCTGCCGCATGCTGGGCGATTTGCCACCCAATATCTGTACGCCGGTCTACGTGGCTGAATTAGCGGCCGATCTTGCCAACGACATTGAAGGGCTCGAGGTTGATGTGCTCGATGAGGACCAAATGCAGGCACTCGACATGAACGCGCTGCTGGCGGTCGGTCAGGGCAGCGTCAATCCATCGCGGCTTGTGCATTTGCGCTGGCGCGGTGGTTCGGCTGATCAGAAACCGATTGCCATGGTCGGCAAGGGTGTGACGTTCGATACCGGCGGCATTTCAATCAAACCGCGCGAGCTGATGGAGCAAATGAAGTTTGATATGTGCGGGGCAGCCAGCGCGATCGGCACCATTGAAAGTATCGCCCGCATGGGGCTTGAGCTGAACGTGGACTGTGTTGTTGCGCTGGTCGAAAACATGCCCGACGGAAAGTCGTATCGCCCCGGCGATGTCATCACGGCCATGTCCGGCAAGACCATTGAAGTCCAGAACACCGATGCCGAAGGCCGCATGATTCTGGCCGATGCGCTGACCTGGACCGCAAGAAACGTCGAACCGGACATGATGGTCGATATCGCCACACTGACCGGCGCCTGCGTAGTGACTTTCGGTCATCTGGCCACAGCCGTCATGACACAGGACGACGAACTGGCCGGAGAGCTGCTGGAAGCCGGCCTGGAGGCGGCCGATCGTGCCTGGCGCTTGCCGCTCTGGGACGAATATCAGCCACTCATCGACTCCACGTTTGCCGATATGCGCAATATTGGCGGATCCGGCGCAGGCTCGATTACGGCCGGCTGTTTTCTGGCCCGTTTCGCTGAAGGTCAGCGCTGGGCTCACCTGGATATCGCCGGCTCGGCGTGGCGCTGGGGCAAGCCGGAGAGCGCATCCGGACGTCCGGTCGGCCTGCTCAGCAACTGGTTGATCAACAAGGTCGCCTGACTCGGGTTTGTCGGCGATATTGCAGCATGCGAGTCGATTTTTATGAAATGAAGGGTCGCTATACCGATCCGCTGTTCGTTGCGGCGGTGCTGAGCGGGCGCGCATGGCCAAGCTGCGGTCGCCTGGCCATCGTCGGCGGCCCGGAGCAGCTTGATCAACTCGATGAGCGCCTCTGGCATGAGCCCAAAGGCCGATTCCTGCCGCATATCCGTATTCGATCCGGCCAGCAACCGGATTCGACTGCAGACCGCACGATCGTGCTGAGTGAACAATCACCGGACCATTCCGACGTGCTGATCAATCTTGTGCCAGAAGGCGCGCTGCCGGCGGGTCAATTCACCCGCGTGCTTGAAATCGTGCCCCAGGACGAAACGCTCAAGCAGGCGCTGCGCCAGCGCTGGTCCGATTGGAAACAGCGTGGTGCCGACTTGCATCATCATGTGCTGAAATAACCGGCTGCAGGATCATCGACTGAACTGAGAATGGTGTCAGGCTAGGCCAATGGAAAAAAACTATCAACCAGAAGCGCTGGAACAGCGCTGGTATCAGGAGTGGGAAACCGAAGGCTGCTTCAAGCCCACGGGCCAAGGCACGCCGTTTTGTATTCTGCTGCCGCCGCCCAACGTCACCGGCACACTGCATATGGGCCATGCATTTCAGCATACGCTGATGGATTGCCTGATCCGTGCGCACCGGATGAAAGGCTACGATACCTTGTGGCAAGCCGGCGTTGATCATGCCGGCATCGCCACCGAAATGGTTGTCACTCGTCAGATCGAGGCTGAGGGTGGGGCGCGTGAGGATTACACCCGCCAGCAGTTCATTGATCGGGTCTGGCAATGGAAACAGGAATCGGGTTCGACCATCACGCGCCAGATGCGGCGGCTGGGCACGTCGGTTGACTGGTCACGTGAACGGTTCACGATGGACGATAGCCTGTCCGAAGCCGTGATTGAAACCTTCGTGCGCCTGCATGATGAAGGCAAGATCTACCGCGGGCCACGCCTGGTCAATTGGGACCCGGTGCTGCAGACCGCCATTTCTGATCTTGAAGTCGTGAACAGCGACGAACAGGGCAAATTGTGGTCCATTCGCTATCCAAGAAGCGATGGCCAGGGCGATATTGTGGTCGCAACCACGCGCCCGGAAACGCTGCTTGGCGACGTCTGTGTCGCCGTTCATCCGGAAGACGAGCGCTACGCAGACCTGGTCGGTCAAACCGTCCAGCTGCCACTGACCGGTCGTGAAATTCCGGTCGTAGCCGATGACTATGTCGATCCTGAATTCGGCACCGGCTGCGTGAAGATCACGCCGGCGCATGACTTCAATGACTGGGAGGTTGGCCAGCGGCATGATTTCGAGCCGATCAATATCTTCACACCCCGGGCCCGGATGAACGACGAAGTACCCGAGCATTATCGTGGACTGGATCGTTTTGCAGCGCGCAAACGCATCATTGAAGACCTGCGCAGCGAGGGGCTGCTGGTGTCCGAAAAGGACCACGCCATGGTCGTGCCCAGAGGCGATCGTTCCGGCCAGATCATCGAGCCCTTCCTGACCCACCAGTGGTTTGTGAACATGAATGAGTTGGGCCGGGATGCGCTCAACACCGTCGAATCCGGCAAGGTGGAGTTCGTGCCAGGCAACTGGATCAATACCTACCGGCACTGGATGAACAATCTGCAGGACTGGTGCATCTCTCGTCAGCTCTGGTGGGGCCACCGGATTCCGGCCTGGCATGACCTGGATGGCAATATCTACGTCGGCCGCAGTGAAACTGAAGTTCGTCAACAGCACGGTATCGCCGACGGCGTTGCGCTTGAACAGGATCCCGACGTATTGGAAACCTGGTTCTCATCGGCGCTGTGGGCGCATTCCACGATGGGCTGGCCGGACCCGGACCGAATGAAAAACGATGGCTACAGCCGCTACCTGCCCAGCTCGGTACTGATCACCGGCTTCGACATCATCTTTTTCTGGGTTGCCCGGATGATCATGATGACCGGTCATTTCACCGGCCAGGTGCCGTTCAAGCAGGTCTACATGACCGGACTGATTCGCGACCGCGACGGCCAGAAAATGTCGAAGTCAAAGGGCAACGTGCTGGATCCGCTTGATCTGATTGACGGCATTGAGCTTACACCGCTGATTGAAAAACGCACCTCGGCCTTGATGCAGCCGGAGATGAAAGCCTCCATCGAGCAGCATACGAGCGAGGAATTTCCGGACGGCATTTCCGCCTATGGCGCCGATGCGCTGCGCTTTACCTTCACTTCGCTGGCCGGATACGGCCGCGACATCAAGTTCGACCTGTCGCGCTGCGAGGGCTACCGGAATTTCCTGAACAAGCTGTGGAACGCCTCTCGCTTTGTGCTGATGAACATTGGTAATCAACCGCTACCCGTGATCGATGATGCCAGCCCTGATCCGATTTCAGGCTGGATTCGTTCCTCTCTGAACCGCACCATCGCCCAGGTTGACGATGCGCTGGCCAACTATCGCTTCGATCTGGCCAGCCAGGCGCTCTACGAGTTTATCTGGAATGAATTCTGCGATTGGTACCTGGAACTGGCCAAGCCGGCACTGAATCACGACGACGATACTGCACTCCAGCAGCAAACAAGGCGGACGCTGGCTGAAGTCCTCGAAACCTGTCTCCGATTGCTGCATCCATTCGCGCCATTTATCACTGAAGAAATCTGGCAGCGCCTGCGTGCGCCGCTGGCGCTGGAGGGCGATTTCATTGCCACCGCAGCCTGGCCCGAGGCCGGCGCAACAGATCACGTGGCCGAGACTGAAGTCGATTGGCTGAAACAGGTCATCTCGGCGATTCGCTCCGCGCGCACCGAGCTACAGCTACCACCCGGCAAACCGATGCCGCTGCTGGTGCAGCAGGCAACGGATCGTGATCAACAGCGATTCGTGCAATTTGACCACTGGATTCGCAGGCTGGCGCGGCTGGAATCCATCGAGCTGGTCGGTGATGACCGCGACGCTGGCGACTGCGCTGTGCAGCTGTGCGGCGAAATGCGCTTGCTGATTCCGCTCGCCGGCCTGGTCGATATCGGCGAGGAACTGGCGCGGCTGGAAAAACAGCATCAACGTGAAAGCAAAGGGCTTGAGATGGTGCAGAACAAACTGGCCAACGAGCGCTTCGTTCAGAACGCGCCCGAAGCCGTCGTCGAAAAAGAGCGCACCCGACTCAAAGAGCATGAGGCCGCTTTGGCGCAGCTGGATCAGCAGATCGAAAAGCTGCGGAATATCGAGTAGTGCAGGTGCTGCTAGTGCCGAATTGAGCGCGTCCCAGTCAGCTACTCGACAGCATCGCGGCTGGGGATTAACTCAAAGACTACGCCGACCCTGGCTTCGAACACGATCGGGCGTGGCTCTACAGGTAGCGCAAATTCGGCAAATGAAATGCTCATGGCTGGAGGCTGCATTCGAATGTTGGCCTGGTCAACAACCCCAGGCGATCTCCCGGCAAGGTCATGCAGCGGCTCGTGCAGAATGCCCCAAATTGAACCCAGCGTTGCACCCTGCACTTCAGCCAATTCTCTGGCTTTTTCGTTTGCTTTTTCCAGCGCGCGCGATCGAACAATTCGCTCGAAACGCTCATGATCTTCGACCGCAAAGCGCGGACTACTCAATTGATCCCATTCCAGGCCGGCGAGTTCATAATGCAGCGTCTTCAACTCGTCAAAGTCATGTACTTCCAACTCGACGTCGAAGGACCCAAAAAAACCAACGCTGACGCGTCGATGCCGTTCGCCGTCATAGTCCAATTCTTCGCCAAACAGCAGTGAATTGACCTGATGAGATTTCAGTGCATCTGAATACTCCTCAAGGATAGCGGCCAAGATCTGCTGTGCTTCATTCGTTCGTTGTCGAGCGACTTCGGCGCTTGGCTCTATTGTTTTGAAGCGTAGATTTAGTACCGCATAGTCGGGGTCAACCTTTTCTGCAGCTTCTGCACTGGTCGACAGATAAGGACCATCCGGCAAGCCGCTGGCAACAGACAGCGGAGCAACCAGATTTGAAAAGAGCACGATTAATAACCAACGGATCATTGCCAACACCTCGTGGTGAATCAAATTGGATGGTACCTCAGTCTTCGAATTTGGCCAATGACTGCCGGTTTCGATTCACGTTCAGCTGCAACACGTCGGGCCTGGAATAGTGTCCGCTCGGATCGAACAGGTGGCGCGCCTTGCGGACTTCGGATGGATCAATTTCGGCGATGAACAGGCCTTCTTCAGTGGTAGGTTCAATGATCCACTCGCCATCGGGTCCGGCCAGGCAGGAACCGCCCTGGGCCCAGGGCATATCGCTACGGATGGATTTCAGCAGCCCGGATGACGGCAAATTGTCCAGAACTTCATCCGGCAGGTCCTCAGCCCGCATCAGCCCGGATACCGACAACACATAGCTGCGACCCTCGTAGGCCATGTGTCGAGTCAGCTCGGCGGTATTGCGCGGACTGCCCGGCCAGACCGCGATATGCAGGTCCTCGCCCTGGGCCTGCAGACTGGCACGCGCCAGCGGCATCCAGTTTTCCCAGCAATTCAGAGCGCCGACGGTAAATGAGCCCAGGCGCCAGGTACGCAGCCCTTGCCCGTCGCCAGTCGCCCAGACCAGTCGTTCTTCGTAGGTCGGCATCAATTTTCGGTGTGCCGCCCGAATCGAGCCGCCGGGATCGATCGAGACCACGCAGGCATACACACTGTCGCCACGATCATCCGGACGCTCAACAACGCCCAGCACAACAGCCGTCTGATTGCGCTTGGCCGCATCGCGAACACCATCCAGATGACCACGCTCAAGCGTGACGGCCTGATCCACGTAATGGGCGTAGAGCTCGGCCTGCAGCGCTGAATCAAATCGCGCGCCGTCAGTGCGATCAACCCAGAACGGGTAGCCCGGCACCAGGCATTCGCCAAACGCGATCAGCTGAACTTCGGCCCGTCCTGCTTGATCGATTGCGTCGACCACTCGCGCCAGCGTCGCGTCACGATTCAGCCAGACCGGGGCAATCTGGGCCGCAGCAATTCGAATACTGCCCTCGCGCGTTTCAGCCATCCTGCTCCGGCTCCAGGTGATGAACCATGACCAGCGCATCCTCCCGACCTTCATAGTCCGGATAATAGTTAGGCCGGCGGCCAATCTGTCGGAATTGATGATTCCGATACAGTCGAATTGCCGATTCGTTGGACGGCCGAACCTCGAGAAACATCCGCCGCGCCTGTTTCAATCGCGCTTCAAGCAGCATGCCGTCCAACAACGCCTTGCCGCAGCCCTGACCACGGGCCGTGGCGGCAACACACAAGTTCAATAAATGAGCTTCACCCGCTGCCGCCGATAGCACCGCATACCCAACCAGTTCAGCGTCGACTTCGAGTACGCGACAGCAGTACCCAATGCGAATGCAGTCGGAAAAAATGCCACGCGTCCACGGGAACGGGTATGCGTCCTGCTCGATGTCAGCCACGTCCGACACATCGCTGCGACGCATCGGTCGAATCTGCCATTCCGGTTTTAGCACGGCCGCCATGTCAATGACCCAGACGCATGGATAATTGCTGCCAGAGCTGTTTTCGTGCGTCGCCGGACTCGGCCAGTGCCGCCAGCGTCGGCGCCGTGACCAGTCGCGGATCATCCAGCCGCGCCCGGCCGGGGCGTCGACCCTGTTCGGCTTCTGCAAAGACCAGCACATGCTCGATACCGTGTGCCTGCCATTCATCCGCTGCCACACCGGCACTCGGAGAATCCGACCATTCACCGAAGCGGCAGCGCGCAGCACCAATACTGGCCATCACGTCGTCCATCAGGACACGATGACTTTCCGGAACACCGCCCTGAATGACCAGCAGCCAGTCACCGCTGCCCGAAGCCAGGCGAATGCGAGGCTGTGCCGCTGAAGCATGCGGCATGCGGGCTCCACGTCGCTGCCAAAGGTCAATGCCCATGGCATTCAAGCGTTCTCTGGACTTGTGCGGAAGATTCACCGGGCCTCCCGCTTGCGCCCACGCCGTCGCTGATAGCGCCCGAACACAGTCAGGAGCAGGCCGGCGCTGACATACACCAGGCCAACCGTGAACAGCCCGGCCGGCAGATCAATGGCCAGCAACACAATCACGACCAGCAACACGAAGATCCAGGTGATCGGCACACGGCCGCGCGTGTTGCCGCCCTTGAAGCTGACGTAACGCACGCGTGAGACCATCAAGCTGCCCAGAATGACGGTCAGCGCCAGCATGATCCATGCCACCTGCTCGGAGTCAATAGACCGACTTTCCAGGAACCAGATCGTGGACACCAGGGTCCCGGCGGCAGCCGGACTGGCCAAACCCTGAAAGAAGCGTTTATCTGCCACACCCGCCTGGGTATTGAAACGTGCCAGGCGCAGCGCCGCACAGGCAGTATAGAAAAACGCCGCCAGCCAGCCGACCTTCTGGCCAATCGGGCCGACCATCTCGAGCGTGTTCAACGACCAACTCCAGACCAGAATTGCCGGTGCAACACCGAACGATACAATATCGGCCAGACTGTCATATTGGGTACCAAATTCCGACTGTGTGCCGGTCATGCGGGCTACGCGCCCGTCAATGCCATCCAGCACACCAGCGATGACAATCGCAATACAACCAGCCACCGGATCACCCTGAATGGCCGAGACCATCGCAAAAAACCCGGCCAGCAAGGCCGTCGTGGTCAGCGCATTGGGCAGCAGAAAAGCGCCTTTGGGTGGTGGTCGATTATGATTTTGCTGATCGCTCATGCATGTCCTCGTGCCCCGGCGCTGCCGAAAGCGGCTTCCTTCAAAGTAGCTAGGCTATCCTAAACCGAGTGATTCCCTTGCACAAACAACCCAAGAACCGCTACTCTATCGGTTCTGGCCCAGTTTAAAGATTGATGTATCGCTATGCGCATGCTATTTGTTCTAGTTTCGTTGTTACTGCTGGTTGCTGCCGCCTCATCGGCACAGGCCCAGACGTTTTTCAAATGGGTGGATGATCAAGGCACGGTCCACTTTACCGCAGAACCGCCGCAGGACCGCGCGTTTGAACGCGTTGACACCACCGGCAACGTGATTGGCACTTCGTCGGACATGACGTTCGAAAACAACGATGATGAGCCGGTGGAGCAGACCGATGAGTCGCTGATGCCGCGCGAAGGTGAACCCGACCCTGAAGAGGTGGCGGCCCGCTGCGAGCAGGCGCGCGAGAACCTGTTCTGGCTGCAGAACCGCCGTCGTATTGCAGTCGAGAAACCGGACGGAAGCGAAGAATTCGTTCAAGGTGATGACCGCATCACGATGATGGAGGAAACCCAGGCCTTTATCGATGAGTGGTGTCAGGGCGGCTGATACCGGGCTTGATTCCCGCGAACCAGCGGGAACCACAGATTGCGCGAATCGATCACCCGTCCTGACAGCATCACCTCTGTACTCTGCAACCTGTTTGCTCTCGGTCCAGAACAGCGCAATGCGTTCTCTGAAGCACAGGTCCTGAACGTGTATTGGGGCCAGGGCGTCTGATCCCGAATTGGTCAATTGATTGATTCGCAAATTCCGCTCAATCTGCGGTTACCCGGTTTTTTGAAACTGCTAGACTTGCTGGCTTGATTCAAGACGCTGGTCCAACGCCATGAAAATCAGTCAGTTCCACCTTGCAACGCAGCGCGAAGTCCCTGCAGATGCCGAAATTGTCAGCCATCAGCTGATGATTCGCACCGGCATGATCCGCAAGCTCACCTCGGGCATCTACAGCTGGACTCCGCTGGGGCTGAAAGTACTGCGCAAGGTCGAACAAATCGTGCGTGAAGAAATGGATGCCGCAGGCTGCCTTGAACTGTTGATGCCCTCGGTGCAACCAGCCGAACTGTGGCAGGAAACCGGACGCTGGGACAACTTCGGGCCGCTGCTGCTGAAAATGACCGACCGGGCCGGCCGCGCGTTTGCGTTCGGACCCACCCATGAAGAGGTCATAACCGAATTCGCCCGCGCTGAGCTTCGCTCTTACAAGCAGCTGCCGATCTGTTTTTATCAGATCCAGACCAAGTTCCGTGACGAGATCAGGCCCCGCTTTGGCGTGATGCGGGCCCGTGAGTTCCTGATGAAAGACGGCTATTCGTTTCATATCGACGAGGCCGATCTGGATGCGTTTTATCAAGTCATGTATTCAACCTACACGCGCATCTTCGAGCGACTGCAGCTCCAGTTCAAGGCCGTCGAAGCCGATTCCGGCAATATCGGTGGTGCCACCAGTCACGAATTTCACGTGCTGGCCGATTCAGGAGAAGACCAGATTGCGCACGTTGAAGGTAGCGGCTATGCGGCCAACGTCGAGCGCGCCGAAGCCGTCACCGTGGGTCAACGCGGTGAGCCCTCGGAAGACTTTCGCGAAGTGGATACACCCGACGCCAAGACGATCGATCAATTGGTTGAGCAGTTTGATTTGAACATCGAACGCACGATCAAGACCCTGGTGGTGCATGCTGCTGACGGCCAGAAGCAACCGCTGATCGCACTGATTGTGCGTGGTGATCATGAACTGAACCCGGTCAAGGCTGAAAAACTGGATGAAGTCGCCAGCCCGTTGGTCATGGCCGACGAAGCTGAAATTCGAGCAGCCATTGGCGCCGGCCCCGGCAGCCTGGGCCCGGTCAATTTGCCTATCCCCGCCATCGTCGACCGCAGTGTGGCCGAAATGAATGACTTTGCTGCAGGCGCCAATGCTGATCACAAGCATTGGTTCGGGATCAACTGGGAACGCGATCTAGCGCTGCCGCCGGTTGCTGATCTGCGCAAGGTGGTCGAGGGCGACCCGGCGGCAGATGGCAGTGGCCCGCTTGCGCTGATGCGCGGCATTGAGGTCGGTCATATCTTCCAGCTCGGTTCGAAATACTCGGAATCGATGAATGCCGTTGTGATGGATGAAAACGGCCGCGCACAGCATCCCGCCATGGGCTGCTATGGCATCGGTGTATCCCGGATCGTGGCCGCCGCCATCGAACAGAATCATGATGAGCACGGCATTATCTGGCCGCAGGCGCTGGCGCCGTTCACGATTGCCATTCTGCCGCTGAACCATCAAAAGGCGCACCGCGTACGAGAAGCCGCCGACAAGCTGTATCAATCACTGCAGACTGCCGGCGTCGACGTTCTGATGGATGATCGCCCGTTACGGCCCGGCGTGATGTTTGCCGATGCCGAGTTGCTGGGCATTCCACACGTGCTGGTCATCGGCGAACGCGGGCTCGATCAAGGCATGGTCGAGTATCGAAAGCGTGGCGGCGAGCAACAGGACATTCCGCTCGATGAAGTCGAGGCGTTTGCGCTTGAGCTGGTTGGAAAAGTTTGAAACCGCGACGATTTCGCAGATTGAAAACCGCTGTATGGTCGATTCAAAATGGAATCGTCAGTCTTCAAGTTGAGAAAAACAGGCTGACAATAGCAAAACAAGTGCTGAAAAAAATTTGTTTGAAACGCATTGTGCGGAACAATACTACCCGGCCTTCAAGTATCAAGGCCTTTGTTGTTTCGATTCAATAATCCGTGCAATCGGTGTAATTTGCGGTTCCAGTCTTTCAGTTCTTAATCGTCTTTCAGCATAGTCTTCGCCCCATCATCCGGCAGCGCATTGCGGAACCACACGTCGTGCTGGGCGTAGGGAATTTCGATATTCGCCTCATTCAGCGCATCGTAGATTTTCATATACAGCTCATGTGATACCAGGCCGCGGCTGGCCGGAAGATCCACCCAGCACAACAGCTCGAAATCAAGCGAGGAATCACCGAATCCGCGCATGCGCACCCGCGGCGAGGGGTTTTTGCAAACGGTTGGATGATCGCTCGCCAGTTGCTCAAGTAGCTTAACTACCTGATGCACATCGGTGCCGTAGGCAACGCCCACTTTGAGCCGGATGCGGAATTTTTCCCAGCGGCCGCCGGATTCGTTGTAGATCTTGGCGTTTGCCATTTCCGCATTCGGAATTGTGATTTCAACATCGTCCCGGGTCAGCATCCGGGTCGAACGAATCCCGACCTGGGTGATTTCACCGCGATCACCGGTATCGAGCACGACATAGTCACCGGTCTTGTACGGGCTGTCGGCAATGATGAAGAACCCGGAAAACAGATTGGCCAGCGTGTCGCGCGCCGCAAAGCCGACGGCGATGCCGATCACGCCGGCCGATGCCAACCAGGCAGTCGGATTGATGTTCCAGATCATCAGCAGCGCATAGGAGGCGATGCCGATCACGGCGACCGAAGTAATCAGATTGAACAACGGTATCGTTCGCGCCTCGATCACTTCAAAACGATCGCGCAGATGACTGAGCCCGTCGATGAAAATAGCGCACAGCTTCATGGCACGTCGCATCAGCTGCAGTACCAGCAGGCTCAACAGGATGCGCGTCAGCGCGGTTTCGACCGGCGGGCTCAGGTCCAGTAGCCAAACGGCCAGCAGCAAGGAAAGGTAGACAATGACCAGTCCGACCACCGAAGTCAATATCCGGATCAGTCGATCATCGAGATCACCGGGGAAGTAATTGGCGATATGCCTGCCGAAAAAACGCAGAATAGTCTGCACCACCCAGGCCAACAGCAGACCGGCCAACGCAACGGCAATACTGGATGCCACCGGATAGGCCTGCATCCACAAAAAGCCCTGTTCAGCCTGTTCAGGCAGCCACTGGGGCAAATTCAGTCCTGACGTGCTCATGCAGCGTGGTCCGCAGTGGGTGAATCGTCCAACGTTCCATCCGTTGTCATTCGACGCGTATCAGCGAGTTGACGACCGGTTGGCTCTAAGGCGTGATTCACCGCAACACGGTCGTCAAATACGAAACACTCGCCGTGCCATCGTGAATTCTCTGGATCAATCTGCTCGAGGTACGACAGAATGCCCCCATGGAGCTGATACACGTCGGCAAAACCCTGACGCATCAGCCAGTCACTGGCTTTCTCGCAGCGCACACCGCCGGTGCAGAACATGGCAACGGGTCGTTGGGGATCAAGCCTGTCGCTTGCCCACTGCTGAAAATCAGTAAAGCTTTCAGTCCCGGGATTCAACGCGCCTTCAAATGATCCCAGTTCAACTTCATATCGATTTCGCGTATCAACCAGCTGAACATCATCGCGCTCCAGGAGCTGATTCCAGTCATGGGGATCGACTGGCTGCCCGACTTGGCCCTGTGCGTCGAATCTTCGATCAAAGGTGACGATCTCTGGCCGGACCCTGACTTTCAAACGCTGAAACGGCGATTCGCTGATGCGCTGCTGATTCAGTACCGGCGCTGAGCAACCAAGCCGATCAGATAGCCAGACCCGCCACTCGGCCAAGCGATCGGATGAGCCGAACAAACTGAAGTTGATCCCTTCTTCAGCGATCAACACAGTCCCTTTCAACCCGGCCTGCAGCGCCCAGGCTTTGATGCGTTCGCGCTTCAGCGGCAAGTCGTTCAACGCAACAAATTGATAGCCGCTAAGCAAATGAAACGCGTCTGTGTTCGGCATGGCTTCAACGAGTAATTGATCCAATTGAGTCGGTTAAGGCGGTTCGCACTGCGTTCAGTCGGGCGGAATCGAACTGCGATGCGCTACGCCTGGTCATTGCCCGATAATCCTTAATCATAGGTTTGCAAACGTCCGGATTTGTAGTCAGCCCAATAGGACTGAAGTTCTTTTTTAACGACCGGCGCCAGCAAATAGACCCCGATCAGGTTGGGCAGCGCCATTGCGAGAATCATGCCGTCGGCAAAATCCATGACCGACGTCAGATTGATTGAGGCACCAACCACGATGGCCGGCAGAATGGAAAACTTGAAAATCAGTTCCTTCGTCTTTCCTTCGCCAACCAGATACGTCCATGACTTCAATCCATAATAGGACCACGCGATGGTCGTTGAGAAGGCAAACAACAGCACTGCAACCAGCAGCACATAAGGAAACCAGGAAAACGCAGATTCAAATGCCCGGGAGGTCAGCGCCACACCCTCGATATCACCTGCACCCACCAATGAGCCGGTAATGATGATGACCAATGCAGTGATCGTGCAAATCACCACGGTGTCGATAAGCGGCTCATACAGCGCCACCAGGCCTTCGGTGACCGGCCGGTCGGTCCGCACCGCCGAATGGGCAATGGCCGCAGAGCCAACCCCGGCCTCATTGGAGAACGCCGCACGACGGAAGCCGAGAATGATGACCCCGATCAGACCGCCGGCCACGCCCTCAGGACGGAAAGCGCCATCCAGGATTGCGCCGACGGCTGCAGGCACCTGATCGATGTTGAGCAGAATAATGGTCAGACCTGCCACAACATAGACAATCGCCATGGTCGGTACCACTTTCGCGGTTACACGGGCAATCGACTTGATGCCGCCAATAATGACCATACCCACCAGAAAGGCGATACCCAGCCCGAACAACCAGCCGAAGCCATTCAGCGGACTGGCTTCACCACCGGTGACATTCAGCAACTGGCTGAACGCCTGGTTGGTCTGGAACATCGTGCCTGCACCGATGGCACCGCCGATACAGAATACGGCAAATACAACCGCCAGAATTTTTCCCAGCGGTTTCAACCTGGGATGCTGTTCGGCAATACCCTTGCTCAGGTAGTACATCGGCCCGCCTGAAACCGTGCCATCGGCATATTCGTTTCGGTATTTGACGCCGAGCGTGCATTCGGCAAACTTGGTGCTCATCGACAGCAAACCGGCCAGAATCATCCAGAACGTGGCGCCCGGCCCGCCCAGCGAAACCGCGATGGCGACACCGGCGATATTGCCGAGACCGACCGTACCCGATAGCGCAGTAGCCAATGCCTGGAAATGAGTGACTTCACCCACAGCATCGGGCGGGGTGTACCGACCTCGAATCAGGCCAAACGAATGCCGCATTGCGCGCAGGTTGATGAATCCGAAATACAGCGTGAATACCACCGCAGCAATCACCAGCCAGGCTACGATGAACGGCACCCCCTGGTCGACCATCGGCAGTGGGATTTCATAGAAAATTGCGGCCGATAGCGCATCCGAGAGTGGTGATATGGCTCGATCAATGACCTCGTCGAGCGTGGCGTGAGCGCTGGAGGCGATGAACGTGGCGCAAAAGGCAAGAGCAATTCGAAGTGAAATCATGGCAACAGTGGCGTCCTGGTTATTGGAACTACGATGAGGAAAATAGACAAGCTACAGGCCCGCGCCGGTGCTTGAAAAAATTGAAATTGCCGCCCTAAGGAACCACCAGCACCGGGCAGCCTGCAGATTGTGTCAGGGCACTGGCGGTACCGCCAAAGAATCGGCTTTTGATCGGCTTGTCTCCGGATCGAGCCACGATAATCATCCGCGCCGCGTGTTCTTCGGCCAATGAGGCCAGTTTTCGGGCAGGATGACCGTGCGTAGCCAAACCCTCGACTGGAATTGATTGGGCCTGGACCTTTTCGAGTAAGGGCTGCAAGAGTTTGCTGTGTGCAATTGCCAGCTCCTCCTCGCGACGGCGGTGGCGCTCGGCATTTTCTTCCGGCGTTGAAAAACTGAACGGTGACCAGGCAATGACATAAACCAACAACAGTCTGGACTGACTTTCACCGGCCATCGCAATCGCCGCCTCGAGGGCACGTTCTCCGCCTGCGCTGCCATCAATTCCCACTAGGTACAGACTCATTGAACATCCTGTTGTTTTATTGAATTGCCTGCAAAACTAACGAACCACCGCACATTTTGCAAATCAAGCTGTTCTGAAGATCCCATTATCGCGCACATCCGGTTTCAGATTCAGCAGCTAAATGATTGGTTTTGGTTGTATTTAGGGGATGAAATGTTCGAATTCGAGTGATACCATGACCTAAAGCACTTAGCACTAAACTTTTTGCCGTTTACGCTATCCAAGACCCAGTTGCCATAATTAAGCAAATTATCCGATAAGTAATGAGCACCTTACACGCGTATCAGTCTGGCCCGGGACCGCATCGATTGATGAGGTGCCTGCTGGCGGCCGCCTGTTTGGTGTCTTCGATTGCGCTCGCGACAGATAATCGAGCACCAATGACCGTTCCGGGCACATCATCGCCCGTTGTACAGCCCGACTTCACGCTTTCGGCAACGGGCATTGGCTCCAGTCATTTTCACGATGTCATCCCGACTGAGTCGATCCGCCCGAAAATTTCGGTTGCGTTGCCTCAGTCCACTGCGGGTCCTTTCGCGATGCTGCCCTTTCAGTCGAACGCGGTTCGTCGTGCTGACGCCACGGCTCGTTCGCGCGTGTCCTGGTCGCTGGAAGCCTGGCAGATGAATACCGCCAGCCTGGCTCATATTCGGTGCAGCAGTGCCTCGCAAACGCTCGAGACGCTGATTGCACAGGATTGTCGTTTCGTGGATCAGCCCGCGCCTGCCAGCGCCATGAATTTATTTCAGGTGGAAGGCCAGTGGCTTGCAGCTCCAGGACTGCAATTGGGTTTGGGCGCATTTACCGGCCAACAGCCGATCATGAGTTCAACGACAGACCCGTTCGGGTCTGCAGCGGCCAGCCTGCCCACCAGGCCGATCGCAGCGCTCAATGATGTGGTTGATCAGGTGGATGGCGTCAGCATGAACCTGAGTTTTGGCTTGCAGGCCGGTCGCATCGGAGACCTGATCCTGGACCTCGAGCTTTCCCGCTATCGACGTTCGCCGGAATCATTCGCCCTTCGTTCAGGTCTGTTTGATGCACCTGCTGAGCTCGGCGTGAATCCGCTGAATACCATGGAATCTCAGTATCAAACGGCAGGTCAACTGGGGCTGGGCTGGCGTCGAAATCAG
>JGI12109J20283_10010699_pt1 | contig 42290 bp, 17 predicted proteins | sample ElkSlonscriptome_12_FD_20283 | JGI IMG/M metagenome (IMG submission 20283)
ACGAAATGGGCAGGCAGGAGCCGTAAACGCATACGAATCTCCAGGTACGATCGGATCGTCCACAGTACCTGAGTCTTCCACGACCTGAGAAGCTGTATAGTCATCGTGGTACTGGTCACACTCATCAGGCCAACTTGTCTGATACTTGAACGCGGAAATACACTCTTCTCTTGTGAAGAGCACGGTTGTCGTGTCCACCGTATCAATGGATGCCTCATACGCAGCGTGATGTTGCTCGCAGCCTACTGGCCACACCGCACCCTGTTCAAAATAGCTCACACACTGATCGTACGATATTGTGTCGTCCGTCTGTGCGCTCCCCACTGAAGCCATGTACGCATCATAATACTGCTCGCACGCAGCAGGCCACGTATCCTCACTTTCAAAATACTGCACGCAGGTATCATACGAGACCGTACTCACAGGCTCTGCTGTCGAGGAAGAGTTCGTGTAGTTCAAGTAGTACTGATCGCATGCATCCGGCCACTCCCCGCCCTGGGAAAAGTAATCGTCGATACACTCAGACTCACTGAGTGTCACGGTGTCGGCGGTCTGAGCCAACTGCAGCTCGGCACGCTGATGACCTGCCACCAACGCACTTCCAAGCCCCAAGAGAAGCGTGAGAACGCCTGCAATAAGTGCTACACGGACACGTACGTATTCGCGCATAGTACCAGTATGCCGTACTTTTGTGTGGAGTACACGCACAAGAGGTGGATAGCGTTACAACGCAACACGCACGAACAACTCAACCGATTGCTGAAGCTCACCACTCGTAACAACCAGATCGTCATAGAGCGCAACCGTGCGCGCGTGCCGTGCTTCTGCAGCCTCTGTCACCGTATTGATCTCTGCGATATGTAATTGCGTAAGCTCCCCATCATCTTCGAGGATCTGGGTAAGTATTGCATGCGTATGCTCATTGGTTTCAGACAGAATGGATGTAATGCGTGACGTAAGCTCAGCCCGCATTCGCGCACGCGTCACCACGTCCTGTGCCAGTGTACGTAGTCGTGTTCCCTGAAAAGTGCGTGCGGTATTATCAAGCACCTGTAGCCGCTCGTACAGTTCAGCCTGTGCGGCTTGAGCGGCATCGACTTCTTTCTTCAGCACATCAAGATTCTGGTACGCAAGTCGCGACAGTGTATCGCGTCGTTCCGGCGCGAGATCACTCGTGAGCACGGTCGTGAGCAGCTGCTCCAACTCTGCTCGCTCTATGTTGTCCTGTGTTCCGGGTAGATGCACGAGCAAGTCGACCCTATCGGCAATTTCCGCATAGTCTCCATACGCATCAATAAACGCAACTGCTGACTCTTTCTCCCCCGCAACACCACCGTAGTACGTCCACAGGTACACACCACCCCCACCAGCAAGTGCTGCAAACAGTATGGTGAGAATTGCTGCACGCATAGAAGACTTCGTTTAAGGACAGTTTACACAGTACCCGGGATAATCAACGGGCTCGGAGATGTGTGGGCGACATGCTCCCTCGAGACACCAGTACATCGAACTGTTCACCTGAAATCCATCCGCCCACTCTCGGTGCGGGAATTTGCACGCATCGATCGGACCTCCCATCGGGCAGAACCGTATACTGATCTGGTATATACGCTCGCCCGGATTATCAGGATCGTCCCAGACGTCCCAGTCATACACACTTCCGGGAAATGGTGCATCAGGCCAACCATCTGCGTCCCCGCTCGCCAAGAACTCTTCCAGGCCTGGCGGCAAGTTCCTATCCACGTCGCCAGGCCACACCCCATGCGTGTCTTCATAGCGGTACAGTGCGTTCTCCATCTGCCGCATTTCAAAAACCGCGCGCTTCTCCCGCGCAAGCTCAACGCCACCACTCATCCGAGGAAGCACTACGGAAGCCAAGATGCCGAGTATAGCTATCACCACCAGGAGTTCGATAAGGGTTATCCCCTCTTGTGCCGTACGATCACGATGTGCGCCGATATATCTCTGTGTCAGCTTGATACTCATAGCTAAAACAAATGGGCGCTAGTCGGCAGTTGCGTAGAACGTATTGTGCCCGGTATGCGGCACCGCCTCAGTGTTAGTCGGGATATATATCCCCCAGTAGAGCGAATCGGTAACCGGTGTAGTTGACGTAGGCTTGTCGAGATCAACCTCAACGGTGCTCGCCGTTCCTGAGAGTGCGGTACATATCACACAGCTCGAGTACGTGAAGCTACTGGTTGAGTAAAGCTGGTTTGCCGCAGGAATGGTGGAACCCACTCCTCCGGTCATATCTGTTCCCTCTACCTGGACGTCTATCGCTGCATTGCCGGTGTTCTGCAGATCTGACTGCTTCACATCTGCATCGGTATCCTGTTCGAGCTCAAGAGTGCCGTAATTGATCTCACCGCTTGTAACCGCGAGCGCGTGCATGGTCATAACGTCTACATTTTCTGCAGTCGCTGTAGCGACGTTGCCGGTAAGATCGGTCACAAAGAGCTGTGCATCCCAGCTTTCGGTCGAGTAGGTACCTATATCGGTCGGCTCCGCGAAGTACTGAAGATCAGCACTACATTCGTAGTCACATGACGTAGTATCACAAGTGACCGCAACGCAATCAAAACTACTGAGTTGATAGCAGTTATTCTCATTGGGGAGGCACGTTGGGCCGACACCGCTCCTGTAGATAGTACTCGTTGCGTACAGGAGGTCGCCGTTTACATCGGTCGCCGTACCGGTTGCCATAATGGTCGCAGCCTCACCCTCCATAAGGTAGATCGGCTGGTTATTATTGAGTGTCCAAGATGTAATGACCGGCACACCGTTCACCGATACCTCCGGAATCTGTGCATAGGAGTCAAGCTCAAGTCCACCATTGGTGGTCCGCAGACAGTAGGAGGAGTCCGAGGCGAAGCTCGTGAGCTCGATCGCATATTCGATCTCGGTCAGTGTACTGGTCGCGACCGTCATTGATGTCGATTGATTACTCGGGTTTTCGACCATATACCCGGCAGTGAACGCAAGCGCACTTGATGTGTCAAGCAACTGTGTCGTCACATCCTGATCATCGAACTGAGGAGACGACACCATGCAGACAGGCGAAACGCCGCACCCAGCCACGTTCGGTACGTCGTTGTAACTCACGCTCGGTACAGCACCGCAAGAACCATATCCGGTCTTGCTTGCATACTGAAGTCTGAACTGTTGATCGGTGATGGTGAGCCCGCTATTCTCAACAGACACACGTACACGGAATGGCGTATTGCTATCCTGACTAATGGAGGTATTTTGTGCAGCCCGCCAGGTTGCGCCACCGCCCTGCTGTTGTGAGCCTATCATGTATGTGGGCTCACTCGCCGCATACGGACGTGCAATAAAGTAATCCCACCCCTGTGTCTGCCCCCAGAAACCAAACCCGAAGCCGCCAGACGTGTACGTTGTATCGCTATCGGAAATAGTTGCAACGCTTGTGTCGGTATAATCGAACACTTCTATATCGATCGAGTTATCGGTCAACCATTCGATCTGCACACGGTACCAGTACGTACCCGCGGTATACGTTATTGCATCGGTTGCAATGACGGTACCCGAGCCATCATTACTCGTGACATCCTTCGCAAGTACGACCTGATCACTCGGATACTGGTCAAGACAGACCGCATAATTCTGACCAGATCCCTGTACGCCAAAGTATGTACATGGTTCATCTTCGCCCCCACTCTCAACCTTTTGGTAGTACGTGATTACCGACCCCTGCGAGATTGTGCGATCGGTACGATACATGCCCGGTGATGTCTGTGTTGTTGTTTTTCCGCCTGCCGCAGAGAGTCCGTAGCTCTTTTGCCACGCAAACGAACCGTTCGTGGCAAAATTTGTCGTGTCACCACTATACTCATCGATGTTGTTATCCTCAAAATCGTCAAATGCACTGAATGTGCTGGAACCATTTTGACTATCAACTGCGAATGTATTTCCGTAGTACACATACACCTTTGCGGTGTCATTACCCGAAATGCTCGGCACCTTAACCCACACTGTCGCAGTTGCGGTCGTGTAGGACTCTACGTAGAACGGAATTGTGGAAGTACCGTTCTCATCAGTAAAGACGAGATCACTGTAATCTGACTCCATATCAACCTCCTTCGGCAGAGCGATCTTCAGGGCGAAATCAGTGAGCGTGGTCGCATTTGGATTCGAAACTGTGATCGGCTTTCGGTAACTCCAATCCTGATCATACCACTCGTTGTCTGGTGCCCCTTCGCCGCCGTCATCTGCACGGAAACGATACTGTGCTTGCGACACTTCAAGACACGTACTGTCTTGCCAACGAATTGCTCCACAAGCATCTGCACCATCACTGTCGTGCACTTCACCATCAAAATTGCCATAACTTGGGATCAGTCGCCAGTAGTTTGTAGTTGCACCCGTCACCTTGACGTTGGTGCCCGTCGCAACACCACTCGACGTGGCAAAGTACATCGTTGCATACGTCTGCGTTGGGTTTTGATCAATGACCGAGGCAGCGACATCAAATGCTACACCCGCATCCACACCGAGCACAAGATCGACATTATTGAACGCAGTAATACTCGGCGTCCCACTGAGCACGAACCCCGCAGCATTCATGCCCCGCAACTGCGCGTAGGAAAGTGCAAGCGAGCTTCCACTGAATGAGAGCGCATACGTACCACTGCCACCCATCACATCAACTGTGGTGGTCGCATTCGCCTCACCATCCATTTGGAGCCCGCCACCACTATATATAATGTATGCACTTGGTGCGATCGATACGTTGGCTGGTCGGCGCGCGATACCAGAGAGTGTCGCGCCATCAAAGTCTCGGTCGTAACTCCAGTAATCGGTGCCACTCGTGTGGATATACTCACCCCAGATCGACAATGCGCCGTCGGTATCGCCATGATCCATCGAGTACAATGAGCTTGATGCTGCAACAGTAGTAGTTGCGGCACTGCTGTTCCAAACCGACACGTCCGTATGGTCACCGATCACGAATGATGCGTACGTGTCCCCATCTGTGCTCTTGTCGTTTACGGTGTAGCTCGTGCCGCTCGCATTGAGGTACAGTGTACTGTCAGTCCAATCGGTCGCACTGTCACTCATATTGTTTGTAAACACATCTTGCACTTCAAGCGTTGTCCCTGTCGCCATCGTAAACGATGCCCCCTGGAGCAGCCGCCACGCACCGGTAGAGGTACTGCTCGTTGCCACTGTCCAACCACCACCAACCCCGTTAAAGGTTACATTGGCAAAAAGTGCACCGTTACCGTTCACCGTGTTTCCGGTTGAGGTGCCGAAGAAGTACGTATCACCGCCGTTCGCATTGTAGCTCCCAGATACGTCGAGTGAACCTCCGACACCAAAGTGAGTCATTGGTGCGGTGAGCGCACCGGCGTTCACAAGCACCGAGCCGGTCGTCGTTGCGAGCGCATCACCAAACAACCACGAACCTGAGCCGTCAATTCGCAGTTCATGTACGGTTGAGCCATTGAGCGTAATCGACTGCGCTACTTCATCTCCATAGAGCCGCAACGTACCCACCGGCATACTGAACGTGCCACCACTGTTTACAAAGCTCGTCCGTACCGCAAACGTGCCGGATGGCATATGCACCGAACCGCTTGAGATCGTAACTGCGCCCGTACTTGTCGCATCAGTATCGGTCATCGTGAATGTACCACTGCCGGCAAATGTGAGAGAGCCGACCGAGTCTCCATTGAAGGCCACCGTCTCAGGGTCGCTACTCAGCAATGTGATCGTGGTTGAGGCGGCGTCCATACTACCTCCATTTGTAAGCGAACCGCCGACCGAAAGACTACTCGACGCCACCACGACCGTACCCGCACTTATCGTGAAGTCGCTCGTTGTGGTCGCGTTCCGATCTGCAAAAGTCCACGTACCGCCCGTCCCATCAAAGGTCAAGTCATAGAATGGTGATGTGTCCGGACTCACTACCATACTTGAACTTGTACCAAGCATGCTCACCGACGAAAGACCCGCACTAAATGTTGCACCGGAACCGGTGAGCCACGACCCGCCCACACTAATCGTCTCACTCACGGTCGAGGAGGACACGTACGCAGCGTTGGTGCGTAGCTCAAGCGTCCCGTCATAGGCGGTGCCAGTGCCGGAATTCAACGTCACGTCACCGTCCGGCGCAAACGTCTTACCATCCCACACGATCAGCTTGCTGTCTGCAGGCATCGCGAAGGTATGCGGAACGGTGGTTGTAGCAGCGGTGAAGAGAATGTCTGGATCATTACTGCTGTCATACACTGCGAGCTCTTTGATCGCTATCGGCTCCGTGTCTTCATGCCGCACAATGACGCGATTCGCGTAGAGGTGCATGTTGTTGATACTCGTGATGAGGTCGGTTGTCACGTTCGCAGCTTGCAGACTGGTGTCATTGAGATACACCACCACTGAATCATCCGGACCATACTGGACACCACTGATCTCGTAGTACCCGGTGCCCAACGCACACGAGGCGGTCTGTGCGGTGCCCTCGTTGCCGTTCACCACCAATCGCACCACCTGCGTTGAACCGTTACAGATACCCGGCACTGTCATCCCCTCGTCACTGTAGACGTTGCCGGAGATCGTGACATCAGCCGCGGAATCGGAGAAGATTGCGTAGCCAGGATCTCCCGCAGGATCGTCATCATAGTCTTCGCCATAGAGTGCACCGCTCCCTGGCAGGAACCGCCACGACGAGACACTGCTACCGGTCACCGTCACGTTGGTGCCGGTCGCAACCGCACCGAGAGCGAAGCGAATGTTCTGCCAGGTCTTGACGGGATTCTGATCAAGCACAGTGCCATCAATCGTGAGCGCAGTGCCGCCGTCTGCCTTGACCAAGAAGTCACCATTGCCCATTTGTGTCACCGTCGGGCTTCCGCTCAAAGATACACCATCCATCACCGTATCACGCACTTCATAGTACTGCGCCGCAAACGTGCCACCGGTCACACGGAAACCGTACGTGCCAGTCTGTGCGTGTATGGTCGTCGTCGCACCATCTGCACCAAGAATCGACAGACTACCACCCGAAAGTGTAGTTGTCGCACCATCTGCGAGTCGCACGTCAACGGAACGTTCATTGCTGCCAAGGGTAAGGTCGGCACCATCGAAGTCGGTCGCGTAGCTCCAGTGATCATCACCAGTTACACGCTCATAGTCACCCCAAATGTAAAGCGCGCCATCACTGCCATCATGATCCATTGAATACAGCGAGGCAGTTGGTGCGACTGTGTAGAGTGACGACGTGGAGTTCCAGATACGTACATCGGTGTTCGCCCCAAGTTCAAGCGTCTCATACTCGTCTCCCACTGCACCCTTCGTATTAACCGTATAAGACGTACCCGAATCAAGCACGAGCGTCGATCCGCTCCAGTCGGTCGCGGCACCCATAGCATTACTAAACATGCCCTCTACCGTGAACGTGTTCCCAGATCCAAAGACGAGCGACGTGCCGTTAGTGAGCGTGGTGTTGCCCGACGAGGTAGCGCTATCTACAAACGTCCAACCACCTCCTACACCATCTACAGTGAGTGCATGGAACGCGTCACCGCCGGTCGTAACCGTTTCGCCTATGTTGGTCGAATTAAACACAACACCGCCGGCATTGGCATTGAAGGTACCGCTATTGGTGAATGAGCCACCAATGCGCAGGTCGTTAGCACTTGCCGCCTCATATGTTGCATTTGCGGCAATCACTACATCATCTGCCACAACAAGGAGTGGGTCGTTGGCGTCTGCACTTACCGTAACAGCGTCAGACCCGTTTCCAATTGTGAGCGTCTCTGCGCCCAGGCTGCCTGCGGCAAAGGTATAGGTCGGACTTCCTACTCCTTGCGGTGCAAGTACCACGTTGTAATAGTCGAGCGGCGCAACGATCATGTTGGTTGTCGTAGCGTACGTGGTCGTAGAGGTGTCTGCATTGAACGTGCCGGATACCGACAGCGCGTTTCCTGCTCCCATGAGCACCCATTCGCTCCCGCCGGCGTTCAGTGTATGACCGGCACTCACAGTGAGAATGCCATTTGTCGTCACAGAACCGCTCCCCACCTTCGTGGTACTACCCCCAACACCGTCACCAAGGGTAAGATTGTTGAACGTCCAATCGGTCGTACCTCCAAACGAACCACCGGTCTCAAGCGTTACTGTACCACCGGTCATCGCGACCTCGCCGTCTCCGGCAAGTGCCCCACTCTCGACCGTAACATCACTTGCACCCTCAAGCGTTCCGGCGAGCATGTCGGCATCGTTTGCTATAGTGAGTGGCACGTCCACGCTCCACGACCCACCGGCACCACTCCATACCACATCGTAGAACGACGAGTATGCGCTCACCGTGCTGCCGGTAGAGGTTGCAGTGAAGGTCACGGTCGAGTTTGCTGCGGTAAAGGTGGAGTCCGACGCTGCATCCCAACTGCCACCCACCGTGTAGCTCTCAGTCCCTGCTGCGGTAAGTGTACTTCCTGACTGCAGTACCATACTTCCGTCATAGCTCATGCCTGTACCCGAATTTAACGTTACATCACCGCCCGGGGCGAACTCCTTACCAGCAAAGACGAGGAGCGACGTGTCGGGGTCAATAGTTAGTGTATTTAGTACACTATCTGCATTGTACGGTACGGTGGCGTCATCATCGTCGTCGTAGCTCGCCATCTCTTCTATGGTGAGCGGATCTACGTCTTCATGTCGTGCGATTACGTAGTGTTCGTAGAGGTCGAAATTGGTGATATCCACTGTCGGCGTACGCGACACGGTTGCTGCGTGCGCTCCTGTCGATGTCGCAAGGTACGCCACGAGCGTTGCATCACCCGAGAACGAAACGCTGCTGATCGAATACGAACCATCCGCACTTGAACACTCGGCAGTGTATGAGCTGCCTCCATCCACCACGAGCGTCACGACCTGTGTCGTGTCATCACACACGGTACCGACACCAACCCCTTCCCCACTGTACACGGTGCCGGATATGTCAACCGTGTACCCGGAATCGTCCCATCGAATGCTTCCCGGGTTGCCATCATTTCCATCATTGTCTTCCCCGTCATAATTACCGTAGTGATTCCTGAACCACCAGTAGCTCGATGCCGTTCCCGTCGCACTCACATTGAATCCACTCGTAATACCGGTCGATGTCGAGAATGAAACCCGTTCGATCTGGAGTGCTGGGTTTTCATCAATCGTCGTACTCGATACTGTCATACTGCTACCACCGTCAAACGTGAGCGTGAATGCACCATCAGCAAGCGACGCAATTGTCGTACTCCCAAACAACTGCATACCGTCAAAGCTAGTATCACGCACCGAGTAGTACTGCGCGTCAATCGTGCTATCGGTGAGTGAAAGCGCATACGAACCGGAGCCCTGGTTCTGCACTGTAGTTGTGCCGGTGCTGTCACCGCGAAGCTCTAGTGTTGCGTTTGTGTACGTAAGCGACGCACCATCTGCGATGTAGACCGCGGCATCGCGGGGCGAACCACCTATCCCGGTACCATCGAAGTCAGTGAGACGGCTCCAGTGATCGCTTCCGCTCGTTCGAACATAATCACCCCAGATGTAGAGCTCACCATCATTGCCTGCGTGATCTTGGCTATAGAGCGAACCGCTGCTGTCCACGTCATAGCTCGCGGCACTCGACTGCCAAAGCCGTATGTCGGTGTTTGGACCAACTACGAGCGTACCATAGAGCTCACCAGGAGACGTGCGGGTACCGATTGTGTAGCCGGTTCCCGACAACAGTGCGAGTGTCGAGCCGGCCCAATCGGTTCCGGCAGGGTCATTGTTTGCAAACACGCCGAGTACAGCAGCACGCACACCATTGTCTATAGTAAGATCGCCCGCTGCAGTGATCGTCCAGTCATTGGTGCTAGTCGCGTCCGAGGTAACAGTCCAACCACCTGCCGAATCATTGAAGGTGACATCGTAGAATTCAGACCCACCAACATCTATCACGTGGCCGGTACTACTCGTTGCAAAGAGTACTTCGCCGTCGTTCGCATCAAACTCGCCTCCGGTGTTCTGCAACGACCCCTCAAGCGTGAGTGTGCCGGTCGGCAGTGTCACAAGCCCACCATCAATGGCCACATCACCGGCAATCAGTGCACTTGCATCCACAAAACTACGGCTCGCAACCGTCTCGACCGACGTCGTCGCATAGAACGTATCGGGTGCGTTTTGATTGTTATACTCTGTACTGATCCACTCGGCAGTGCGAGTTCCTTGCACAAAACGAAGCTCGTCAAGATACCCTTCAAAGTCCTGATTGTCTGCATAGGAGGGTCCGGAGTCCTGCTCCTGACCAACAACGAGCCACCCGGACGCAATGGTGAGCGCACCCAGTGTGGTATTCTCCGGGTTTTCATTATCCGGCTGGCCATTAAGGTATAGCCGCGCCTCTCCCTCGGTCTGATCACGCACCACTGTCATGTGCCGCCACACCCCATCGTCGATAGCCGAGAACCCCCACTCGACGTTACCACCGGAACCCGCTCCGGTATAGAGACGGAACGCGTCGTTACTCGCAAAGAAAAGTAAGTACTCGTTATCATTACTACTACTCCCCCCGGACACCACACCCATCTGACCGTCGTGCGTAGTATTGAACCAGTACGAAGCAGTGATGTCGGTGGCACCATCTGCGATCGTGTGTGGGATCATGATCCGGTCGGTGTTTGTGTTGGGTGTCATATCGACACTGTAGCCAACCTTACCACTCACTCGCGCAGCACTGATGTAATCATCACCGTGTGCGTTATTGTCGGTTGAGTCTCTGTACGCGTCAATGTTGCCAGTACCTGTAACATCCTCGTTGAGGTGGTATACGGCAAGGTAGTTGTTTGTCCATACGTTCTCAGCACCGAGCGTATCATTGTCCGGAAGTGGCAGTGCGCTCACGTTACCATAGTACACGTAGTATGTTGTATCTACGGAACTACTTAAGCTCGATGCCTTGAAATGAAGCTCCCCGGTACGTGTGGTCGTAGAGAATGACACGAGCTCAATTGGCACCGGACTGCCACTCGTATCGGCTACGCGAATATCCGCACCATCTGACTGTGCATTATCAAAGAGCGACTGTGGCGCATCAGCAAGGTCTACATATACCGGGAAGTCGGTAAGATCCTCATCAACCTCACTGGCCTGTATCGTGATACCATACCGATACGGCCATGCGGTACTATACCAGTCACCTGCTCCCGCAGAGGCACCGGTAAATCGAACGTCGTACAGCTCCGAACCACCTAGTTCAAGGAGCTTCTGTGTCCCCACGGTATTGAACTGCACCTCGCCATGATTGTGCGAGAAACTACCCGCCTCATTCTCGAAGTCACCCGCAACGTACAAATGTGTTGCTGGCAGCGTCACAGCGCCGGAGAGGATATCGAAGTTATTCGAAGTGGTTGCATAATTCTGCCCAAAACTCCATGTACCGCTCCCACCGAAGAATGTGAGGTTGTAGAACGGATTACTGCCCGGCGTCACCACGTTACCAACCGTGTTGGACGATAGCCGCACCGTGCCGTTGTTATGTACGAACGTGGCATCGGCGGTGAAGTCGCCACCGACTGTGAGCGTCCCGACCGGAGCGACCACGGTGCCGTTGGTGATTGCGAGATCGTTGCCGACCGAGAGATCGGTAACTGGGAATGCCCAGTTACCCCCCACACCATTGAAGGTCAGGTTATAGAATTCCGATGGGCCGGGGCTCACCACCCGCCCGGTCGTGGTCGCAGTGAACGTCACCGTACCCTCTTGTGCGGTAAAGTTACCTGTGTTCACAAAATCACCCTGCACTTCGAGCGCATAGTCATTTGCTGTCACGTCGAAGGTGTTGCCCGCAGCAATCCAAAGGTCGGTCACTATCGCAGGAGTCTGCAATCGCACGGTCTTGCTCGTACCAGAGACAGACACGATACCAAGATCTTGCCCAATCGAGCTATCGGCGATCGTCGCAAGCCCCGTCCCGTCGAGCGTGGTTGTGGCACTACCGGTGTCCCATGTACCATTTGCCCCAATCACCAGATTGCCCGCAACGGTAATCGGCAACCCGCCCGCGTGGTACGTGCCATAGGACACTGAAAGCGCACCGTTGACATCAAGTGCAGTTACCGGAGTCCATGTGGCGTTGCCGCTACTGAAGCCAAATGTGACCTGATGGAAACTGCTCGTTGCGGCACCGGTCGAGTCGATCGTCTCCTCGCTTGAAGTCGCGGTGAAGACCACGACGCCGGTGCCTGCAACGAACCCGCCATTGTTGTCCCACGACCCGCTCACGTAGATCGAGTTGCCATCAGCAACGAGCGCCCCATTGATACGCACATCGTGCACCGTTACATTGCCAGAACTGCTACTGTCAGGACGATACGTGGTACCACTCTGCACGTACAGCACCACATCATCGCAGCCACCCACTACACAACCGGACAAATCGTTTGCTGCGGACACATCGTGAATGATGCTGACATTCCCCGAAACAGAATTGTCGTATAGAGCGAGATCGGCGTTTGTAAGCATCGGATCTTCATCCGAACCGAGCGTCACATGACGCTCCTGAAGGAGCATGCCAGTAATGTCGTTCGTGCCGTCGTACTTCGTGACCGCAACCGCCCTGCTCGAGGTCGCCGCGCCTTCGATCCAAACGGTCACGATATCGTCGGGAAACGCATTCACGTTATTCAACGTCCAACTACCGCTGCTTATTGACGCAGTGCTTGGCTGCAACACGCCGTTTAACGCGATCCGCACCGTGCCAGTATTGAGCGGCGTGGTCTCGTCGTGCTCGTACGCCGTCCCCGAAACGTCGATACCCTCAGACCAGTTCACCGTCCAATCGTAGAGCGTCGGACAATCCCCTGCTGGCGTGCACACAAACGACGAGCGGACTCGCAGATCATCATATATATTGATATCGAGCGAACCAAGGTCAATGGGCGATGCACTTGTCCCTGTTTCGTTACCTGGTAATGCACTATCAGGGATCAAGGCATAACTTGTTCCGGTTGCATAGAGCACCTGATACGTGCTCGTACTGGTGGATGGCACTGCGTCGTTCCAGGTGAACTCACCCCATTTTGGCCCGGTACCATCGGCAAACTCGATCGGCTGACTAGTAATGGTTCCCGACAACGCACCGCCAATACGCACTATATTGCCAGTACTGGATGCAAACGCGACGATACCGGGCCCCTCTTCTGTATGCCCGCGACTGGTCGTATCCGGACCATCTTCGTCCATCGTCAACCATACCTGCGAGGTTGAGACCTCGCTTCCGCTATTCTCGATCAACATCCAGCCACCGTTACCACCATAGATCCCCTGAGAATGTACGACGATCGTCTGCGGTACCGTACTAAATGGTGACGTGAAGGAAACTGCCTCACCGCCTGCAGTACAGCAGTCGACATAGTTGTTAGGAGAACGAACAAGGTTCTGTATGTCGAACTCAACACCATTGTTCGTACCATGCCCGGTCTCAAAGGCTATATAGTCGATATTCTCAGCAGCATGATTAGAATCCCCGAACCCGCGCTGTAGGTAGAGGCCGAGCGTACTTGCGGTTGGTGGATTTCGGTAGTCGACCGTGTCATCGACACCTGCCCATACCCACTTTGAATCATTTTCGGACGAAACATTCGCGAGAACTGCAGGTGGCGAAGAAAACGCCGGATTGAAACTCACCACATCAGAGACACTGCCCGAGTATGAGCCACCTTGTTGAATCCCGGCAGCATCTTCTTGCGTATCGGCAACCACCCGTATACCACTTCCACCATCATCGATCGTCCATTCACCCGCTTCCACAACGATCCAGTCGACCGTGGTAGACGCACCAGTAAGAAGGTTCGTCGTACCTTCGCCTTGTGTGTCGAAGTTGCTCACCAGGAGCTCAAAGCTAGTGCCGGTCTTGTTCTTGATACGAGCTGCACGCTGGGTCTCTGAGGTTGGTGCATAGCGTACGGAAGCAACTACTACCGGGTCACTGTAACTGTTTGCAAGCGTAATGGTCTCCCACGTGCCTGCGGTTGCAGTGTACGTGCCGTACTCACCAACCGCTGTCTGTATACCCACATCATCAGAAACATTAGCAGAGAGTCCGCTCAGAGTGTCATTACTAAACTGCTCTTGTGTGGTCTGGTGCCATGTTGATACCGCAATAGTGCTGTCTACAGTAATACTCTGCTCCGTACTCCAGAACGACCACAGGTTGTCACCCCCCGGGTCGCGACCTCGTACACGCCACCAGTACGTTTCGCCCTCCACAAGCGCATTGTCTGGTAGCGTGAAGCTGATGCTGTCGCCCGAGGTAAACGGATCAGTGTCCCCGCCGGTATCGTTATTCACGAAACCTGGGTCCGTATCGGAGACACTTGAACTTGCTATAGCAAAACTCCGGTCGGTAGACCACATCACCTCATACGTAATGTCGTCACCCTCAGGATCGGAGGTATTGAAACGGAGTGTTGGGGACGTTGTTGCGACCTTTTCGTTATCAAATGGACGTTCATGTACAGGCGTATACACACCCTGACTCCAACTGATCGTCCAGTCGTAGAGGACAGCGGTCGTTGTCGTTCCGGTCGATGAGAAGTTTGCAACGAGTCGCAGTTGGTTGTAGGTACCGGTGTCAACATCAGAGAGGTCAATCGGTGATGTGCTCGTACCGATTGAGTTCCCGGGAAGGACTGTATCCGGAATAAGCTGCCAGCCACCGCCACCAAAGTACTGCACTTGGTAGAGTATGTCCGTACCTGCGGCATGCGTATCGTTCCACGAAGCTGATCCCCAGCGATTACCGATTTCCGCATCATCGAAGTCAGCACCGGTTGAGATGAGCGTGCCGCTGTAGAGTGCTCGGATCGTGCCGGTTGCATGCAAGAATGCGAGCATAGATACCGGCTCGTCGGTATGTCCGCGATCAGCCACGTCACCACCACCAGCACCATCCTCGTCGACGCCCATATATAATGTTGATGCGGTGCCGGCAGTTCGCGTGTCCACCATCGCAAATCCACCATCCGATCCATCCACACCAATGAGTGCAGCAAGTGTTACCGCAGGCGCTGATGGGAACGCGGTCGTATATGCTTGTCCGACCGGCGCCCCGGTTGAAGCAGGTCCTACAATGACATCTGCCGAATTACGTGCCTCAAACTCACCGGTTGGCGGGTAAAAGTGCCCGGGCTCAAAGGCGATGTAATCCACATCTTCGGGATCATGATCATAACACACATCCTGCGCTGCACCGTACGCCTGTTGCAACAACATGCCCATACCAGTCGTGGTGGGTTCGTCCGCGGTATCCGTACCGTTGTGCACACTCGAGGTGATCCACGTAGCATCATTGTTCGAGCTCACCGTATGAAAGACAGCCGGCGCACTGCTAAATGCGGGCGAGAACGACACGCCGGTCTGCGGACCTGTGGTCGATGCAGTGCGGCAATAGATGTGCTCTACAAGCTCCGTACCCGCAATCACCTGCGTCCCGGCTCCTCCACCCTCGATAGTCCACGAACCAGCCTCCATCGCCACCCAGTCAACTACCGTACTTCCGGTGACCGCCTCTGTATATTCGCTGCCCGCGACCTTGATTTCGAAGCTATCACCGGCCTTGTTGCGGACTCGCGGCGTACGAGCTGGCACGGTGTTCCCAGCGTACCGAGGACTTGCGACCACGACCAGGTCACGGTAATTATGTTCGAGCTCCACCGTGCTCCAACCCTCACCGGAAAGCGTGACCGTACCATACTCACCTACGGTACCGGGCATGCGTACATCATCGCTTGCTGTCACGCTCAGTGCGGTAACCGAGTCCGTCACGAACTGTTCCTCGGTGGTTTGGAACCAAGTAGAAACAGAGAGCCCGGTGTCGGTCGTGAACGACCGTGCCGGTTCAGTCCATGCCCCCCACGCACCGCTACCATTGGTGTCTCGCGCACGTACACGCCAGTAGTATGTAATACCGTCAGTAAGAGGAGCTTGTACCGTGTAGGCAACTACGTTACCGGACGTAAACGGTGCCTTATCACTCGGCGCAGTAAGGTTGCTGAATGCGGTCGGTGTCGACGTAGAGCTTGCATCAACTACAACAGGGTCAGCAAATGAGTAATCATCGTCGATCTGTACCTGATAGTCTACATCATCAGACGCTTCATCCGTTGCGACAAATCGCAGCTCGGGTGTGAGATCCCACACCTTCGCATTGTCAAAGGGTGCCACGATTGTCGGCTCGTCCGGAGCACTGTTGGTCTCAATGCGCGGGTAGGCAGTATAGCTTGCAAATGGTGTATCATCGCTCAAAACGACACGGAAACAGTATGAGCTGTTCGGGTTCGCCCCATTGTTCTCCAACACCCAGTCATGCTCCATAGTCTCACCCACCGCTACGTCATTGGGGAATAAGGCAGACTGGTTTGCCTCTTCATAACTTCCCAAAACATCAGCAGTTGAGAGCGTCGTCGTAGAAAGGGTGTCACCGTCAGTGAGTGAAGCATTAGAGTACCCACGCCACGGCGTACCACCTGCACCGACTAAACCGACGTCGGCCCACGAGAGCCCGCTTGCGTCACACGTAGCTGACTCTACATACTGTAGCTTCACATTGTTCTCGGTTGCGTACACAGGTACGTTCGAGACAGTGATACCAGTCCGCAACCGAATGACGTCACCCGTATCCACCGCATAGATTGCGGTCACTGCCTGATCTTCCGCGATATTATCCTCAGTGCCCTCAGGCCACGGATCCGTCGGGGGCTCAGCGTCCTCATTGGCGTAGAACCTGAAGGTCGACTGTGTGTAAAGAGGCTCAGTCGATAGTTCTTCGTCACCCACCGAGTAGTCTGTCACACTAATGCGCGCACCTTTCCTAAACTGCACCGCACCAAAGAGGTTGTTCTCATCACCACCGGTATCAGAGCCAGTATATTCCATATCCTCGTAGAGGAGATAAAACGGTTTTTGCGGATCATCAGTGGAGGCAATGCTGTAACCGGCATTGTATGTGGTGGTATCTGGACTACCGAGATACTGTTTACCCGGTTGAGTACCTGAGGGACTACACGTGACCTCCGTGCCGGCGACGATCGAGTCGGTGTTGTCATAGACCGCAAGATTTACATCACCCCACTCAGGAGAACATACAATCGCGAGGTAAGCAGCATCGGTGGGCAAGAAGTACTCGGCACTAAACTCAAGTGAGGGAAGGTACACCGTCGATTCGCCACCGTCGCTATCTGCTTGCTGGATTGCCGCGATAGGCTGTGTTGTATTGTAGTACCGCACAGCATCACCAGCACCTTCCGCGCTACCCCCACACGTAGTGTTCGTATAGTTCGTACCCCTACTTTGTCCGGTCACGCTTGTGCTCCCCCCTCCGGAACAAGCTATGTCGAAGTCGGTACCGGTAGTACCCACACCAACGTATGCGTTGCTAGAACTAATGCCGTATATATCTCTCGCAGTGGGCGGGTACGCAACGAAACCATCGCGCGGTGCACTGTTATCGTGCACAAACAAAACAGGATCAGTGGACTCCACTATTCCAAGCGTGCCGGTGTTATTCGCCTGCGTAAACGCACTTGAGGTGCCGACATTGAACACCTGCTCGGGCGTTCCACTTCCGCCGTCATAGATGCGCACTGTTGTTGACGCAAATGGAGCGTACATGTGGTAATTGCTGTTTTGATCTCGGGTCGACAGTTGCACGTATGAAGTCGTCGCAAACCCGATCGGCGCAAGCATATCACCCGCAGCAAGACCACTTGCTTTGGCAACAACCGGCCCCAAAGCTTTCACAACCGACGTCGCAGTGAACGTGCTGTAGGAGATCGTCTGGTGACGATTGAGCGTACTTGTGGCACCATTGTTGAGCTGCACTACGTTGTCGTCAATCAAGCTTGCGACCTCAATGGTACCGCCGCCTCCATTGTCTCGCACTTGGTAGTAGATTGGCGTCAGTGTCGCGTATGTAAAGGGCTCATACATGTCGCTCACATCGGCGGCACCGGCATTGCCGTAGTAGAGGTAGATCGTCGTCGATGCATTCGCCGCAAGTTCATCGACCTGCACCCAGAACCATGCTTCTTCAGTACTTGAAGAGAAGTACTGTGTCCAATGGTCAAGCTCTGCAGTCACCGGCGCCACATACGTTTCAATACTTGACGTAGCATAGAAATCTGTAGTGGTCGACATATTCGCGTACGTTGTATCCACCCAGGCAGTACTGCGTATACCACTCGTAACACGCACTTCATCAATCAAACCATCGAAGTATATGGCGCGCGTTGGGCGCAGATCTCCAAGCGTGAACGTATTACCCCAGTTGCGCGTACCCCCGTTGGTGTAGTTGAGTACCGAGCGGCCATTGATCGACACTCCCGTTGCGCCACCTTTAGAAGAAGTAGCTGCGATATAGTACCACTCGCCGGCAGTCAGACCGGCACCACTTGACGTGGGACACGTCGCGCTATCTGTGTACGCACAGTACCGCACCTCATCAGCAGCACCGCCGGAACCACCAAGTGTGAGCCACGGCGAATACGTACCACCACTGCCCGGTGCCGACGCAAGAATTGTGAAGCCATACTGATCTTGTTCACTACTTCCTCCAGACAAAAGGTCAGGTCGTGCCCATACTTCTACAGTCGAGCTTCCCGCAGCAATACCAAGGTCGCCATGACTCACATCGTCATCGACAAAATCTTGCGCCTGCCCGAATTTGCCACTGCTTTCGACCGGATTAAGGGGGGCATCCTTTGTGCCATCATTGCTGTTGCCGGCACTGTTCTCAATGGAACTTGTTGTGAGATCATCCATGTGTGCAACGAGCACGTAATCATCATCCCACACATTGTGCGCACCGTACGTGTCGGTATCAGCATAATTGGTTGCTGTAGAAGATCCAAAGTAGAGGTAAAAGGTGCTCTCGGTCGTCGTCGAGAGGGCATTTGCCTGGAAGTACAGCTCCCCGGTCTTAGTAGTTGTGGCGATCGAGACCAGCTCGCGTGGCAGTTCACTCGTACCATCTCCGGCAGTGACACGAATATCGCCACCGTCTGCTTTGACGTTAGTCCAGAAATCATCACCGAGATCTGCAAGGTCGACGTAGACTGGAAAACTTAAGAGGTCGTCACTGATTGAGGTTGTCGCAATCGTGAGCGGAAGCCGGTGTGCAAAACTGGTATCGTACCACTCTGACTCCAAAAAGCCATCAACCTGGCGCAAGAAGCGGACATCACCACCGTCTTCTTGCACATTATTCCAGAACCCGGTCGAGGAACCGTTGATCTCGAAGAAGACCTGATGCTCGGTAAGAAGGTCGTTCTGCGTATTGTCGATAGTGATCGGCATCCGGTACAGCCAGCCACTGCTCCACCATGGGTCAAGCAGACCATACCCACCCTTCTTACCTATCGCCTCGATCCAAAACTCTCCGGTGCTTTTTGCTGGATACTCGATCTCCATCTCAAAGTAGAGTGTTTGCCCCCCCTCAATCATGTGCGTATCCGCCGTCGAATCCTTAACAGTAAAGTACTCGGGCACCTCTTTGCGTTTCGGCTTAATACCAACAAGCTGCGCTGCACGAGTGAACACGCTATGATTCACCACCTGCTCACCACCCTTCACTCCCACATCAATGAACCGATCAACGTAGGCAACTTCTTCCACCGTATCGACGACGGCATTGTTGTTGATGCAGTTGGTACGATCGGCATTTAGCTCGTCACAGTAAAGAAGTGCGCCATCAGTAGGACAGCGGTAGTACCCTACTCCATCTCGCTCATCCTTGAACACTGGAAGAGTGTCTACGTAGGTGCTATCTTCAGCAGACACAGTGCTGTCTTGCTCAAGTGGTACTACCGGCTCTGACGTAGAATCAGACACATCAGCTGCTGGCAGCTCTTGTTCCACCACCTCCTCTTCTGAGACAGTACCACTGTCTTCGTGTTCGGTCTCCACCTCTTGCGGGGGTATTGTATGATTGGGCACCACCTCCTCGACCGATTGTTCCTGCGCTGAAGCGCGCCGAACAATCTGCGAGGCAAGCCATTGACCCGGCGAAACATCTTCGAGCGGTAGGGGTACCTGATACCGATATGCCTGAGGCAACCCTTCCTCCACATCACTCTCCGCAGATTCCGCGGGTGACGACATGTCTGCTCCATCTGTTGCCGCATCCTCATTTGATGTTTCCGTACTCGCAGAAGTTCCTTGCACTTCCTCATCCTCCATAGTTTCATCGGGAACCACGTCAGTCGACGCATGGTCACTTGGTGTGTTCCCTTGCTCTATACCGGCGTCTACACCTTCCTCTACACCCCCCTCGTCTGACACCGCCATGTCTACACCATCGTCAGCGACTTGTGCGCCCTCGTCGAAACCCACCGGCGACTGCGTTTCTGTCACACTTGTCGTGACATCCTCAACACTCTCTTCGTTGCTGCCAGACTCTTCGTCAGTCATTTCAGTATTGCCCGCACGTTGCTCGGACACGCCTGTCGACTCGTCGATACTTGCTTCACTTTCTTCTATCGGCTCCGGCACAGGCTGCTGAGCTGCAGCGGCATCATCTTCACCGGCCTCATTAGCCACGTCATCATACCGCCACACCGCCGGACACGTTTGTGCGAGCGGCTGTCGCACCGGTTTTTCGTAAACCAATGGCACGTTCTGCGCGTACCGCTTGAGCGAACGAACCTCACCACGAGACTGTGGGAAGTACACCTGCAAATGAAAGCGCTCATTACTGGCACTTGTGTTTGTTACATTGAAGTAGACCTTGGTACGCGTAAGCCCTTCGTACACCTTCCGATCAGACTTGATAATGAACGTCTCGTCTTCATTCTCATCAGTATGAACAAAACGGATCGGGCCGGTATCCGGCAGCACGAGCGTATCGGGTTGTGCGGAATCCTCAAGCGCCTGAAGTTCGTCATAGAGCTGCGGCAGTTCTGGCAGTTCTTCATCGACCGGTGCACTGTACCGGGCATCTACCCACACACTGTCAACGAACACGCGTGCTTCGCGACTTCCACCCGGCACATACTCAACCTGCACACGTAGATCCTCCAGTCGATTCCACGAGCTAATCTCGTCGAGCGGAAAAGTGAAATGGCCACCATTGGTGTAGTTGCTCAACTCTCCGCGCAGCTGAAGCATGTGCGCGATATGCCAGGTATACCCGTCAAAGTATCGCACGTAGAGCGCGTCCTCCTCTCCAGGCGCTGCGTCAACGGTACCAGCAAGTGAAAGCTTCAGGTCGAACCCTTTGGGTTCAAACTCAGAAAGATCCCAGCCGAGCCCGAAACCATCAACCTCTAGCAGGTAACACGGCTCATCGCGGACACCACACACAGTAACGTCTTCAGGCGCAACATTTTCAAAGACAGTCTCTTCACCCCAACTACCACTCGACACCCCGTCAGACGTCGGCTCACTTGTTCCCTCCACCGTCTGGTCTGATAGTGACGAATCGTCCTCTGGTGCCACAGACTCTTGCTGCGCACTGTCGTTTTCCGCGTCCGACACATCTTCTGCGATCTCGGAGCTGTTCGTATCAAACCGCACCTCCTCCTGAGCATCTTGCTCACGTTCGACCACACCTGACTCTCCATCTGCAACCTCGGGCTCGTCTTGGTCAAACTCATCAACGGCCTGAGTAGTGCCCGTGTCGTCCTCAACAACCTCACCCTGTTCATCGGTGTCTGTCTCAGGAATATCGTTGACGTCACCCTCAAGCGGAACAGCCGCCTCCGCAGCTTCAGCTGAAGTTGTATCCTGTGCGTGAGCGGTACCAACAAGAAGCTCGTGCACCCACTCACTGGGAGAAAGATCAGGCAGTATGGTTGGAGTACTTGGACCAAGACCTGTTGCACTCGCCAGTGTACGCCGTGCTGCAGCCGAAATCTCTTCCTGTGCAGAATCAGCAGCCTCCGTGTCACCACCCCCTACATTTTCAGCACCTTCAACGCTTTCAGACCCTTCAACTTCCTCACTCTCTCCGGAAGCACCGTCAGATTCATCGTCTGCAGAGTCTTCCACGTTATCGCTCAATGCTTCATCACCTAATTCCTCTTGACCATCGCTCGTTTCATTCTGAGTATCCGACTCCATACCCGCACCGTCGTCGACCTGGTCATCGCCCTCGGAAGTTGTCTGCTCAAGACCGTCGGTTGATTCCAGATCACCATCTGAAACTAGCGCGTCGTCGTTTTCATCGACAGGTACCTCCACACCTTGTAGAGCATCCTGCACCTCAAGCATCGAAGCCGGAGTTGCAGCATGCAAAAAGTGTGCGCTATTCGTCTTACTGAAATCGTCGTAAATTGCATTCGCCGAAAGTGTTTGCTCAAGTACCTGCTGTTCGTCACGCCACCCTTCTGCCACCACACTGGTCGGAAAGACATGGATAGTTCGCTCTTCTTCAAGTGCTCGCACCGCCGCGACCGCAAGCACAAACACGACCACGAACGCGGCGAGCAAAGCAATTCGGTAACGGCTGAGAGTATGAATCGGTGATAGCATACGACGTACACAACAGTCCAAAGCACGGCTGCGGATACTGTATATGTATTATCGCACATTTACGGCTGCAATAGCACATAAAATCTCTTGTTTATAGCCATATATTGTGGATATCTCAAGCAGTGCTCGGTCAGTTTCACTCATCGAGTTGAGGTGAGGACAGAAGCACCTCTCCCGGCGCACAGGAAGCCACTACAGAAGCTTTTTTCCACAAAGGCAGGACCCCCGTTGTTTCAGTACACAGTGAGTACCAGATGGTACGTAGCGAAGCTTCCACACCGCAGGCACCGACCACCTCTAGGCACACAACAGGAATTCCACAAGTTCAAGTGTCTGCGCGGTCATACCTGGGTAACGGCTATGTGTGTGTGAGAAGTATGTACGGGTGGTCTGCCCAAGCAGATGAACGGACAGCACACACTAGCAAGGAGCATGCTCTCCACCTACCTCCACACCTACCGACTCGTCACTCACCGCGATCTGTTTGCTTTCGACGTCAGGCACGTTTTGATGAATACTCAAAAAGATGATGGCTCGCACGAGTGCTGCATACAGAAACAACACGAAGTGCGTTGTGTGGAGAGTGGCAAGAAGTATCTATGGATACTTGACCAAGTAGCCAAGAGACGACCATCCAAGACTGTGGGCGAAAGAAAACTGAAGCATCCTACTCAACAATCAACGGTTCGTTCTATGTGGTAAACAACATCACAACGCCCGCTGCATATACTGCCATACTTCATGGTGTCCGGTGCGCAGACAAAGTGTTGCAGCACAATAGCCGCTACGTGTACGTACAGTGAGCACACACGAGGGTCTCAACACTGCTACTTAAGTAGTTTGCGTACATCCTCGAGCTCCTTGTCAATAAGCTCTTCGGAAATGTCGAGCGCATCCTTAAGACCCTCCAGTATATTGCGTTCGTTGTCGGTCATGTTCGGTTTATGCGACAGTGAAACGATCTTCTCTTCTACCTCATCGCGCAAGACGCCGAAGATATTGATGAGTTTGTCTCCCGCCTCAGCTGCCTCACGCTTAATGCGATCGCGTTCTTCTGTATGCTTCCTGCGCTCCTGGATTAACATCGTGATTACCACAGCAAGCGCTGCCATGAACAAAAGCGACACCCAGTATATTGCTCCGAAACCACTCGTCTCCACCTCTTCTTCATCGAGCGGCTTTTCTCCAGTCACTTCAACATCAGTTGTGGCGACTCGCTCGTTACCGGCATTGTCGATAGCTGTCACAGCTATCGAATGTAGCCCGGGATCCATGCTAGTGATCGTGTAACCACCGCCAACGATCTCGTTCGTTTGTACATCTCGTTCACGCTCGCCATCGATACTGATCTTGTACTGTGCAATACCGGAAAGCGTATCAGTTGCCTCAAAACGCACTTGAGCCGTAAGGTCGCCACCAATCGCCGTCGCTTCGAATGGCTCAGGTGGTGTCGTGTCGATACGGAGTGTGTACGTTGTTGTTGTACTCCAACCACCACGACTCTGGTATGCCAGGCGGAAGTAGTATGTACCATCAACGAGACCACTCGCACTCCAGCTCGATGTAGGTGGCTCATGAAGCTCAGTGAGTTCCACGGTGCTCGTCGTTCCAAAACCATGTTTAAGAGAGGTCACACCAAAAGGGGCGTCCCACGAAAACTCAACATCTGACAAAGAGTACCACAGGGATTCGTCAGGGTGTGTCTCACTATCTATTCGCGGCTGCTCAGGTGGTGGAATGTTCGTCTTCCGCTCCGTCTTTTGCTGCGTCGGTGGTTGTGTGACGACAGGTGCCTCTGTTTTTGGTGTTATGGTGTACGTCGCCTCACCCATTCCACTGAGCACATCTTGACCCGCGCCCGCAAGAAGCGTTCCCTTCGAAAACGACACACTCCCTACCCCCTCTTTCTTTCCGCGAAAAGTAATCGTTGCGACTGGCTGCGTACCGGCAAGCGCCTTCGTGCCGCCACCCGCGAACGTTATGCTACTACCCGAAACAGTTGGCTCCGTAACCCACAGATTGAACGCCGACCCCTCACCCGACGCCGACACAGCAGTAAGCATGTCTGAATCATACGTGATGGTTGCATCGCCGGTGTTCACCCCATCACCTTCAGTGTTCACCATGACCCGGACCTGAAACGTTTCGCCAACCTCATAGGTACCGTTTGCCGGTGAAAGCACATACGATGCTGCACTTGCAGATAATGGGGTGAACGCAATGCAAAAAGCAACAACAAACGCGCAGGATGATATTGCAAGTACCAGCGAACGGCACGTACGCCACAAAGAAAGACCGCATGCGTCAACTACGTCGTCGAATACAACACCCTTTGACAGAGTCTTGGTGCGTGTGAGTTGTTGCGTGTATTGATGCTCGCTCATAGGCGTGAGCGAGAAGGTTACGCTTGTGCTTGTGCTGACACTTCGTGCTCACCAACTCGAACTACGTTAAGCCTGAGTCCCCGGTTGACACGTCCCACTAACGGCAAGCGAAGAGCAAGCACACCGTCTTTAGTCTTTGCCTCAGCACGCTCCGGGTCTATTTCATCGGGAAGGATGATCTGCCGGTAGAAATCACCCCAATGACACTCTTCGAGTGTGTAGTCGCCGTGGTTCGTGCTATGCGCTTCATGCATAAGAGTCTCCGGACGCAGTGCAGATCCCTGAATACTCACGACGTCGTTTTCTCCCGATATGGACACGTCAAGTGTGTGCATATCCATGCCAGCCAGTTGCGCATAAATGATGATCTCGTTGTCGGACTGGAACACATCAACAGGCAGCTGAAGTGCGTGTTCCGGAACCACCTCTTGCGGACCAGAAGAAGCCTGCATCGCACTTTCTGCAGGCTGACCGGTCTCATCAACCAAACCCTTGCCCTTGAGCTTATCCATAAATGTACCCATAGTAATGAACTTAGCACTAATGAACTAACACGCGTGACGGCGACATGCCTGTAGTGAGGCTAGTCGAGGCGCTGTTAGCTAGAGTATAGCATTAGTTGCAATACCTATGCGCGCCGATGACGTCTGTGGATTGTGGATAAGATGCATTCACATGCGTATGTGTTGGGGATGATGGACAATGCGACCTCCGAGACAACCATACTCATTCGCAGAATTTCGAGTTTTCTGCGCACGCTGTGGTGGTGCGCTTACCCCGCACCAAGCTATCGCTGTCTCGCTCTAGAGTTACTATACCGCTTACTATGATATGTTCGTAGATCATGCTCCCTGTGTGAGCTTGGTGCCGAAGCTACTTCACATGTCATAGCGAGCGACAGGATAGATTGTGGTGGTAGCACATTAGTTCGGCGTGGTATATGCACATCACTCGCCCGTAGCACAACTCACGCTTAGTGTAAGTTGTGCTACAGGCGGAGACACCGCAGTACAGTACAGTACACGAAACAGCTGCTCACTCCTCACAACTAAACGGAGCGCCTCACGTTGGATGGGGCACGAGGAAGCAAGGAGAAGTGTGTCTCAACGCAGAATACTCGAATACACAGAACCAACGGGATAATCGCCTACTCCTCACAACTAAACAGGGCTGCTCAGGGTGAGCATAGTTCGAGGCAGCAAGGACGAGTGCCGCCGAGCCGTATAAGTATGCGGTGAGGTGGCCGACGAAACTAACGAAGAAATATGCCACACTGCGCAGCCCTGCTTCCCTACCTAGCCAGTCCAGTTATAAAGCATTATGGAGAAATCAGGCAACGACACCGTTCCATCCCCGTTAATATCAGCAACCGCGCCCGTTGTGTTCCAATTAAAAAGTAAGATAGAGAAGTCAACCAGGTTCACAGATCCGTCACAATTAAGGTCGCCAATGCTCACACAGGACTCATCCCCCACCTCCACGCCGACACCAATCGTCTTGCGAGCACTCTTGTCACTCTCTACGGTTCCATCGTCCATCATTGCTTGCGCAACAAGCTCGTACGTTCCCTGAGGGAGACCAGTCGTAGGGATAGTGAGCGACCAGGTACCATCTCCTGCTGCGGTTGTCGTGGAAACAATGTCGCTTGTTGATACCTCAGCAAGCCGCGGACGAAGCCATGTGGTTACGGACGCATCTGGCATGCTGTAGCCGGTCACGTCGATAGGGGTACCCGGGTCGACCGAGTTTTCAACCGTAGTCACGGTTGGTGGCAACATGATGTTGCTTAGTGTGTTCAAGGTTGATGCCTGCAACCAAAGTGTTGTGGAGAATGTCGCGCTCCGTGTTCCTGCGGAGTCGACCGCGTAAACACTGAACGTATACGACCCACGGTCAAGATCACGTGTGGTTTGTTCAAACACGGCGTCACTTGAAACAAGTGTGGTGTCGACAACCGCACCATCGCGCAAGAATGAGACCGTGGAACCCGGGTACGCCCACCCACTAATCCTCACGTCGGCAAGCGGCAGCTTGTCCCCATCACCGGTTCCACTTCCGGTCCCACCGCTACCACTCCCTGCCCCATCACCACCTATGGGACCGTTGCCTGAGCCTGAACCGGATGGCCCACCACCACTCCCCGTTCCAGTCCCCACACAGTTGTCACCAGTGCACGTCGAACTAGCGACCGGATTCGTCACTTCACCACCGCTCCCCGGACTGGTCGACGTTGATGTGGTAGTTGCACTACCCGGCGGAATACCAACCGTGAACTCTAGAATGTAATCGGGGTCTATTTCGTTGAAGCGAAAGTCTTGACAACGAACATAGTAGGTGTACGTCGTGTCATCCTCTAGGCCTGTCACATCAGCAAAGTGCCAAAAGTAGATACTTTCGGAAGAGGTTCCCATGAACTGGTACGGCATGCTAGCAAAACTCATGCTCGACGTTGCGTATCGACATGCTGCCAGCTCATTTGTTTCGAGATACATCTGAACACCGCGCGTCCCTACCTGCAAGATTCCCGTCGGCTCTGCGACCAAGATAATAGGTGGATCTTCATCCGTCGTATCTATTGGGCCTGCCGTGACGGGGCTCACCACCACAAACCGCGTCTGTCCGTAATCAATCTCAATATCCGAAGCGTCGTAGGTAGTTATGATGACCGGGTACGAACCTGTTGCAGCGGACAATACCATGGGAGTATCGCCTGTGCCCCCATACACTGCATTTGTCCCCATGCGAACGCGTACTTCGCTATTCGCCGGAATCCCCACTGACGTATTGAGGTCGATACGCACCGACCCCCCAACCCCAGCTGCAACGGTGACACCATCGGTGCCCGCAGTTGAAATCGGCGCAAGTGGGCGCTCGGTATATGGCCCACCGGGAACTACAGAGAACGCCACATCAAGATCAAGATAGTTAAACCCAAAGCCCGGCACAGTCACACCATCTCCCTCAAAATCGATTATAATCGCTCCGCCGGCAGGTATGGGCTGTGTTAGTCGAAAGGTAATCTCCTGGTCGACGGCAGCACCTGGTGCACTTGTTGAAATAAGATCACGGACGTGCGAGAGATACGAGGTTGCCTGTGCAACATGTGTGAGACAAAACAGCATAAAAAACACTCCAACATATGACCAGCCGTAGCGAATAAAATCACGAAACACCATACCTACAGTTTTGTTTGATAGGGTGCTGCAGCACAGCGAAACCCAACCGCACCACCAACAAACTCCGGTGGACTCGCAGCATAGACTGAAAAGACACCGGCACCTTGCGTACTATCGTAGTACCCGCCACGCATCACCCCGGCAAGTATAGCACCATTACTCCAAAATCGATCTCCAGAAAATGTTTGGCTGCGTCCACCGCTAGTTTCGTAGGCCATACCGTACTTGTCGGCACCGTGCACGTACCCTGTCTGAGGCATGGCGCGTCCATTCCAGTGTCCATGTACAACTTCTTCATCTACCCACTCCCACATATTACCTATCATGTCGTACACACCACTATCCGATACACAGCGCATGCCACCACCGGTCGGCGCTACACCGTCTGCTCGATTGCGTGCTACGTTGCAGCCATCAAGCCCATACGCTCCATCGGGGTCACTCGTCCCAAGTGCTGCCATGTACCACTCGCCCGCAGTAGGGAGCCGCTTACCTACACGCGAACAAAGCTGTCGTGCATCATGCTGTGATACGTGCCGCCATGGATACGCACCCTGGCGTGAGGCTGGTACGCATGCACGCTCAGCAATGTTAAGCAATGCATCGGATTCAGTGGTAACGTTCTGATAGTGACATGTCACACCCGGTGATGCCTCGAAAGTATCAATACAAAAAGGTTCAAGTGCGTGACTGATATACGTCATACCAACTGGACACTGCCGAACCTGCTCACTACCACTACCGGCAATGCCCAAAATCATACCGAGCATAGTGTGCGACCAGTCGCCATTCATGTCTACAGCATTTACCGTAATAGTGGTCAGAAAAATGGTCATGCTGATGATCGCCGTTGTTCGAAAAAGCACACGCATAACAAGAATGGGGGGCACAGTACCCATTGTACGCTCTTCGGGAAGCACGTGCGTCGTAGTTATCCACGATGTGGCTCTGGTGCCACATGGACTCGGCGGTGTGCATCAAGGTAAAAGTTAAGCAAAATGAGCCCAAGCAACCCAACACCCACCACCATCATCACGAGTAATTCTCGTGTGTCCTCACTGCGATTTGCTTGCATGGTTCGTGCAAGTGCGACCTCTCGAACCGTCAGGTCAGATTCCCATTCCGCAAGCTCCGCTGCAACAACACTCTCAGGTGTCTCCTCTATTTGTGCATACACACCGATTGTTTGGGCCTGCTGATCCTGTGCACCCATATCGCGGAAAAGCTCTTGTGTCAGAAGTAGTGCATACCCACTAAAAACAAGCAGTGTTGCAATGAGAAGTGTTTTAGTGTCTGCGTGCGAGTATTGCCAGAACATACCGTAAGTATAGCAGCCACGCTTAGCACCTGGAATGTGGTAATCAACAAGTAACACCTTGTTTGGGGCCACTACGTCACCAAAACGCGCTTGCTTCTTAGCCCACAAACACAATACGAGACTCACCACTCGTGCACGTTATGCATTGAGCACCAAAAAAACCACAAACACTACCACAAGCAATACGGCAACACGGACAAGGGTGCGCATCATTCGACGAGCAAACGTAACCTGCGTCGGCTCACTCTTTTGCCTTGAAACACCCGCAGCCTTGATCTGCCTACGCACGTACGCGCGCAATAGAAGAAAGACAAATACGGTTAGGAGCAGAAGTCCTCCCACCACCATACCGACCTCCTTAACGGGTATGACCCAAAAAGTAGTTGTCCGACTCACAGTATTTCGCTGTGAACCTTCCCCGTACACCATACTGAGCACTGCGGTATAACGACCTAGCGTGAAGCGCTCCGCATTCCAGGTTGTCGTAAACACGCGTTCTGCATCACGAAAGACACCTGAATTTTCAGTATTTACTTCTGCGGCACCAATCTCGTTCCCGAGCATGTCAGTAATTGCGATAACACCAACCGGTCGCTGATGCACTGTGCCGATATTCTCGATACGCGCAGTGAATGACACATCGGGCTCCGTGTACACAGAACGGTCAGTCGAGAACTCAAGGAGCTTCATGTCCTCAATAACATCGCCCGAAACACGCAACAGCACCAACGACCCAACATCAAAACCGATGCCCGCACCGCTTTCGCTTGTGACTTCTGCCTGCCGTGTGACGAAAATCGATGCTGCGTAGCTACCCGGACTTGCATCTTCCGGCACAACTATAGTGAACGGCACTTCTTGTGACTCCCCAACACCAAGTTGCACCTGCTCCATTCCTACAGTTATCCAAGACGCAAGACGTACCGGATCATCTGCGGAATCGTTTGAGAACAGGGGGCGTCCACTTTCGGTCATACCGTCTATGTTTCTCGTCTTCAGGTAGTACGTCTGCACACCGCCGCTCTCATTAGTAACAGTGAGAACCCCACCTGCAACGCCGCCCGGATCAAGTTGTTCCTCAATCGTTGAAGGTATGAGCTTAATTGCAATACCATCCTCCTGAGCATACACTGCCCCACCTGCACAGACACTCAACAATAAAAAGAGCACTGCGACCGTAGGAACCAGCGCAACGAGACGAAAAACATGCATAAGAAAACAAATTGTTTACAAGTAACAAGCCCCCGCGTATGCGGAGGCTTGTATTGTACCATTCGCTAGACCAATCGCGAAAGTGCAGTTACGAACACTAGAAGACTGGCGTTGCGATGTAGGTGAGTGTTGCAGTGTAGTCCTTAGCAGCTTCCTGCAGCTCCATGACCTCCACCTTGTATGCAACAGTGGTTGAACCTACCCCCATTCCGGCATCATTCTGCACGGGCGTGTTGTGGTAGAACACCTCCACCGGATTGTTTACGAAGTCTCCAACATAGAGCGCTTCACTACTTCCCCACAAGTTGGGTGTCGTCGAACTCACCACATCATCGTCAGACGTGAGACCCCAGTGCCCGTAGGTATCTGGTGATCCCATGGTACCGGCTGGCCCTGTCCACTGGGTACTTGAGGCAACGTCGGTACCATCGGTAAACGTATCAATTGTTGCACCGTTTCCTGCGGTCAGTGTCTGATCTGCTTCGACCGTCACCGCGAACCCGTTGAAGGCGTTCGTATCAACACGAAGTTCTTGGGCAAGCAGCTTCGGCACATTCGGTGCAAGCACCCCAAACGGTACGCTTGTCGCGGTCGTGGTGCCGCTCGTTACCGTTACATCGTCATTCACTGCGACACCTGCGTCTACTGGATTGATACTAAAGGTAAACTGGGTGTTGACCTGTGCAGTCACGGTCACGTCATCGATGATCGCAACACGTGCATCGCCCTCGTTCGAATTCGTGCCACCGAGGCGGATCACGTACGAGCCTGCTGTCGACGGGTTGTTGATGAAGTTCGTAGAACCAACCACGATCTCCATAACTGTACCTGAGGTGATCGTGTCGGAACTACACACCGTGAGTTCAATGTAGTCTGTTACTGTATTAACATCACTTGCGTATAACTGACTTGGGTCTCCTGTACAGCTTCCCACTGCGGGAACCTGGTTAATGGTGCCACCGGAAACTGCTGAAACGGCGATATCACCCAATGCGACAGAGGTAAGATCGAAGTCATAATCTCCATCTACTGGGTCGAACGTGACTGTCAACGTCTCCGACGCATTGAAGTCATCCACGAGCTCGAACTGAATCGTGTGTGTCGCATCGACGCCAAGATCTGAATCGGACAAGGTATCACTAAAGGTGCTTACGTTTGCCGCCTTGGCGTGATTTATAAATGCCGGCAGGCCAGTTGCCCACGCAAGCAGGGCAAGGACGGTAACAGCTGCTACGTATCGCAGCGTATTACCAGGTATAGCGAATGCTGTGTTCATATAACTGAATAAGATTAATAAATTGGGGCTTATAATGCTTTTGCACTACTACAAAAACCAGTGCGCGTTGTAGAGGTACGCACAAAAGTGATGGTGGAACGCGTGACGCATGAGCTGACTGGGTCATACTCATAAAGGGGACCTTACACGTTCACTACAAAGTATACCGCAGCTCCCATTGTTCGTTACATATTGTGCTGTGGATAACGCTGTTAATGGCTCGAACGTTTCCCCTGCGCACCCACGAGATGATGCAATCTGCTTCCAAACACGATGTCCCACATTACACTCCGCTGTGTGGAGTGTAATCACTGAATACGGAAACACCGGGCGCGTGCCCTATGCTCGTAACCAGCATTCCTACTGTGTAGGATGAGCAGGGACTTCTTCGGTCACTTCGTACAAACGTTCTTCCAACCGGACGTCGTGTATGAACGCAACCACAATACCCACGCACACCAAAGCAGCGAAGAGAAACACGAAGAAATTGCGGTAGTGGCGCAGGAATGCGCGCACTCGGTGATGCGGCGCTGCGTCGACGTCCGTGCATTTCACAGCATCTCCACCACCTACACCACCGTGCCGCAAATCAACCATGCCGTGCCGAATCGGGCGCATGAGTGTCTGAACAGATACATGCTCCGACTGCGTCGTGTTTTGTTCCAACCCACCAGCACCTTCCACTGCCACGTCCTCAGCATTTTCACTCTCATCGACAAGTCCTGCGCGACTGCGTTCCATATGTACTGCATGACGTATATACGCACGCAGTGCCCACGTAAGAAACCACAGCATGAACAGTAACGCTGCGGCAATCTGCATGAGTGGTAAAATGGGCAATACCCAAAAATACGTAGTAGATTGAACAAATGTTTTCTTCTCACCACCGTACCCAATAGTCGCCTCAGCACGATATCGACCAACATCCCACAATCCGTGCTCGGAAGACCACGTAAACGCAAACTCACGCACACTTCCCGGCAGCACTGAACCATACCCACGTGCCTGATTGACCGGTATGTAGCCACGCTCCTTGCCCCACATATTGTAGATTGTGATGTCGCCCTGTGGCTGCAAGTGCACGTTCCCCCGATTTTCGAAACGGAGCCGCAGCTTTGCATGTGCTTCCTCGTAGAATGAGCGATTGGTCGAAAACTCGCGTATACGCCCCTCTTCAAGCACATCACCTGCAACACGCAGCATAAACAAGCTCGCAATGGAACTTGAGACCGCAAGCTCACTCGACTGGCCGCCCGTCGCGGGCGGTGTGTTACCGATCAGCACCGCAGCATAGTGGCCTCCGGGAGCAGCATCTGGTGGTACAGTAATAGCAACTGGCAGTGAGTACGTCTGCTCACGAGGTATGGTAATCGCCCCCTGCGGAAGCGTAAGCCATCCAACAAGCGTACTCTGATCTGGCTCACGATTACCACCGAGTGCGAGTGTCGTGTCCAAAAACTGAGGTCGCCCGGTTTCACCGGTCGCACGGAAGCCAACCGCTTCTGCATAGATTGTAATATCGTACGGATTGTTGTTCACAACACGAATCGCACTCGTCCACGTCTCACTCGGAGTAAGTCCAAGCTGAAAGAGTGGCGGCGTGACCGTAAAGGTCATCCCGGTGTTCTGAGACTGTGCATGCAGCGTTAAGGCTGGTACGGCGCACAGTGCGAGGACTACTAACATACCCCACAACCACAGCCCCAGGTGCAATACGACCCTCTTCATACGAACCATTGTACTACATGGTACTCTGTCCGCTACCATACGCATTAACGCCAACTCCACGTGCATGGTACTGCGGCACATGTACCTGCGAAAAACCGGGTGAGTCTCCAATCAGAGCAGCATACCTAGCCACGCATGTGGGACATGCGAACAAGATTTCAAGTACACATACATGGGCAGTCAGGTGTCGTTCGAAGACAATGGCAAACGAGCAGCCTGCACAGAGTACTGCAGATGCAGCTTACCTGCGTGAACGAAGCTTAACAGTACTGCCGTGCGCACCCGCCCGAGCAGGACTTCGAGAGCCGAGTTCGACCGTTGCACCACCAGGTCGCGCACCCTGAGCAGTTGGGGTAGCTTTCAAAACGGCGACAGGTGCTGCGGACGTGGGTGAAGGACGCTCGCCTCGATGCTCTGATCTACCAACAAGGACCGTTTGTGCCATAGCACTTGTCGGCCGTGGCGCACGTGGTTTATTTGACGCAGGTGCGGGTGCAGGTGCCGGAACTGTCGAAAGTGGCAATGGAGCCGTCTCTGGAACAGAAACCTCTCGGACACTGCGCGCCGGTACTGGACGAGCGACTGCACGCATATGCACAATGTATGTCCCCAAAATCGCAAGCACCACCACACCAACTAACGCAACAAGCATCTCCTTCCAGGGGAATACCCAGAAGTAGACCGTGTCCTGCACACTTGCCACCTGGTTTTCACCGTACTCAAGATCCAAAAACGCTTTGTATTTCCCAAAACGACCACTCGTATTCCACGCGGCAGCAAGCTGACGCTTGTTCTCGGGCGTAATCTCCTCGCCCTCGGCGTTCAACGGCACACTGCCTACCTCCTCACCACGGCGGTTGAAGATGCGTATCGAGCCACGTGGCTCAATGATGCGATTGCCAACATTTTCGAGCATGTACGCGAACCCAACCGCCTCCCCGAGCACTACTGACTTAGAGCTTGTAAAATTGCCGAGCGATAAACGCTCATTTGAATTGTCGAGCACCTCAAGGTTTAGCACAAGCTCGGTGTCAGTCTCGCGCGCCTCTGCGTTCGCTCGATTATTTCCGGGATGAAATGCGATACGCGCAAAGTACGAACCGGGCTTTGCGGTGAGGTTGACGTGTATGAGGTACGGAATTTTACGGCTCTCACCGGGTGCAAGCTCTATTTGCCCCCGTGTGATCTCAATCCAATTCGCAAGCGATGTCGAGAGGTCAGATCTGGTTGGTTCCTCGAACACCTGATCACCGGTCGTGGGATCAATGTTTCGCACTGTGATGTAAAGTGTCGCACGTTGCTGTGTGTTGTTGGTTACGACAAGCTCTTTTTTTAGTATGTCGCGCGGCTTTGCCTTTTCATTTGCAACGACCGGTGTCACCGTGTACGCCACACCCGCATCCAATGTCTTATGTGACGAAGGATCAGCCTCAGATTTACCCGGTGATTCACGAACGGTGTCTTCATAATTCACATCGTCAGAATCTCCCTGAGTCTGTGCATTCGAAGCCGCGTCCTCTTGTGCAAAGACATGAGTCGCCAGAGGCAGCAAAACAAGCGCAGCAAAGACGCCAACAAAAATCACCGCACATGCCCCAAGTCGGAGCGCGTTCGTACTCATAGCGTCATTGTACCGTAGAGTGAGGGTCTAGGGGGAGCATGTGGGAGTGGATAGCTGATGGGTAAAAAGAGCAATATGCGACTAAAGACGAGCGACTGAAGGTACGAAGTACTCTCAATGGGAATGGAAGGTATGAGATGGGAAGCATTCACTACGTGCACCAGCGTAGGTACCAGGTACGATATTCACCACCTGCGGCGACCAGTCGAAGTGGTGCGCAGACCGATGCTCTAATGTACAGTGTTACTCCAGTTAAAGGTACTTGGTACCTTTAACAGTTAACAATGATGTTGCTTGTTCTGGGCATATTCGAGATAAAGGTACTTGGTACCTTTATTGGGGAGCGTAGATGAAAGGCACGTATTTGACTGCCGGCAGCGGGTGGGGTGCGATGCGTGCCGGAGCATAGTATGCGCTGCATGGTTGTCAACTAGGGCCCAACCATTGCACCATAGAGCGCAGCGGCGATGATTGGCAAGAAGAAATTGTCCGAGCCGCGAGGCGAAAGTGCCTCAATCACAGCAAGGAACCAGCCAGAAAGAAACGCAAGTGGATACGAGACACCAAGGGCAACAAACACAAACGCGGAGACCACGAGCGCGGTGAATGAGCCCGTGTACGTCCGTGTCTCACCGAACACTCTGTATGGCCGCACACCCCACGTACGACCAATCACGGACGCCGTGGTATCCGCAAATCCAAGCACCAACATGCCTGCAAGATACGCTTCATGTGCCTGACCGAAAACCAGCGCGGTTGCCGCGATGCCAGCAATTAAAAAATACTCGCCAAAGCTCCGAGACTCCGCCGTTCGAACCATTCGAGCAAACAGCACGTGCCGCAGCATAAAGAACACAACACCCACACATGCGACCAGTGAGAGAGTAACCCATACCGGCACAGACACCCCGAGATACGCAAACCCTAGCGCAAGCAGCATATGCAGCAGCTTTCTGAAGAATTGGGTCTGACGCATAGCATCTTTTATACCATCTGTAACTAACCGTTCCTTCTAGACATAACCCTAGATTGCTTCTACGCCCACCCGCTCGCAATGACGCACGATGTGCGAAGTAGTCAGTTGAAGAAGTTGGTATTACTATATCCAATCAATCTTTCGACAGTGACAGTATACTGGATTTTCACACCTTCGGATCGTAATGACGATGCCAAGTTGACCGGCTATCTGAGTTTGGTACTAGTTATTGTACATTTTACACTTTCAATTCGAGAAGCCGAACCAGTGTGCGAACCGGCGCGCCTGCCGCACCATCAGCAAGGTAGTCACCCTCACTTGCTACCATGCGCGGCGCAATATCGATATGCGCCCAGGGGTAGCCCTCCGCAAACTCCGCAAGGAACATGCCGCCTTCTATCGTACCTGCATCCCTGCTCTTCACCGCAATATTAGCAACATCGGCGTGCTTGCCCTTCACCAGTGGCTTGTACTCCTCCCAAAGCGGCAGTGGCCAGAGGTAGTCGCCGCCCTGCTCGCCACAGGCGATCAGTCGCTCGATAAGATCTGCGTCTTTTGAGAGCACGGCACTTGCCTTCGTGCCGAGTGCAACAAGTGCAGCACCCGTCAGTGTCGCCACATCCACGACAAGCGACGGCTTATAGCGCTGTGCGTAGCAGAGCGCATCCGCGAGCACAAGCCGCCCTTCCGCATCAGTATTCAAAACATCGATCGTCTTACCATTCATTGCGCGCACAATATCCCCCGGTCGGTAACTTTCCCCAGAAACACTATTCTCTGCAGCAGGAACGAGCGCAACAACGTTTTTTTTCAGTTTGAGGCGCGCCGCTGCTATTACAGCATGCGCGACCGCTGCACCCCCAGACATATCGAGATGCATGTTGAGCATGTACGGTGCAGGTTTGAGTGAAAGACCACCAGTATCGAATGTGATTCCCTTCCCTACGAGCACGATCGGCGCCTGCGTCTTCGGGCCCCCACGGTACTCCACGATAATGAACGCCGGTTGCTCTTTTGCTCCACGTGCGACACCCAAGAGCGCACCCATCTTAAGCTGCTCCATGTCTTTTCGCGAAAGCACCTTCACCGTCGCTCCCGTACCTTGCGCCGCTTTTTTAATACGGGACGCGAGCACGCGTGGCGTCATATCTCCACCAGGCGTGTTCGAAAGGTCGCGACACGCATTAGTCTCCTCGGCGACTATGGTGCCCGTCTTAATCGCTTGCCGAAGCGACGCGGTGGCTGCACCAACAAGCTCGAACGCTGTGATATCTCCCCACCCTTCTTTTGGCTTCGTTTTGTACACACGGTATTCGTAGTGTGCCATAAGCGCGTTTTCCGCAATGATACGCACAACCTCCTCTTCTGTAAGCTCCAATTCGGGTAATGACAGACATGCCGCAATATCCAAGGACAGTGCAGTCACCTTGCGCGTGCGCGCTTCACGAATGACCTTGCGAATGAGGCTGATAAACCGCCGGCGAGTGCACGGTGCAAGCTCCTTTGTACCAAACACAAGCTCAGTCGTGTGGTCCGCTCGTTCGAGCATGCGCGTATGGTCGACCGTGTCGTCGAACCGTACCTGTGTGTACGTCGTACGTGCTTTCGTGGTGAGTGTGATCTTCATAGTATGATTGTTAGGTTGTTAGGCGGATGCAATGTAGTGCTCGATCGCATTTCGAAGGGTCTCCAGCACCGCTCCGAATACCACAATGTCAGGCTCTAGTAGAGTTATTCGAAAACCCACGAGGTCGCTATTCATGCCCGAAAGCGGCACAACGGTGATACCGGTTGCGGCCATCAGATAGTACACAAACCGCTTGTCGTCGGGAATGCCTGGCGTGAGCTCCTCCACGTACGAGCGCACCTGCTCGTCTTGGATTGGCAGGGTCTGTCGGCTATGCAAGGCTCCGTCCTTGAATACAACCGATGCATAAAAGGCACCCTGCGGCTTGTTCGCTATGACACTATCAACATCTTGAAACACCTCGGCAAACACATATGCTTTTCGGGCATACTCATCCGCTACCTCACGCAAATGCGGCGCGTAACGCTCGTCGCTCATGATCCTCGGGAGCGCCTTCTGCGGCAGCGTGGTCGAACAGACCTCGAGCATCTTTGCGTCCACAAGTGTCTTCATGTATCGAGCGAAGGTAGGGTCACGCTCCTTGTTGTACACCTCGATCCAGCCGCAGCGCGCTCCCGGCCACGGCACTTCCTTTGAAAGGCCCTTGAACGCGATACCGGGCACATCGCCGACAACCTGTGAGAGTGGCACCATGTCCCCGCCATACACGATGTTCGCATATATCTCGTCACTCATGACAAAGAGGTCAAACTCTCGAGCGATCGCAACGATACCTTCAAGTGTTTCGCGAGTGTAGACCACACCGGTCGGATTGTCCGGATTGATGATCAAAATGCCACTTATCTCCGGATTGTACTGCACCTTGTTGCGTATGTCTGCGAGGTCGGGCTGCCACCCTTTCTCAGGCAAGAGCCGGTACGTAAGATGTCGTGCGTCTGCGTGCGCGCCCTCGGCGCTACTGTAGGTAGGGTATGCTGGGTTTGGCCCTAAGATACGACTACGCGGATGGAGATACAGGAAGCTCGTCTGTATCGCATCGCCCAGCCCGTTGAAGAACAGGATGTCGTCGGGCGTGATCTGTGCCCCACCTTCAGCGTTGCGCATCCCTGCCAGAAACTCACGGGTCGCGAACACGCCACGCGTCGGCGAGTAGCCATAGCTACTGTTATCATTCGCCACAAGGTCTGCGACGATCTCCTTAATCCACTCCGGCACAACCTGCCCCTTCGCAACCGGATCGCCTATATTCTCCCACCGTATCGGCACACCCATTTTCTGCATCCGTTCCCCGACAGCGACAATCTCGCGTATCTCGTACGTGAGCTCATCAGCACCCGGATGCACTATATTGTTCCGCATGCACACTAGCGTACTACGGTGCGTGGGGTTGTGCAAAATTACTGCAGCTCAGGTGTTTCAAATATGGACTGGTGCGTCGATTTAAGCTCCTCCCACGCCGCACGCATGAGTTCCTCTGGATTCTGGACATGTTCAGTGACAAAGGTGTCGAATGCCTCTGCGTGCTCCGCGTTTTCAGGACTATCAGCACTCTGCTCGAGTAGCGCAACCATCTCCTTTTGTGCTTCTTCGTTGAGCTCAGCAAGCATGCGCCGAATGGTCAGCTGAAAGAGCACCTCCCCTATCTCAGACAAGACCTCTAGACGCTCTTCCTCAGGAAGCAGTGTGAGCCCCATCTCATCACACATTTTTTCTACGTACGTACTGATATCTTGCTTCATATGGTGTATTAGTTCTTTGGCTGTTTGGCAACAACAGCTTTGAAAACGCGTTGCATAAACTCGTGCACCGATGTCTCATCTGTAACATCGCCCGGCAGTACAAGTGTGACAGCCGTAGGGTCGCCCTCTTCCCCCGCAGCCGCATCGCGCAGCAGCCCTACAGCTTCACGAAGCAGTGCGGTGGTGTTCTCTGCACCCGAGGACGCGTCAGCTCCCTCAAGCGCTGAATGTAGGGTGAGTCCTTCCAAATCCTCTCGACTCGTCTGATGACCCAGGAGAAAGTCTGCATAACGCTCACCCGCATCTGCACGCTGCTCCTCAGTGAGTTCATCATAGATGTCATTAAGCTCGATAGTCTTTTGGGCATCTTCAGATGCCGGCATGTCAAACACGCTTTCAAAGCGTTCCTTGAGTTTAGCCTGTGAAAAAGCCCTTTCTTCATGACCTTCAACAGCAGCACTATCGGGTTGTTCCCGAGATTCATCGACCCCTGTTTCCTGTGGCACTGTTCCCGCGACACCCGACTCGTCCGATTCGATAAGCTGGTTCGTGAGGTCTACCATTGACCTACCTTCGTGTGTAGGTGCACCGGCCTCCTTCCCGACCATCCCGAGGATCTCCACAAACGGTGTGTCCCGGTATTCCTTGGTATGCAATAGCTTGCTCAACATATCGTTTCGTTCCATTTGGGTCACGAGTGCACCTAAGGTCTCTTGCACCTCCGGCGTAAATTCGACCCTATCACCCGCATCGTCAATCACCGACATCACATGCGTCGGACCTCGATCTTCCGCAAACCACATCTCAGGCGTCACATGTCCGATGAGTCCCGCATACGCACGCACCTTTGGCAGTTCAGCCCAGTCCTTCGGAAAAACTTCGTCCTCTACAAGTGAGACAATCGCGTTTCGGAGCGAGTGCCCGGTCGCGCCGCTCGGCACATCAGGACCCAATTCGCCAGGGTTTGGGATGCTGCCGATTCGCACAGCATCTCCTACTCCGGGTGCCTCGTGCACACTTGTTTCTTCTGATAGGTTCGGGGCGTCATCACCGACACCCGTGCCCGCTTCCGCCTTGAGTGCATTTTGACGCAATGTCTGCAATTCCTCGAGCAGTAACGCCGTTCTTTCATACACTGCACCGAGCGCCTTCGTACCAGCTTGCGCCACATCCGGATCACTGTGCTCAAACAGTTTCAGCACAGTATCGTCGTCTGCCGCCACTGCTTCCTGCACCGCCTCAATCTCGCCAATGATTGTGTCCCATACGTCCTGTGGCATATTCGGGGTATCGCGAGCAAGCGACGCAAAGTGTTCCGCGTGCCGTTCGTGTGCAGCCACAAGCGCATCAACATCCTCTTGAATAGTCATCTGCTGCTCAGCACCTATTTCCGCACCTTCTCCTGTATCCAACCCGGGCAATACTTCCTGTTCGGTGCCACTCATCCTTTCTTCTCCCCCCTCATTTGCCGTCTCAACCGTATCAGCGCCACTGCCCTGGGCGCCCTCAGCTGCTGTACTTTTCCCTCCTTTGATACTTGATTCTTCCGACACTGCGCCCGCGCCAGCGCCGGATACGGTATCGCGCTCGTAGAATCGATCGATAGCTTCTTTTACGATCTCGCCCGGCAGCGCAACCGCCACCTCGAGCGGCTCGCCGGTCTTCGAGTCTTCGTACGGCACGTTGTTCCAATTGCCACCCTGAACACGAAACTGCTCGGCATACTCCTCCGGCTCGGTAGGCCATTGTCCAGGGTAACCGGTACCCTGCTCAAGGTGGATACGTATACGTGACGCTATTTTTTTGATCTGCTCTTCAGTGAGATCCGGGGCATACTCGCGCACCCACACATTTTTTTCATCACCAAGAAAGCCCTGCAACCAGCGCTCAACGCCGTGCCCTTTTTCAAATCCTGACGTGTACGTCATTTTTTCCGGTGCTTCACCCGCATGCGCAAGCGACTCAAGTTCCGCACGTTGCGTATGCTCTTGTGCCGCTTCAGTTGCGGGCGCTTGCCCGGGAGACCCATCGTGCACGGGCTCTGGCTCTGCCGGCGGTGCATTTCTTAAAGATGCATCGTGTCCATAGATGTCGTGGTCATCATCCTCAACTACAGGTGGTTTGTCCGGGTGCATGTCACCCTCCTTTGACACACCCACCTTGTCCGCACCTTCGTCTAACGGACTAAGTATGAACTCTGGTACCACCGGCGCCTTCTTGGTTTCCGCTTGCTCAGGACCGCCATCCATCACTCTAGCAACGACATCATCCTGGAGAGAATGCGATTCACCCGCACCTCCTACTCCAACACGCCTCACGTACTCCTCGATCATATCTCGTGGCAACAGAAGCGTGTATCGCGTACCGGGGTCAGGTGTCTCATCCCAACCATTCGGAAGCGACGCGTACTGCGCCGGTACAGGGCTTTCGCTGCTAGCCATCTCTTGCATCACCTCGCTAGCGAGTTCCTCCAGTTGTTCCGGTGTAAGATCTCTGCATGTATTCATCTCGGTGAGCTCACCCACAAGGAAGTCTCTCGGTGCCACACCATCGGGATACAATCCACTGACAAGATAGTGCTGTTCCGGATTGTAGAGTGATTCGAGAGACTCGTTTGATTCGGCCGCCTCATCCGACTCGACGTCGGCACCGTCGGCGTCCGCAAGACCCTCTGGTGACGCGGCTGTATCCATCGCCCCACCGTCGCGCACACCATCATCGGCGCTCTCATGAGCATCAGACTCGTTGTGTTCCGACACC
>JGI12109J20283_10042187_pt1 | contig 42205 bp, 40 predicted proteins | sample ElkSlonscriptome_12_FD_20283 | JGI IMG/M metagenome (IMG submission 20283)
CCGTGCGCGTGGGTCCGGCAAATCGGGTCGGGCCGCGTCGGACCGGCGGCGTGGGACCCGCGGCGTGGGTCGGGTCGCCCCGCGCGTCAGCCGCCGCCGACCTCGTCGTCGGCACCGGGCACGACGGCGGCCTGGAAGCCCGCCTCGATCATCCGTGCGGCCAGGGGTCGGGCATCGTCGTCCTCGACGAATCGCCCGCTCCGAATCCGCCAGAGGTCACTTCCCTCCACCAGCACCAGGCGCACCTCGAACCCGGCGGCGCGCACCTCTTCGGCGATCTGGCGGGCACTCGCCTCGGACGAGAAGGCCCCGAGCTGGACGGTCCAGTCGCCCTCGCCGCGGGGCGAGTCGGGAAGCGAGTCGGGAAGCGCGTCAGGCGTCGGGATCGCATCCGGCGGCGCGTCCGAGGTCGGGATCGAATCGGGAGTCTGCTCCGGCGGCGAGGTCTCTCGCCCGGATCCGCCGGTCGGCGGGGCGTCGGGCACCGTGGTCTCCGTCGCGGCCGACGAGGATGACGTCTCCGTCGCAGCCACCGGGACCGGCCCGCGGGCCTCCGCCCGCGCCACCGCCCCGGAGTGCGCCGTCAGCCATGTGGAGGCGGTCGAAGCCTCGGAAGACCGCGGATAGTCGCGCGCCAGCACGGTGAACCATCGGGCCGCCCCGAGCGTGTCCCCGACGGCGGCCGAAAGCGACCCGAGGCGAGCCAGAGCGGGCTCCGAGTAACCTCCCGCGGGGTACTCCACGACGAGCCGGCGGTAGGTCGCGGACGCCGCGACGGGATCGAGCGTCAGGACACCTCGCAGCCAGAGCGCCCGTTCGCGCTCCGAGCGCGACGCGTCGCCCCACTCCACATCCAGCCAGGACACGAGGGCATCCCGGGCGTCGGCGGTCCGGCCATCCGCGCCCAGCCGGTCGATCTCTCCGAGATCCTGACCGGTCGCGGGAGCGGCGAAGGCCGACACACCACACAGGACCACGACGAGAGCGGCGAGCCCCACATCGCGCCGTGCGTGTACGGTCACGCCGCCTGCCCGAGCGAGTGCGCGAGGCGGGCGAGCAGCCACTCCTCGATGATCGCCCGGTCCTCCAGCGGCGCGGACTTGAGCAGGCGGTCGGCTCGGCGCAGGCCGGCGATGGCCGCATGAATCGCGGCCGGTGACCAGCCGCGGGCCTGACCCTTGAGCCGGTTCGCCAGCCATCGCTGATGGGGCGGAAGCGCCTTTTCGAGCGCCGCCGGCCCGGCGAGCCGCAGCACGGCGATCCGGAGCAGATGGTTCGACAGGCCGATCACGAGACCCACCCCGCTCTCACCCTGCGACATGAGGACCGGGAGCGTATCGAGCGCGTCGCCGAACTCGCGTCCGCCGACCAGATCGAACCACGCCCAGCGATCCTGCACCGGGAGATAGGTCCCGGCCGCCTCGACGTCCGATCGCGTGATCGACGCGCCCGGCTCCACGAATCCGGCCAACTTGTCGAGTTCCTGGGTCAGCATCCCGAGGTTGGGGCCGATGGCGTGGCCGAGTGCCCGCGCAGCCTCGGTCTCCATCTCGACCCCGAGTCGTGTCCGGGCCGTCTCCATCAGCCACCCCGGCACGTCGTCGTGCGCCAGCGGATCGAATCGCACGGACCGGGCGGCCTTCTCGAGCTGCCCGTAATACTTGGCCCGTGACCCGGACGGCTTGGTCCCGACCATGATCAGGGCGAGACCCGGAGGCGGATCGTCGACCGTGTCGAACAGCACCTTTCTGGCGCGCTTCGAATTGGAGAACGCCTCGACGCCGGTCAGGAGGATGACCCGATACTCGGCCATCATCGGCGGGGTGCCGAGGACGGACGCCAGCTGTTCCACATCGACGTCCTTGCCGCGGAGTCGATCGTAGTTGAAGTCGGACGTGGCGGGATCGAGGTGGAGGTCGACGAGCCGGGAGGCGACCTCCACCTTCATCCACTCGTCGTCGCCGTGCAGGTAGAAGGCTCCACCCGCGGGCTCGGTACCTCCCATCAGGCGCTCGACCGCATCCTGCACCTCAGTCGAATCCGTCGGTCAGGACAGCTCGGTACGGCTGGAGCACGGGTGCGTACTGGCGCATGAGGTCGGATGCGCGCGGGACCGTTCCGCGGATCTCGAGCGGTACGGTGCGGATCGCATCGGTGCCGGACCGACCTCCCAGCTGAACCGCGGGAAGCGCGACCGGCTGGAGCGCGCGTCGCGGTGCCGGGCGCTCTGCCGCCACGGGCGCGAGTTCGACCGTCGGCTCGGAAAGAACCATCAGGACGGGAATCCATGCGACCGAAAGCACGACGACCGTCATCGCCAGGAGCGAGACCAGTGGTGCCCCTGACCCGATCGCCTCCGCCTCGCTCGCGCGACGTCGAACCCGCACGATCCGGTGCTCGAGCGACGAGCGGAACACATCCTCGTCAAGGTCCAGATCCTCGTCCAGCGACCGAAGCAGCTGCGTGCCCCGGTGGTACACCTCCTCGTACTTCTGACAGTCCTCACACCCCGCGACATGAGCGTTGAACCGGTCGCGGAGCCGTGGGTTCATGCCGCCATCGTCCCCATCGACCCAGCCGGAGAAGTTTTCGAGGAACGTCTTGCAGTTCATATCTGCGCGCTGGAAGCGGGCGTGGGTGCCCGGTCGAGACACATCCGACGGGCGACTCCGTTCACTGCCATTGTACGTGCACCGAAGAGTGCGGGTTCCCGAAGGCGGGTGCCGACGGCGTGAGACGCGAAACGCTCGACGGCCGGCTCCCGAGGGAACCGGCCGTCGAGCCGTGCGAATCGAGATCGCCCCGAGGGACGAGTCGCGCCACTCAGCTGACCATCGGCGCGATGATCTGGGCGAAGTTGTTTCGTGCGCGATTGAGGCGGCTCTTCACCGTCCCGAGGTTGCACCCGGTGATCTCGGCGATCTCCTCGTACGTCTTCCCCTCGAGTTCGCGCAGGACGAAGACCACCCGATGGTGCTCTGGAAGCTGCGCTGCGGCCTCCTCCACCTTTTCCTTCACATGCCGCTTCCGGTAGAGGTCGTCCGGCTTGTTCTTCGGATCCTCCCACTCGAGCGGCCGATGGTCGGCGTCCCAGTTCGTCTTGAGCGTCTGGAAGAGCACGAGCGGATTCCGCGATCGGTTCCGCAGCTCGTTCTTGGCGAGGTTGCTGGCGATCGTGTAGATCCACGTCGAGAACTTCTTCGTCTGGTCGAAGCGCTTCGCGTGCCGATAGACCCGCACGAACGTCTCCTGAACCAGGTCTTCGGCGCGCTGCCGGTCACCCACGGTACGAAAGACGAAGTGGACCAGCCGCTTGTCGTAGCGTGACACGAGTTCGCTGAAGGCACGCTCGTCGCCTTCGATGAAGGCCTGCACGAGCTGTGCATCCTTCATCTCCTCCAGCATCTGGCGATGTCCCGCTGCGCCGTCGGCGTAGTCCGGAGTCAGGTCGGGTGCGTTCGATCTGGCCGCCATGTCATCCTCCCGTCGGTTCGGCGCGAGCCCTTCTCGCGCTCTACTGCCCCCTGAGGTGCACCTTCCGTGCCATCGGGTTGCATCGAGGGAATGCGCGGCACCATGCGGCGGTTCCCACGTACCCGCGGATCCGCCGACGGACGAACTGTCCTGTCGAGCGGACACCCTGACCCCGTACCGACCCCGTCAGGCGTCGCCCGGTGCGGACAGCGTGGCAGAAGCCTGTCACCCGGGCAGGAGCAGGACGGCCCGCGTCAACGCGGCGAGTCGGGGATGCCGAAGTGAGCGACCCAGAGCAGGCCCGCCACCGTCTTCGCATCGGTGATACGCCCCGAACCGACCCACGACATGGCGGTGGAGAGAGGGACGCGGACCAGCTCGAGGAACTCGTCGCTGTCGAGGTCCCTGGGGCCCTCTCCGAGATCCCATGCGGCGAACAGGTGCACCCGTTCATTGGTGAATCCCGGCGTCGTCCAGATCGGCGTCAGCGGCGCGAGCCTGCCGGCGGTGTAGCCCGTCTCCTCCCGGAGTTCCCGCCGGGCACACTGCTCGAAGCTCTCGTCGGGGTCGTCCCGCATTCCGGCGGGGATCTCGAGAATCTCTCCGTCCGTCGTGTATCGCCACTGCCGAATGAGCACGACGTCCGGATCCGGCGCCTTCGGGTCACCCACGATCGGCACGATCGCGGACGCGCCCACATGTCGGACGAGTTCCCGCTCGGCCACCGACCCATCGGGCATGCGCACGGTGTCCACGCTCAGCCGCACGATCCGGCCCTCGTGCACGAGGCGCTCGGTAAGGCGTCCCGCGCCGTCCCCGGCCGCCGCCGACGTCACCGGTCGACGACGCCGATCGGCCCGACGTCCAGCGAAGCCAGATCGCGTGCGATCGCCGCCGACTCTCCGACGACCACACACTGCAGCGACTCGGGGCGGAGGTAGCGGCGCAGCGCGGCGTGAGCGCTGTCCGCCGTGACGGCGCGGATGCGGTCGCGCCACGTGGCCCAGTAGTCGGCCGGAAGACCATGTACGTGCCGTTCGGCCACGTGAGACGCGACCTGGGACGTGCTCTCGAGCCTCAACGGGAAGACGCCGGCGAGGTAGTTCCGAGCCTGCTCCACCTCGTCCGCATCGGGTCCGTCCGCGTGGATACGCTCGATCTCGCCGATGATCTCCCGAATCGCATCCCCCGTGACGGCGGTGTCCACCGCCGTGCCGACGAGGAAGGGTCCGGGGCCCCGACGCCACGCCCACCTCGCACGAACACCGTACGTGAAGCCGTTGCGCTCGCGGAGATTCAGGTTGAGACGTGAGGAGAAGGTCCCGCCCAGGACGGCATTGCCCACCACCAGGTCGAGGCGGTCCTCGATGGACCGGGGTGCGCCCACATGTCCGACCCGGATCTCCGACTGCACGGCGCCGGGCCGATCGACGACGACCGTACGGCGATCGGACTCCGCCGGCGTGCCCTCCGGCGGCTCCGGCACTCCGTCGCCGCCGGTCCATCCGTCGAACACCCGACCCGTCAGTTGCTCGACTTCGCCGGCGTCCACGTCTCCGGCGACCACGAGAGCGGCGCCGGCCGGCCGGTAGTGCGCCTCGGCGAATCCGGCCACGGCGCCGCGGCCGAGTGTCTCCACGCCGTCGAGGTTCCCGAGGGCGGATCGCGCGTAGGGTTCGCCCTCCGCGTACAGCGTACGCGCCGCCCAGGTCGCGGCGCGGCTCCCCGGGTTCATGTCCCGCTGACGGATCCGCGCCAGCTGCCCGTCCCGTGTGCGCCGGACCTCGGCCTCCGGGAACGCGGGCTCCCGCACGAGGGACGCGAGCAGTTCGAGCGCCGCGGGCAGGCGATCCGCCAGACAGGACAGCGAGACGTTCGTCACATCCCACCCGGTCGAGACATCGAGGTCCGCACCGATCCGTTCGAGCGCCTCCGCGAAGGCGTGGCCCTCGAGGGCGTGGGTGCCGCCCTCCAGCGCATCCCCCGCCAGAACGGCGAGGCCACCACGGTCGAACGCGAGCCGATCCTCCCCCGCCCGCAGAACGAGAATCGCCGTGACGAGCGGCAGTCGGGGGAGGTGCACCACCTCGAGCGCGACCCCGCTGTCCAGGCGCGTCATCGTGGACGGGGGGAAATCGAACGCTCGCAGAGGTCCGGGCGAGGGGGGGCGGGTACGGTCGAGCATCATTCCTGCTCCTCGCTCGCGCCTGAGGGCACGAAGGTGAGCGTGGCCCGGTTCGGGGTCGCGAACCAGGTCCGCGCGGCGTCACGGATGTCGTCGACGGTCAGCGCCCGCAGTCGGGCCAGATCCTCGTTGACGCGCTCGGGGCGGTCGAACAGCTGCGCGTACATCGACAGCCGATCGGCCCGCGCCTCGAGCCGCTCCAGCTGACGGGCGGTCCGGGCCTCCTCGAGCGCCAGCGCCCGCTCCACCTCGGTCTCCGAAAGGTTGGGCAGGTCCTCGAGCTGCTCCACGAGCGCCCGCTCGATGTCGTCGGGATCGGAGGTCTCGAAGCCGGTGGCTCCGACCAGCAGGACCGATGCGCCGGTCACCAGCGGGAAGGGATACGCGAAGGCGTCGCGCACCACACCGGTGCGCACGAGGCGCGCGTACAGCCGGCATGCACGACCCGATCCCAGCACTCCGGCGGCCACATCCACCGCGTCGAACGCCGGATCGGTGAAGGGCGGGATACGCAGCCCGAGGAAGACCCTCGGGAGCGGTACCTCCGCCGTCACGACCTCACGTCTCCCCTCCGTCATGGGAACGGGCAGATCCGTGCTGCCGGGCACGCCGGGGCGTTCGCCCCCCGCCGGGATCTCGCCGAAGAACCGCTCGACCCGGGTGAAGGCATCCTCCGCCTCGACATCGCCCGCGATCGTGAGGACGGCGTTGTCGGGCACGTACCAGGTCCGGAAGAACCCGCTCACGTCCTCCAGGTCGGCGGCGTCCAGATCCTCCATCGATCCGATGACGGTGTGCCGGTAGGGGTGTCCCTCCGGCCAGACGAGCCGCTGCATGCGCTCCATCCAGTCGCCGTACGGCTGGTTGTCGTAGCGCTCGCGCTTCTCGTTCTTCACCACGTCGCGCTGGTTGTCGAGCTTCTCCTGCGACATCGAATCCAGCAGCCACCCCATCCGGTCGGCCTCGAGCCACAGCGCCAGGTCGAGCTGGTGGGACGGGAGGGTGTCGTAGTAGTTGGTGCGGTCGAACCAGGTGGACCCGTTGAGCGAGCCGCCGGCCCGCTCCATGAACTCGAAGTGCCCGTTCTTGGGCACGTTCTTCGAGCCCTGGAACATCATGTGCTCGAACAGGTGGGCGAATCCGGTTCGGCCGGCCCGCTCGTTCCGCGAGCCGACGCCGTACCAGAGATTGACCGCGACGACGGGCACCGCGCGATCGGGCGCGACGACCACGTCGAGTCCGTTGTCGAGCCGTCGTCGGTGGATCTGGATGTCGAGGGACATCAGGGGCGCTCCATGAGGCGTTCGCGAAAGGTCGTCGGTGCCAGCGTCTTCACGAGCAGGGTGCGGGCGGCGTCGGGACCGAGCTGGAGACGGTCCTCCACCTCGTCCACGAGAACGGTGTCGGTGCCCTCGGCCGCGGTGCGGGCCATCTCGAGGTGACGCCATGCGCCATCGTCCTCGAAGATCGTGTAGGCGAGCGCCGCAAGCATGTGGGCGCGGGGGTCCAGCCCATGTCCGGCGCCGAGTTCGAGCTCGAGAACGGACTCCTCCACGCGTCCGGCCATCACCAGCGCCAGTCCGAGCATCGCATGGGTCCACGGATCGTCGCCGTTGAGTGTCACCGATCGCGCGAAGTCGTCCACCGCGAGGTCGATATGCCCCTCGAGAGCCCGGGCGACACCGCGCTCGTAGAAGGCGATCGCCGACTCGGGATCGAGTCGGATCGCCGCATCGAGTTCCTCGAGTGCCTGCTCGCCGAACCCCTCCCGCGAGAGGAAGGCACCGTAGCGCCAGCGCACGGACGCATCATCGGGCGCGAGCAGCGCGGCGGTCCGAAGCGCGCCCTCGGCGTCGGGGTCGTCGAAGGCCGCGAGCGCCGTTCCGGCGACGGCGAGCAGCACGGGATCGTCCGGCTCGAGTCCCACCGCCTTCCGGAAGCGCTCGTACGCGATGCCATCCAGTCCGAGTTCGCGCTCCGCGACCCCGAGCCAGCAGAGCAGCGTAGAGTCCTCGGGCCATTCGGGCAGCGCATCACGGAGATCCGCCGCGGCCGTCTCCCAGTCGCCGTCCTCCCCGAGGCGCTTCGCCCGCTGGAGCAGCACCTCGAGTTCGTTCTCCGGCTGGATCGCTTCTGCGTCGCGGTTCATCTCGCCCCCTACGCGCCGAATTTCACGAGTCGCCCGGCGTGCGCCAGCGCGTGCCCGATGAGGTCGGTCCCGCGCAGGAACCCGAGATCTCCCCCGCGGCAGGCGCTCTCGCCGAATCGATCGGCCGTGGGCCGCGCGAGCTCGGAGGCGATCAGCGTCGGGACCGGATGCCACGAGTGTTCGCGCATCCGCGTGGGCGTCGAGTGGTCCCCGGTCACCACGAGCACCTCCGGCTCCAGCGCCGTCACCCGCGGAATCAGCGCGTCGACCTCCTCGATCGCTCGGACCTTTCCCGCGAAGTCGCCGTCGTGTCCACGCGTGTCCGGGTCCTTGAAGTGCAGGAAGTGGAAGTCGAAGGCATCGAAGCATCCCTCGAGGACGTCGATCGTCGCCGCGGAGTTCGCGGGCACGTCGGGCACCTCCATCCCCACGAGCTTCGCCACCCCCCGGTACATCGGATACCTGGCGATGGCGGAGGCGCGCAGCCCGAACCGGTCGCGATATCCCGGAATGTCCGACCACGACGCGAAGCCGCGAGCCAGGAATCCGTTCATCACCGGTTCGTCGGCGAGGATCTCCCGAGCCTGGACCAGGAAGTCGCCGACCACCTCGGCCGTCTTCCCGGAGCCCGGCTCGATCGCCGTGCACTCCAGGTCGGGCGCACCCTCCACCAGGGGATCGGTGTCGGTAACGGCGGCTTCCAGGCCCCGCCCACGCAGCCGGAGCACGACCCGATGCTCCTTCTCGACCTCGAGGTCGATCTCGATCCCCTCGGGCGGGCGCAACTCGCCTCGGAGCGTCGCGACCACCCGCCGGGCCTCGTCGTCGGAGGGCCGCCCCGCCCGACGATCCACGACGTTCCCGTCGGCGTCGAAAGTCGCGAGGTTGAGCCGCGCGGCGACGTCCCCGGGTTCGAGCTCCATCCCCACACCCAGCGCCGACAGCGCACCGCGACCGACCACGTGAGTCGACGGGTCGTAGCCGAAGATCGACAGATGGGCCGGGCCGCTGCCGGGCGTGATCCCGGGTGCGACCGGCGTGTGCACACCGAGCGACGCACGGGCCGCCAGCGCGTCGAGGTTGGGCGTGACCGCTGCCTCCAGCTCGGTCTTTCCGGACTCCGGGTCGGGCAGTCCGCCGAGTCCATCGAGGACGATGAGGACGATGCGTCCGCCGGTGGGCAGGACCTGGTCGTCCGGAAAACGAGGTGTGGCCATGATGCGGAGGGGCGGTCGGGGGCGGCGGGCGGACCCTGAATCTACAAGCCTCACGCGGCGCGTCGATGCCCGGCCATGTCGCGTGCTCGGCGCCCCCGTGATCGCGGCCCACCACGGATCGGCACGGGGGCGATCGATCCGAGATCCGCGACGGCGACGGGGCCGATCCGGTCGCCTTCGATCTGGAGCGACGGGCGGCCGAGGCGACCCTCCTCGAGCCGCACAGGTATCCGAGCGGCGTCGATCATGTGATCGTGGGAGGTGAGATCGTCGTCGTCGACGGTGGCCACACCCGGTTTCTGCCGGGTCGAGTGCCGACCCGGAACCGAGTCGTACGCCGCCGGCCCGACCACGGGTCACGCCACCCGACACCTGCCTCCAGCCACGAACGGGATGCCTCTCAGGTCGCATGAAGCGCTGCACGACCTCGCCGTCCTCCTGAAGTCTCGACACGGCCTGATCCACCTCGAGACCGGTGACGAGGATCGGGCCGCGATGCTGTTGCACCACGTCGCCGACCGGACCGGTCTCCCCCTGCTGGTGTGGAGCCGGGCGCGCGGCCTCCGACGGGTGGGAATGTCCGAGGCGATCTACGAGACGCAGGAGCTGGACAAGGCGCTCCAGCACATCTTCCACTCGGGCATCGACGCGCTCTACCACTTCGAGGGCGTCTCGAACAAGGCGCTGGAGGACGAGATGATCCGGGCGCTCCTCCGCGAGGTCGACGGCGAAATGAGGCGCCGGGCGGGCGGCGTGGTGTTCACCGGCGCGGCCCTCCAGGTCCCGGAGGCGCTGCGTCCGCGCTTCACGGACGTTCGACTCCCGGGCCCCTCCGAGGAGGAGTTCCGGGCGCTCCTGGGCCAGATCGTCCGGGACGTGTCCGAGCGCCAGCACGCTGAGGTCACGCTCACGGCGGAGGAGAAAACGCTCCTCGTCCACCACCTCTCGGGCCTCACGCTGATGGAGGCGGAGAAGATCCTCACGAAGGCGATCGTGGAGGACGGACGCCTCGACGCCCGCGACATCCAGCATATCGCCGAACACAAGAAGTCGATCGTGGAGCGGGACGGGCTGCTCGAGTACTACCCGGTCGAGGCGAGTCTTTCCGACGTGGCCGACCTCCGCGGCTTCAAGGCGTGGCTCGCCCAGCGGACGGCGGTCGTGCGCGACCCGGCTCGAGCACGTGAGATGGGGCTGCCCTTTCCGAAGGGGGTCCTGCTCATGGGCGTTCCGGGATGCGGGAAGTCGCTCTCCGCCAAGGCGCTCGCATCGGAGTGGCGGCTGCCGCTCCTGCGACTCGATCCGTCGGTGCTCTACAACAAGTACATCGGCGAGACCGAGCGGAATTTCCGTCGCGCGATGGACACGGCCGTGCGAATGTCCCCGGTCGTCCTGTGGATCGACGAGATCGAGAAGGCCTTCTCCACGGGTGGGGACGCCGACAGCGGCGTGAGTCAGCGGCTGCTGGGAAGCTTTCTCTCATGGCTTCAGGAGCGGAGCGGCGACGTCTTCGTGATCGCGACGGCCAACGATGTGCTCCGGCTCCCCCCCGAACTCATCCGGAAGGGACGCTTCGACGAACTCTTTTTCGTGGACCTCCCCAGCGCGGACACCCGTCGGGAGATTCTCGAGATCCACCTCCGCACCCGCGACCGCGACCCCGACGGGTTCGACCTCGATGCCGTCGTCGCGGACACCGATGGATTCAGCGGGTCCGAACTCGAACAGATCGTGGTCTCCGGACTCTACACGGCCTTCGCCGAGAACGAGACGTTGCAGGACCACCACCTCCGGACGGCCGCATCCGGGACTCGTCCCCTGTCGACGACGATGGCGGAGCGGATCTCCCGACTTCGGGCCTGGGCCGCCGAACGCACGGTTCGCGCGAACTGAGGCACGATTCAGGCGAACGGACGAGGGGCTCGGGCGCTCCCGCGCCCGTCAGCCGTAGTGGACGCCCCGGCGCTCCACGACGAGTTCGTCCCCCTCCTCCCGCACGCGGCGGAAGCCGAGCAGGTGGAAGATCTGGAGCGCGTACCACCGGGCCACCCGGCGGTTCACCACGAAGACCCCCGCCCGCTCCGGATGCTTCCGGATCCCGGGCAGCAGGTGGATGCCTCGGGCGAAGCCCACCCGCCGCAGCGCCTCCGACAGCCACAGCCAGAAGGCCGAGAACTCCCGCACGATGAAGAAGCCGTCCTCCCCCTGCTCCTGGTAGAGGGGCATCAGCATCCGGCCCCGCTCGGGCGCCCGCACCGGTCCGTCGGCATCCTCGGCGAGCGTCTGCCCCCGCTGCACCGGCTGGAAATTCTCCCAACCCGGTGCCATCACGAAGCGGTCGCCCGGGTGGACCGGGTGGCGATATCGCATCTCCAGCGCCGGGGGCAGGCCCATCGAATCGCGGGCGAGCTCCTTCCGGGCCTCCTGAGCTTCGGGGAGGTGGTTCGCATGCAGCAGACCCGTGGCCTCCAGCATCAGCCAGATCGCCCACTCCGCGCGATCCGCCGCCGCCGCCTCGTCGTGCTGTCCTGATTCGAAGGCCATCGTGATCACGCCATGCTCGCCGATCCAGTCGTGCAGCGTACCGTCGACCATCTCCTCGAGCCCGAGCACCAGCGGCACCGGAAGATGCAGAGCCAGCTGGCGTGCGGGCAGCGAGTCGGCGACGGTCGAGAACGCGCCCCCCTGCGCGGACGTCGTGTGAAGGTCGAGCAGGTAGGTCGTGCCCGTCGCCGTCGCGACCAGTTCGTCCAGCTGGCGGATGAGATCGGCCTGCTCGCGATCCTCGACCTCGGAGCCGGGGCCCTCCCGCCGAAGCCGCTCGATGATCGGGCGGGTCCACGCACGGTTCAGATCCCGGTCCACGAAGCGCCTGCCGCGAGCGAGTGCGCTCCGGTTGCCGGTGATCAGGGTGACCCGCCCATCGATGTCGGCCTCCCGGGAAGCCAGCGCCCGTCCGACCCGCCGGCACGCCTCGAAGCCGGCCGGCTCGTTGCCGTGCAGCGCGCCGACGACGATCAGGGAATCACCCCGGTCGGGAGACCCCAGCGACGCGATCACGCGTGCGGGAAGGGGGAGCTCCGCTTCGAGAGATCGGGTCACGAGTCGCGCAGCCGCTCCTCGAGGAGCTGGTAGGCGATGGACATGAAGTCCCGCTCGCTCACGATCCCGACCAGCTTGCCCTCCTTGATCACCGGAAGCGCCGAAACACGCTGGGACCGCATCAGTTCGATCGCCTCCAGCGTCGACGTCCGGGGCTCCACGGTCAGGGGATCGCGCTCCATGATCCCCTTCACCGGCTGGTTGCCGGAGTGCGGACCCGACTCCGCCACGAGACGCAGGACCGAGCGGTACGAGACGATTCCCACGAGCGCGTGCTCGTTGTCCTCCACGAGGACGTGCCGGATCTGCTTCTTCTCCATCAGGAATGCGACGAGGTCGACCAGCTCGTCCTCGTTGACCGTGAACAGGTGGGTCGTCATGTACTGCTCGACCGTCTCGAAGTTGGGACGCCACGCCGAAGCCCCCGGCGCGGGGGCGGGGTCCCAGGTGTGCACGGGCTCGTTGGTCTGCTGCAGTTCGGAGGTCGCGGCCACCAGCGCCGCCATTCGTTCGGCGCGCGTGCCGGTGTCCTTCATCGCCGACAGCGAGCGCATCATCCACCTGGATCCGGTCGACAGCGTCTTCACGCGATCGTGCACGACACCCAGGTAGCGATCGATGTCCGCGGGGGCCACCCGATACGATTCGAGTCCGGCTCGCGCCAGCGGCAGCAGCGTGTCCAGGATCAGCCGGGGAGCCGGGTGCGACTGACCGTCCGTCCAGGTCTGGGCGGAACGGAGACCCAGCTTGGCCGCGGCGAAGAAGTTCTCCTTGGCGTCGTCGAAGTCGAGCATCCTCGAGATGTCGCCGTACTCCTGGCGCGCACCCAGAACGGCGCCGATCCAGAAGGCCGCGTTGGCGATCTCGTCGACGACGGTGGGGCCGGAGGGGAGGGCCCGGCATTCGATCCGCAGGTGCGGCACGCCGTTTCCGACCCCGTAGCAGGGTCGATTCCAGCGATACACCGTGCTGTTGTAGAGGCTCAACGCCTCCAGCTTCGGCACGCCACCGGCGTCGAGCACCGCCATCGGATCCTCGTCCACGGGCTCGGCGATGAGTGCGCGGAAGCGCGCCAGATCCTCGTGGAAGAGCTCGGTAACGGACTCGCGCACCCACCCGTCGCCGAACTGCACGCGAGCGGTGAGCTCCCGGGTGTGGAGTTCGGTACTCCGCGTATCCAGCGACTGCTGGAAGAGGGCGATGCGCGTCTCCGCCCAGAGCCGGCGACCGAAGAGCAGCGGCGAGTTGACCGAGGCGGCGAGAACCGGCCCCATCACGGCCTGCGCCATGTTGTAGATCGCGGCCGACTCGTCGGGCGAGACCTGGAGGTGCACCTGGCACGACGTGTTGCACGCCTCGAGCATCACCGAGTCGTGCTCCACGAGCAGCTCGTCGACGCCGTCGATCCGCAGCTGCCACGCGCTGCCACGAAGCTGGTTCAGCGCATCGTTGAGAGCGAAGTAGCGTGCACGGGGCGTGATGTTGTCGAGGGTCAGGTGCGACATCGACAGCGTGGGCAGGATCCCCGTCAGGACCACCTCCGCGTCCTCCTCCCGGGCCGCCTCGCTCGCCTCCCGGACCCGGGAGATGAAGGCCTGCTCGAGGTCGCTGAATACGGAGCCGCTGAGTTCGCACGGATCGAGATTGACCTCGAGGTTGAACCGCGCGAGCTCCGGCGTGAAGGGGGCACCGCCCAGCCGCTCGAGCACCTCCACCCCTGTCGGAGAGGGTCGGAACCCGCCATCGACGAGAAACATCTCCTGCTCGGCACCGATGCGGCGAATCCCGCTCTCGATCATGCCCTCGTCGAGCATCCGCTCGAGGGCGTGAAGGTCGGACAGAAGCGACTTCGTGAAGGCGCGATAGCTCTCTGCGTCCCGTGCCTCGTGTGATGTCAGATCACGTCCCATGGGAGCTCACTTGAAGGATGCGATGTCGTCGAGCGACTTCTTGGAGATGTCGGGCACCTCGGCGCCCTCGGCGGGGTGGCCCACGACCAGGAGGAGAAACGGCCGCTCGTTGTCGGGGCGACCGAGCACCTCGTTCAGAAACTTCATCGGCGAAGGCGTGTGGGTCAGCGTCGCGAGACCGGCCAGATGCAGCGCGGTGATGAGCACTCCCGTGGCGATCCCCACCGACTCGGTCACATAGTAGTTCTTTCGCCGACCCCCCTCCCCGTCCGGGGCCCAGCTCTCTGCGAAGATCGCGATCAGCACCGGCGCGACCTCCAGGAAGGGCTTGTCGGCGTCGGTCCCGAGGGGCGCCAGCGCGTCGAGCCAGTCCTGCGGCGCGCGCTCCTCGTAGAACGCCCGCTCCTCCTCCTCGGCCCGGCGACGGATCTCGGCCCGAACGTCGGGGGAGGTCACCACGGCGAAGTGCCACGGCTGATGATTGGCGCCGTTGGGTGCCGTCCCCGCCGCCAGGATGGCGTCCTCGATCACCTCGAGGGGCACGGGGTCCGGGGCGAAGTCACGGACGGTTCGACGCAGCCGCATGCGCTCCAGAAACCGCCGCGCGCGACGACGCATCTCCTGCGGCTCGGGGGGAGCCGGCAGGGGAACGGGACGGGTGGGGAGTGTCGGAGTCATCCACCCAGAATCGTCCGGTCGCGAGGCCGTCGCAACCGGCGGCGCCCTCAGGGCGAGATGGCGCGGAGAGCTTCCGCGGGCGTGCCATGCTCGGCGAGCGCCGCCGCGACCTCCGACGGCGGGAGGTCGGTGTACTCCGACAGGAACCGGACATTCGCGAGGAAGACCGCCTGTGCATCCCCTACCGACACCTCGGACCACCTCGCGCGCGGAAGCGCGGAGAGCTCCTCGTACAGCGCGGCGACAGGAGCCGGGACCTCGTCGAAATCGACATGGAAGAACCCCACCTCGAGGCCGTATCGAGCCGCCAGAGTCGCCCACGCCCGACCACTCCGCCGGGCCGCGACAAGGGCGTCCGGCGAGATCCCGGCACGATCCGCGATGGCCAGAGCCACCGGAATCTCCGAGACCGGCATCTGCCACTCCGCCAGGATCTCCACCTCGTCCGCCGGAAGATCGTAGTGGTCGCCGACCGCCCGGAGGAAGGACAGCTCCGGAGCCGTCTGCCCAGCGATCCCGGACGCGAACACGCCCGCCGCGAGCAGAGGGACCGAGCCGATCGTGATCCGTCGCAACCATCCGTTCGTCATGATACACCTCGGAGTTCGAGGGTCGAAGCGTCGGGGGAGAAGATATACACCATTCATGCCATGCGCCCATCCACGCGGGTCGCGGCGGTGTTCCCTTCCCCCTCCGATCCCATCAGCCGCCGGCGGGCGGGGTGTCCACGATGTCGTCGTAGCTGTCCGCGTTCCACTGCGGCCGGTCGTCGGCATTTCCGACCTCGGCGCCCAGCAGGAACAGGAGGCGACCGATCCGAGCCATCTTCTCCGTATCGAGCTTCCCGACCTCGTCGCTGGCCTGGTGATAGTCTTCGTGCGTTCCGTTGAAGAAGAAGAGCACCGGCACCCCACGACGGGCGAAGTTGAAGTGGTCGGACCGGCGATAGAAGTTCTCGTCGGGCCAGATGTCGTCGATGGCGGTCATCCCGATCTCGGGGTTCGCGGCATTCACCCGGTTCATGGTGGCCCCGAGGTCCGAGTGCTCCTTTCCGATGGCCACGATCGTGTCGGTCCAGTTCCTCCCCACCATGTCCACATTGAAGTTCGCGACCATCGACTCCAGCGGAACGGACGGGTCCGCCGCGAAGGCGGCGCTTCCAAGCAGGCCACGCTCCTCGCCGCTGACCCAGAGGAACATCATCGACCGACGCGGGCGCTCGGCGGGCGCCATCGCCGCCATGGCTTCGGCGACCTCCATGAGCGTCGCCGTTCCCGACGCATTGTCGTCGGCGCCGTTCCAGATCGAGTCCCCGCTCTCGCCCCGCGGCTCGCGCACGCCGACATGGTCCATGTGCGCGGAATAGATCACGTACTCGTCGGCCAGTTCGGGATCGCTGCCCGGAAGTACCGCGACCACGTTCGGAGCCGTCTCCGGGTCGAAGGCCGGAGCCGTGTAGCGGTCGATGTAGCTGCCGTCCTTCGCTCCGGGCTCGAGCCCTGCCGCCTCCATGCGCGACGCGATCCACTCGGCCGTGGCCTCGATCTCGGGGGACGGCGTGTTGCGACCGCGCATCGAGTCGGCGGCGAGGACCGCCGCCTTCTCCAGAAGCCCATCGGAGTCGATAGCCGCGAGGGCCTGCTGGAACGTCGTCGCCGACGCGGTTCCGTCGGCGCCCGAGGCGTCCTCGCCGGTGGATGCACAGCCGGCGGCGGTGAGAATCAGGGCGAGCGCGAGCAGCGGGGTGGTCTTCATCGGTTCATGTCCGTCGTCGTACGTGTGTCGGATTTCTGCAGAATCATGTGCAGAGCGGGCTGCTGCGTCATCGGATGCGTGTGACCGGGAACGCGCCGCCGGCCTCCAGGCCGGGAATCAGCCCCCAGGAGGCCAGGCCGTCGTCCGAACGCGGCTCCAGAAGGTAGAAGGCGAGTCGGCCCAGGGGCTGGGAGACGTCGATTTCGTGAGTGCCTGCCGGAAGGCGGATCGTCTCCGACGCCCAGGCGCCGGACACCGTGTGCTCGTTGTGCCCCTGGAACTGCCGGACGGCGACGTCGACCTGCGAGATCCGGAAGACCTCTCCCTCCACGGTTGTAGGCGCGTTCAGCTCCCGCAGTTCCACCCCGTGTGCCCGCAGCCGGTCGAGGATCACCGCCGCCTCCGCCGGCACGAAGTAGCGCGCAGGCGCGACCTCGGTGTCGCTCGCCATGAAGGTGCCGTACTCGCGCATCTGGGTCGGTTCGACCACGTCCAGTCGGCGCAGGATCGTCGCGCCGGTGTAGGGATGTCGCTCCTCGGCCACATCTCCCATGAGGATCGTGACGAGGGTGTCGGACGGCTCCGGCACCGCGCGCGTCGGCAGCGTCTCACCCACGACCGACGCGTCGGCCTCGCGTACGGCGTCGCGGATGGCTGCGGCGTCGTCGCGGGCCCAGTCCAGGATCTCCTCGACGAACCGGTAGGTGGAGCGCACGCGATCCTCGTACGTCAGATAGGCATACGCCTCGCTCAGGATCGCGATTCGATTCCGCAATCCGATGTAATTGTTGTTGAAGCGGGGTCGGTGGTCGAAGGTCGCCCACGCGAGCTCGCCGTTCCGCTGCGAGGCATTGCCGTAGTAGTAGAACTCCCACCCATCCTCCGCGCGGATCGCCGAGGTGATCTCGGGGAAAGCCACGTCTCGAAGCAGATTCACCACCTCGTCGGGGGCGCCGGGGTGGAGCGGTGGCGAGTAGGTCAGGTGGTATGCGTGCCTCGTTCCATTCGTCGTGTGGAGGTCGACGCTCACCTCCGGGTCGTAGGCATTCAGCATTCCGGCGAAGGACCGGGCCTCCGGGGAATCCAGCTTCATGTGGTCCCGGTTCAGGTCGTAGCCCTGCGCATTGGGTCGCTGACCCATGCCGCCGATCGGGCCGTGCTGCCGCGGACGATTGCCGAGGGCCACCCGTTCGTTCCCATCCGCGTTGTAGATGGGATTCACGAGCAGCACCAGTTCGTCCGTCCAGTCGACGGTCTGCCCCGTGAGAAGATCACGTACCAGCATCTGGAGCGCCTCCTTACCCGGCACCTCGCCGCCGTGGATGTCGCCCTGCAGATAGACGCGGAGCTTGCCGGAGGCACGGACCGCCTCAGGGCTACCGTCCGCCACGTCTCCGATCACCAGCAGCGGGATGGAACGCCCCTCCGTCGTGTAGCCCATGGTGCGAAGGTGGGCGCGGGCGCTCCCCTCGTCCGCTGCACTCAGGAAGTCCACGACCTCCGTATGGCTGGATGTCTCCATCCAGTCCGTGCGCTCACCCCGTGTCCGGAGGTCCGCCAGGGCGGACGCAGCGGTGCCCGGCGGCTGCGAGCCGCAGGCGGTCGTGAGCAGAGCGAGGAGAGTCGTGATGAGCGACGCGGTGATCCGCATGTGGGACGGGGCTGGAGGTGCGAACTCGTCGTTGACGATTCGGGGTTCGACGGAGTGGGTCAGAGTACCGCCGAGCGCGGGCGGACGCGAGGCTCCCGCACCGTCGACAGGCGGATGGTCGACAGCCCGACGGTGGACGGCAGGGGTCCTCCACGGCCGAAACGCGAAACGCCGCCCCGCGCAGATGCGCGGGACGGCGTCGCGATACTTCCGCTCGAAGCGGTCGTATTACATCATCGCGCCGGCTTCACCGTCGGCCGACACCACGAAGCGGACCCACATCCCGCTGATCGCGTGCGCCGGGATGTAGCAGATGAGGACGTACTCACCCGCCTCGGAGGCGGTGAAGGTGATCGTCTCCGAATCACCATTCGGCATCGTGGCCTCGGTCATCGACGTCGGGTTCTCCGAAATCGCTCCCTCGAACACCGGCGTGGTGCTCGGCGAGGCCGGCGGCGTGTCGAACGCCGGGTGCACGCCGATCGAGTGCGGCATGTTCGGGTCGTTGTTGGCGAAGTTGATCGTCACATTCGCGCCCTGCGGCACGGTGATCGTCATGTCGCCGTTCTGGTACCCGTTGTAGTTCCAGTAATTACCGGCATCCGTCGATCCCGCCGTGATGTCGAGCGTGACGTTGTTGCCGTCCATCTGATACCAGTCGGGCATCGTGAGCTCGCCGGCCGGCATTTCGGCCTCGGCCGCCGGGGCCTCGGCCGCCGGAGCCTCCGCGGGCTGCTCCATCGACGCATCGTCAGCCGCAGGCTCACCGCCGCCACAGGCGGCGATCGAAAGGGCCATCAGTCCAAGAGCGAAACGCTTCATTGTTGTCTGTCCTCGGTGCGATTTCAGCATGTTCAGCCACACGGCGATCCCGCGCGACTCCGGACCGGTTACCCCCATCGAGGAATTTCGGCCCGTTGAATTGCCCGATCACGCCCGAACTTCATCATGGAGCATGAGCGGCAAGGGTGTCTCACTCAATGAAGGTATTGATACAGAGGGCGCTTGTGAATCCCTTCACATGCGCCTCCCGACCGTCCTCGACCGTGCATCCATGCGGGATCTCGCATACCTTGAACGATCTTTGGGCGGATCCGATGGGCGGGACCGTCCGGATCCACCCCTTCCGAGATCGGCATGGAGCAGCTCGACCGGGACGACGGCTGCGCCTCCGCCCCCGATGTCCGGACCGAAATCGGCCAGACGCGGCCCTTCTCGAGCCCCGGCGAGGAGATCGTCGTGTCGATTCTCCGCACCGCCGACGAGGCGCACCGGTTCATGGTGGGTGTGCTCTCCGAGGAAGACCTGACCGATCAGCAGTACAACGTGCTTCGAATCCTCAGGGGCGCGGGCAGCCGCGGGCTTCCCACCCTGGCCATCGGAGAGCGCATGATCGAGCGCACACCGGGTGTGACACGTCTCATCGACCGACTTCTCAGGAAAGACTTCGTGGAGCGCGAGCGGGATACGGAAGATCGGCGCCGCATCGTCTGCCGCATCACCGATGCCGGATTGGCCGTACTCGAGCGCATCCAGCCACGCCTGGACGCCGCCGTCGCCGCCTTCGAGACCGCGCTCCCCACCACGGTCGCCCACGACCTCGGACCGCGCCTCGACGAAACTCGGCGGGCACTCAGGGACGCGACGCCCGACTGATACGCCTCGCCCGACCCCCGCGTGACCCGCAGTACTTCCTCCGACCCGATTCCGCCCTGATATACATGACTGGACAATCTTTCAAGTTGCATGTAAGTTCAGGCAGATGGAGAGGGCCTACCCGCCCCTTCCTGCTGTCACACGAACAGGGGAGACCGACGAATGACTACTGCTACCGCGACGCTCGAACAGCTCGAATCCGAGCTCAATCAGATGATCCTCGACGGCAAGATCCTCGAGGCCTTCAGGAAGTTCTACGCCGATGAATGCACGATGCAGGATGGGTCCGACGTCATCGACGGCAAGGAGGCCAACCTCGAGCGCGAGACGATGTTCGTCGAGGGACTCACCGAGCTGCGCGCCGTGGAGCTTCACGACGTCGCCATCGGGGACGACGTGACGATGTCGACGTGGCACTTCGACTACACGCACGGCGACTGGGGCACCAACACCTACGATCAGGTCGCCGTCCGGAAGTGGAAGAATGGCCAGATCGTCGAGGAGCGCTTCTACAAGGAGGCGTGACGCGACCCGGAGCCCACCAGGGGTCCCAACAACCCCCGCGGGTCCCGAACCCCGCGGGTCCAGACCTCGGTCGAGCCGTCGCTCGGCTGGTCGAACGGCCCGTCCCGAGCCATCGGGGCGGGCCGTTCCGGCTATCCGCACGCTCCAGATCGGTCACCATACTCCGGGTGCGAAACTGCAGCGGCCCTCCCCACGGATGGAAACCGACGGATGGAAACCGACGGATGGAAACCGGACGGCTGCCGACCCCGTAGTGCCACCCGGAGACCTCGAACATGAAGACCCCGATGAACAACGACGAACGAATCGGATTCCTGCTCCGCGCGGCTGAGCGTGCCGAGCTCGACGCCCATCATCGGGTCGCCCGGGCGTTTCGCCGCATGGCTGAGGACGCGCGCCCGCTCCGGGGCCCCGATGCCGCAGGGGAGCCGTCCGGGGCGCTCTTCGAGCGCTGGCGACAGGCCCCGTCATCCATCGCGCTCCGGGGTGGTTTCGTCGCTCGGATCGGGCCTTTCGTCGAACGCCACGCCATTCCGCGGCCGCTCCGGGCATATCGTTCGGTGTGCACGTCCGTCGCGGGCCGGGACGAGGTCGGGTGGATGCGGTGATCCCGCGGCGGAGGTGCGCTACGCGCCCGAGGGTCGCACGTTCAGAGCCCCGCTGCCGTCCGTACCCCGACTCTCCGAGATCCCGATGCGCATCCCGCCACGTCCACGTCTGAACGGCACGCTGCTCACGGTCCTGGTCGGCCTGCTTTCACCGGCCGCGCAGCTCTCTGCGCAGCCGGCTGCGCAGAGCGAACCCGAGTGGCAGGTGTTCCAGGTGGAAGAACTTGTCGAGCGGCGCGGGGCGACCGAGCGCCCCTGGCTCCAGTTCCTACGGGTTCCGGATCTCTTCGCGGGCATCTACGAACTCGCTGCGGGAGAAACCGATCCCCAGACGCCACACACCGCCGACGAGGTCTACCAGATTCTCGCGGGGCGCGCCACGATCGTCGTGGGCGACGAGCGCACGAAGGTCCGTGCCGGAACGATCGTATACGTCCCGAAGGAGGTCGAGCACCGGTTCGTGGACGTCGTCGAGGACCTCACCGTGATCGTCTTCTTCGCGACTCCGCGGGGTGGCTGATTTCGACGACCGGGCTCACCCGGAGCTCGATGACGGACTGGACCGGTCCTGGCGCGTGCTGCTCGTCGGGCTCGCGCTGGCGAGTGCGATCGGGCTTGTCTCCACGGTGCTTCTGCGCCTTTCCACAACCGCGCTGGGCCAGCCTGTCCCGTGGAGCGAAGCGGCGGGTGGGTGGATCGACTGGTACATCTGGGCAGCGATCGCGCCCCTTGTCGTGTGGCTCGCCCGCGCGGTGCCTGTCCGTTCCATCGGATGGGAGCGTGCGACGATCGTACATGCGATGCTGGCCGCGGCGGTGGGGCTGGTCGAACTCGTCCTGTTCTCGCTCGCGATGTCGGTGTACCGGGGCATCCTCCTGAGCCAGCCGATGGCGCCCTTCACCGAGCGGTACCTATTTCTGATCGGGCGGTGGTTGCCGGTCCAGATGCTCACGTACGCGCTGATCGTGGCCGTGGTCACCGCGATCGATGCGGGACGCCGGATGCGGGAGCGGGAGGTCCGGGCGGCGCGGCTCGAGACCGAGCTGTCGCGGGCCCACCTCCATGCGCTGCAGGCACAGATCCAGCCGCACTTCCTGTTCAACGTGATGAATACCGTATCGATGACGGTGCGTGAGGGCCGCGACTCGGACGCCGTCGAGATGCTGGCTCACCTGGGGGGCATGCTCCGCCGCAGCATCGCGGCGAGCGTCGAACCCGACACCAGCCTCGAGAAGGAGCTCGAGTTCCTGCGCCATTACCTCCGACTCGAATCCTGCCGGATGGAGGAGCGTCTGGAGGTCCGGTGGGAGGTGGATCCGGCCGTTCTCGATGCCTCCATCCCCTCCATGCTCCTCCAGCCCATCGTCGAGAACGCGGTCCGCCACGGGCTGGCGGAGTCCGTTCGGGGTGGTACGCTCACGCTCCGTACGGCGGCGACCGGCGACGACCTGACGCTGGTGGTGTCGGACGACGGCATGGGCATCGACCCCGGCGCCTCCGAGGGGACCGGCCTCCGCAACGTGCGGCGACGTCTCGAGACCCGGTACGGTGACCGAGCGCAGCTGCGAGTGGAGCCTCGCGAATCCGGTGGCACGACCGCCACGATCACCCTTCCCCGGACCCGCCATGAGCCGACCTCGGCCGACGATACGAGCGCTGCTCGTCGACGATGAGCCCGCCGCGCGCCGCGGGCTTCGGGTGCTGCTCGGACGCCACCCGGACGTGGAAGTCGTGCGAGAGTGCGCCGAGATCGCCGAAATCGAGCCTGCGATCCGGGAGACCTCGCCGGACGTGGTCTTCCTGGATGTACGGATGCCCGGGGGGACCGCGATCGAGGCGTTCGGCCGGCTTCCAGCGGAGTCCGCCCCGCTCGTGGTTCTGGTGACGGCCTTCGAGGAGCACGCGCTCGAGGCGTTCGACATCGAGGCGGTGGACTACGTGCTGAAGCCCTTCACCGACGCATCCTTCGACCGCGCCCTGGCCCGCGTTAGGCGTCAGCTCGAGCGGCTGCACGCGGAGCCGACATCGTCTTCCGGGCACCCCCAACGGATCGCCATCCGCTCCCTTCGGCGCGTCCACCTCGTGGATCCCGGCGCCATCAGTCGGGTGGACGCGGACGGCGACTACGTACGCATCCACACGGCCGACGGCGACCATCTGCTCCGGGAGACCATGCGGGCCATCGAGGACCGGCTGGAGGACGAGCCCATGGTTCGCATTCACCGCTCGACACTCGTGCGGGCGGACGCGATCGACCAGATCCAGCGGGGCGAGAACGGGCGATACGTCGCCGTTCTGGCCGACGGGACGCGCCGAAACGTGTCGCGGAGCGGCCAGGCGCGGCTGGCGGAGGTCTTTCTCATCGACCTCTGACCGGCGATCGGCGCCTTCGCCCGTCGCGACCGCCCGCCCGTTGGTCGCGCGGACCCCGTGCTTCGTCGCAGGACCCGGTTTCGCTCGCTCCGCCTGGTTCGATCCTCGAGTCGCGGGTCGGCCGCCGAGCCGCCCGTCCGCGGCTGGATCTTCCACCCGCGGGTCTCACGGGAACGGGAGGGATCGAATGAACGGGATGATCGGTGCACCTCGATGGACATGGGGCGCGGGGGCGGTGTCCGCGGGCCGGCTGGCATTCGTCGGGATCGCTCTGGCGGCGTGCACGGCATGTGACGCCGCGACGACGCCGGTGGCGCCCCACTCCGGCGTCGCAACGGCGCAGGGTCTGGACGGCAATCCGACGGGGTGGGATCTGCCCCTGATGTCCGCCGGTCAGCTGTCGCGGGCCGTCCCCGGGCGCCCCTGCGCCTCCCCCTCGCACCGTGAGTTCGACTTCTGGCTCGGCGACTGGAACATCAACCCGTCGCCCACCGGACAGGTGGGTGGCACCAACTCGATCACCTCGGAGCTCGACGGCTGCCTCGTGCTGGAGAGCTACCGCGCGAGCGGAGGTGTGCAGGGCTCCAGCCTCAACGTCTTCGATAGGGAGACGGGCCTCTGGAACCAGACCTGGGCCTTCCAGATTCCCGGCGCACCGATCGGACGCCTGCGCACGTCGGGCGGTATCGTCGACGGGATGATGGTTCTCGACGGCACGCGCGACGCGTCCTTCCGCGGCGATCCGTTTCTGTTCGAGGACGAGTGGACGTGGACGCCGACCCCCGAGGGCGACGTGATCCAGACGGGGAGAACCTTCGCCGGGCCTCCCTTCGACCAGGTGCTCTCCAGCTTCACGGGACGCTACGTGCGGGCGGACATTTCGCCCGCGCCCGCGCTCCCGGCGGAGTTCTGCAACGAGAAGTCGATCGGAGCGCCGACCCGCGACGGGGACTTCCTCGTCGGGGACTGGCGGGTCCGGGGCGAGCGCGGCCCGCAGCTCGCCACCAGCTCCGTCGAGGCCGAGCTCGGCCGGTGCCTTCTCGTCGAGCGCTTCGAGGGGAAGCGGGGACTCCGGGCCGTCGCCTGGATGTACTGGGATATCTGGACCAACGAGTGGTACTATGCCTGGGTGGACACCCGTGGCGAGCGGCTCGAGCTGAGCGGCGAGTACATCGACGGCAGCCTCGTGTTCACCGGCGCGGAGAGGCTCCGCGGCGCCGATGTCGAGGTGCGCCTGACGTGGGCGCCCGCCGACGGAGGGCTGCACCAGATGTGGGAGGTCTCCCGTGACGGCGGGGCGACCTGGTCGCAGGGTGCGGAGCTGCACTACACCCCGATGTAGGCCGGACCGCGTATGGGCAACGCTCCAGCGCACCAACTGCATCGTCTCGATACAAGCACGTGAGACCGTGCGGGCCGATCCCGAGGACGGCTCCGCCTTCTCGAGGAGGTGACACATGATTCAGCACCGGCCGAATGGCCGCGATCACGAAGTACCGCCACCGATCTCCAAAACCGACAACACCATGAGCCACATCGCCCCGACGCGATCCGTCGCGCGACTCCTGCCCGTAGCGCTGCTCGCCGCCCTGGTCGTGCTACCGGCTCCCGTGTCTGCCCAGCAGCAGCCGCTCCCGGACGAGGTTCGGACATGGCTCGAGCGCGACCAGGTGCGTCGCTGGCGCGCGCTCGTGAATGAAGGGGATTCGATCTTCCACGCAGGAAGCTGCGTGCGCTGCCATGGCACGGGGGGGCTGGGAACGCAGCGTGGTCCCGACCTGACCGATGCCACCTGGTCCCGGAGCGACGGGGGGCTCGAGGGCATCCGCCGAACCATCTTCTGGGGCGTGCGCCCTCACGAGCTTACGGACGGGTACCCCTTCCCGATGAATCCGGCTGGAAGCATGCGTCTGGACCCGACCCACTACGATGCCCTCGCAGCCTACGTCTGGACGCTCGCCAACCCGACGGGCTGAGCGGGACGGATCAGCGGCACGCACCGGGCCACGGCGGATCACCACCCAGCCGCGCCGACCCCGTACTCGGTCGGGATCGGCCCGGCGCCTACCTCCTCGTCCCACGCCATGGAGGCGATCCACCAGCGGCCGTCGTTCCGCACAAGCTGAATCGAGTTGATACCGCGGCCGAGGATCTCATCGGTGTCCGCGAAACGCTTCCGGTAGGAACTGAAGGCCTGGGCGATGTCGCCGTACTGATGGATCACCCGCGAGATCTCCTCCTCGACGAACCCGCGGTCGGCGGGACCCCCGATCTCACCCGGACCGACGATCATGCCCCAGAACTCTTCGGGGCTCTGGGATACATACGGGCCGGCGCGCTGCTCGGAATTCGCCACGAGGACAGCGTCCGGGAGAAAGAGAGAGATCGAGCGTTCCGACTGCCACGGCTGCCCGGGCTCCCGGTTCACGGTTTCGTACAAGGCCTCGATCACCGCCTCCGGGCTCGACACGTCCGCCGGGTAGGCCTCGGCCAAGGCGGTCTGTGCGGTGGCGGGGGCCGCAAGGAGGCCCAGCAGCAATGCCAGGGCGGCTGAGGGGCGGAGGCGAGCGGGCGGGTGGGTCACGGTGGACTCGGGGCAGGAGGAGCGATCAGCCTGAACCCGATCGGATACCGGGTACCGGAAGAAGGGTTGCCCGGATGGTCCGTCCTGCCGAGTGGAGGTCGGTCGATCCTCCGGACTCCGTCCGGGCACCGTCGCCATCGCCGAGAAAAGTTGACTCCCGCCCCGAAGCGAAGCCCTGTCGAAGGACGAGCCCGCACCGTGACCTACGGGGCGGGCTCGGTTCATCGGAAGTGCGCCCGGCAGGATTCGAACCTGCGGCCTCTGCCTCCGGAGGGCAGCGCTCTATCCAGCTGAGCTACGGGCGCGTGGTGCTGTGCATCGAACTTCGCATGGTACTGTGTCAGGACGCTAAATGTCGGGGATTCTGGCGCGTGGTCAAGTCGCCCGCCGCCGCCGCGAGGGCCGTGTACAGCCCCGGGCGACGCCCGAACGGCGCGGCGCCCGCCGGTCGATTCCGACGGGCGCCACCCGGGCGGCTCACGAATAAGCCGAGTTCTGTCTCCACCTCCTTACGGTGGCAGAGGGGGTCATTCCTCTACGGACGGCCTCACGACCGCCCTCCAGCGACCTACCCGGGACTCAGGCGGAGCGGGCCGCTCCTCGTCCCCTATGTGGTCTTGCTCCGAACGGGGTTTACCGTGCGACCCACCGTTACCGGGGGCCCGGTGCGCTCTTACCGCACCCTTTCACCCTTGCCTGTGCCGTCCCGTTGCCGGTCGGGCCATCGGCGGTCTGCTCTCTGTGGCACTCTCCATCGCCTCACGGCGCCCGGGCGTTACCCGGCGTTCTGCCCTGCGGAGCTCGGACTTTCCTCCCGCACCGCACGAAGCGGCGCCGGCGACCCTCACTCGCGAGCCTCCAGCAATATACACCGGGGCCCGCTTTCCGGGGGTACTCGCCAGAACCGGACCTCCGCGAAATGCCGACGGGGGCGCCGGCCGAAGCCGGACGCCCCCGTGGCTGTCCCTGCGAGGGACATACTTCCGTACGAACTACATCAGTTGAACGAAGCCGACTCGAAGTTGCACAGGCTCTCGTCCGTGTAGTTCGGGTTGTTCAGCTCGTCGAAGTCCACCGGGAACACCACGTCGTCCCCGTAGACGTCCGACCCGGACCCGTCGTCCTTGTAGTAGACGCCGGTCGGATACACCTGATCCTGCGGCAGCCCGTAGTTGGCCACGAGCCGACGAAGATCACCCATACGGTGCCCCGTGAGGAACAGCCAGTAGGCCCGCTCCGTGAACAGGAGATCACGGCGAGCATCCGGTGTACCCGGATCCGTGAGCGGCGCGAGCGACGCACCGTCGGGAAGTGTGTACTCCGGCGCGAGAATGGCCATGTTGGCCGCCAGATTCGCCCGGAGCCCGTTCAGGATGCTGATCATCTCACCGGGGTTCGACTCCAGAGCAGCCTCGGCCTCGATCAGACGCGCCTCGATCCCCGTCGCGAGCGGAAGATTCGACTCCCTGGTCACGTAGCGAAGGGAGTTGAACGCATCGAAGTCCGCGACGAACCCACCGCGCGAATCGTCGTACAGCGGCAGTCGCGGGTCACCATCCTGAATGATCTCGTTGCCGGCGGCACCCTCCGATCCTGCGGCGGAGGCGTAGATCGTCCCGGCGGAACGGTACGGGAGCCCGTTGGCCCCCTCGGACTCGGGAATCGAGTACCGGCGAGCGTCCGCCAGACCCCAGACTCCGTTGTTGGCGCCGTTCACGGAGTGACGCGAGTAATAGACGTAGTCGTCCGGCACACCGGAGACCGCCGCCGCCGCCTCGGCGTACTGCCCGAGGTTGAGCAGCGCCCGACCCTCTGCCAGCGCGGAGAGGTTACTCCCAGCCGCCTCGCCGGCAACCGCGATCGCCTGCTGGAGGGTGGCCGCCGAACTCTGCGGCTGGCCGAACTCGAAGGTGCCGTCCTCGTTGACGAACGACACGGGGGCCGAGGCGCAATACGCCTCCCCGAGCATCACCAGAGTATAGGCTTCGAGGCCCTTCATCTCCGCATAGCGCGGATCCGACGAGCTCTCGAATTCCACGATCGCGTCCGAGGCCTCGATGAGTGCCCACCGCGCCTGGTGAATGTTGATATAGGTGCCATCCGAGGTGTTGCCCTGCGAGATGGCGAAGTTGTCGCGACGGTCGGTACGGTTCCGCGTGGAGAAGCTCCCCGCGGCCCGGTACTCGTCCGAGTACAGCGCAGTCACCGAGACGAATGACTCACCGGCGGAAAACGCGTTGATGAACTCGCTGCGCGCACCGTTGATGATCGCCCCGAGCAGCGCAGGATCCTCCAGCGTGGACGGGTTGACCCGGTCCGGGTCTTCCACCTCGAGCAGGTCGTCGATGTCACACCCCGAAAGCAGGACGGACCCGGCGATCAGCGCGACGCCCGCGATGCGGGACATTCGGTTGGTCATGAAATTCATTGGTCAGTCCTCCCTCAGAACCGGTAGTCGAGGCGAAGCAGAAGCGTCCGCACCGGCGCCTGTGTATTGAATTCGCTCTGCGAGAAGTTCGCGCTCGCGCCGCCCTCGTTGGTCTCCGGGTCGAGCCCGGTGTAATCCGTGAAGGTCGCGAGGTTGCGACCCGCGAGCGTGAGGGAAAGACCCTCCAGCTGCGGGGCGTTCTGCGTCACGAACGACGGCATGTCGAACGCGATCGAAAGCTCACGCCACCGCCAGAAATCCGCCTCCTCGACGTACCCGAAGGCCGTACCGAGGAAGGAGTCGGCGATGTACCGTGCCTGGTTCTCGAGCGACGTGTTGGGATCGCTACGGGCTGCGCAGACGGATGTCTGCTGACAGCGGAACGCGAAGGAGTCGTTACCGGTGTAGTGGCCGCCACGACCCTCGAACAGCGTCGAGACCGTGATCCAGTTCGAGATCCGGAGGTCGCCGAAGATCGACCGGTTCCACGTCGGGAGCGACGGTCCGATGTACTCGTCGCCGTCACCCGACACCGTGACATCGCTCACCTCGAGCAGACCGTCGCCGTCCGGGTCGGAGTACGTGTAGCTCTCCTGCCAGAACCCACCGGCGGAGAAGCCCTCCTCGTGTCGCTGGAGACCGCGGTTGAAGATGATCGGGTCGATCCCCTCACCCAGCGTCTCGATCTCGTTGCTGAGAGAGGCGTTGGTGAACCCGACATTGAAGCCGATGAGGTCGGACTGATACACATCGAGGTTCAGCGTGAGCTCCGTACCGGAGTTCCGAATCTCGCCGAGGTTGTCGAACACCGTCGTCGTGAGACCCAGCGAGCCGGGAAGACGGCGTGCGATGAGCGCGTCCGACGAGCGCTTGTTGAAGTAGGTGAAGTCGACACCCAGCCGGTCGTCGAACAGGCCGGCGTCGAAGCCGAATTCGTACTCTCTGGACGTCTCGGGCTCCAGGAAGGGATTCCCCTGGGCATCGAGAACCACGCCCGGCTCGTCGCCGGCCGCCGTGGCCACCGTGGCCGGCTCGAAGAGCGTGACCGCGTCACGGAAGTCCGGACGCAGGCCCGACTGCCCCCACGCGCCACGTACCCGAAACTGGCTCAGGAAGTCGATCTCCGGAAAGAACTCCTCTTCACCGAGCACCCAGGAAAGCTGGGCGGACGGGAAGTAGGCCAGGCCGAAGTCGGTACCGAAGGCGGAGTTGTCGTCCGCACGCAGCGCGGCCGTGAGGAACACCCGGTCGCGCCAGCCGAATTCCTGCGTGGCGTAGAGGCCGAACGTCTTGACCTCGAAGAAGTCCTCGTCGATGCCGAACTGCTCCGACGTGGTTCCGCAGGAGCTGGTTCCCGCCACGAGCGCGACGCCGAAGCACTCGGTCCGATTCGATGTCTGCTGGTCGTACTGCGCACCGACCGTCGTGGTCGACTGAAGCTCCGGCGAGAGCTCGAAGGCCGCCGTCGCGGACCCGATCGCCGTGTAGACACGGAAATTGGTCCGGTCCGATTCACGCGTCCCGAGACGGTTGTTCGTCCCGAAGATCGCCTGCGGCCCATTCGGCTGAACCTCGGCGATATCGTGCTGCGCCGTGAAGTCGATACCACCCGTACCGTTCAGGGTGAGCCATTCGGTCGGGCGCCAGTTGAGGCGGGCGCTCGTGATCACGCGATCGACCTCCTGCGCTTCGAACTGCGCCGCGAGCTCCGTCGGACCACGCCCGAAGCCATAGTTCGAACGAGAAATCGACCCGTCGTCGGTCGTGATCAGGTTCGGGTAGCCGAACAGCGTATTGAGAATCGGGCTGTTGGCGTTGTTGTCGTTGCCGTTGAAGCGGGTCCGGTTGTCGGTGTAGCCGAATGAGAGGCCGAGGTCGGCATTATCGCCGAGCGTCGCGTCGAGGTTACCCCGGACGTTGATCCGATCCTGACTGTTGAAGGAGATGATCCCCTCCTCGTTGTCCACCTGTCCGGACACATAGAAGGTGACCCCCTCGTTTCCGCCTCGAACCGTTGCCGTGTAGCGCTGGCGCTGGCCGGTCTGGAAAAAGGTGGCAGGACCCTGATCCAGGCGGTTCCCGAAGGTCTCGTCCTGTGTGCAGAGCCCGGAGGCCGCCGCGCGATTTTCGCACGTCGACACGGCATCGCCGTTGAAGATGCCGTTCGCCGTGAAGATCGGAGCACCCGGATCGTCGATCTGGACCGATCGGAAGTTGGTCGGATACGGAGTCTGATCCTCGAGGGTCCCGGTCTCCGCGGAGAACTCCCATCGGGTTTCGCCAGGCGCCCCCCGCTTGGTCGTGATCAGGATCACGCCATTCGCGGCAGCCGTTCCGTAGAGCGCCGCAGCGGCCGGACCCTTCACGACCTCGATGTTCTCGATGTCGGAGGGGTTGATGTCGTTGAGCCGGGAAGCTTCCTGGCCGCCCAGACCCTCCGAATAGTCGTTGGTCGAGATCTGGATCCCGTCGAGGAAGATCAGCGGCTCGTTGGACAGCGAGAGCGAGTTGGCGCCGCGGATCCGAATCCGCTGCCCCGTCCCGGTCGTCCCGTTGATGTCACCGAGGACCACGCCGGCGGTCCGGCCACTCAGTGCATCGCTGAACGAGGTGATCGGGGTGGCATTGAGCTCCCCGATGTCGATCTGCGCCACATTGGCACCCAGTTCGCGAGCGCGCTGCTGACGACCCGTCGCGGCGTTCACGACGATCCCACTCAGGCCGATGGCCGAGGTCGAAAGCGTGAAGTCGGCCACGGCCGGCGCGCCTTCCTGCACGTCGACCGCCTGCTCCCCCTGGGAATATCCGATGATGATCGCGCGCACCCTGCGTTCACCGAGTGCGACACCAGGGATCAGATACCGACCGTCGGCGTTCGTGAGCGCGCCCTGATTCGTCCCGACGATGACCATCTGGGCGCCCGTGAGGGGCTGCCCGGTCTCGGCGTCGCGGACGGTTCCGGTCACGCTGCCGGTCTGGGCTTCGAGTGGCGCGGATGCGCCGAAGAGCCCGACCAGCAGGGCGACCGTGAGAGACGAACGTGTCAGTCTCATGAGTCTCCTCCTGTCGTGTGAAATCATGCGGCCGCACACGCAGAGCGCGCCGGACGCCGTCACGAAACCGTACCGGTTCCGCTATCCGACAGTGAGGGTACGACGGACCTTACACAAGTGCAAACATTTCTTGCTCGGGCGTCAGCCCCCGGCGGCCGATCCGCGCGTCGTGGTGATGAGAACGGCTCCGTTCCCCCCCGCGGCACCCATCGTGGGGGTGGCCTGACGGGCGGTCAGGACCTGCATGAGCTGAATGTCGTGCGCAGGCATGTTGCGGAGCGCCCCGATGCTGTTCGACACCCGCGCGCCATCCACGACGACCACGACCTCCGGGTTGAGCATGATCGAGCCGACCCCTCTGCTGACGACCCTGGCACGGTTTCCGTAGCCCGTGTTCTGCACCAGCAGATGGGTCCGGATCCGCTGAAGCGCTTCGAGGGCGTCGCGGGCACCCGACCTGTCGACATCCTCTCTGGTGATGACGTCGGCACCCTGAACCATCCCGTCCGGTCGATCACCGGCCGCGACTCCGGCGCAGGAGGTGAGGGCGAGCAGCGCCCCGAGGGTGAGCGTGAACTGGCGTGCGATCATGGTGGCTCCCGGTCCGAATTTCTCGATTCCGCGCCCGCGGAACCTGCACCATTAATGGTCGGTGGGCTCCCCGGCGCGCCAGTATTTCGTCTCGCCGGCCACGCGGAGCCGCCGGAGACAGAGCCAACCGACGACCGCGAGCGCCGTGTTGGCCAGGGCGACCCCCGGCCGGAGCAGCAGGGCGCCGCCGACGGCGAACATCGCCCCGAAGAGCAGCGCGAGTCCCGCCGCGGAGCGCGCGAGGTCGAGGCCGAGCGGGTGGGCCGGGGGCAGGCCGGTGGCGACCCGCTGGCGTTCCCAGCCCGGTCCCCCCGGTCGCACGCGACGGTAGAAGGCGTTCAGCGTGGTCTCGTCTTCGGGTGGGGTGAGCCACATGACGACGATCCAGACGATGGCCGAGAGTGCGGCGGTCACGCTGATTCTCAGGCCGAAGTCGTCGATCTGAAGCAATGGAACGACGGAGGTCGAGAGCCCGATCACGAACCCCGCGAGCATCGCCGCGAGCTCGGTCCAGGCATTCACGCGCCACCAGAACCATCGCAGCATCAGGACCGCGCCGGGTCCGGTTCCGACGGCGATGATCAGGCGGAACAGCGTCGTGACGTTCTCCGCCTGGAAGGCGGCAGCTGCGCCGAGAATCGTCACGACGACCGATGCGACGCGCCCCGCGAGGACCTGCTCGCGATCGGACGCCTCGGGGCGCATGAACCGCACGTACACGTCGCTCGTCAGATAGGAGGCGCTCCAGTTGATGAGCGTGCTGACCGTGCTCATGAAGGCGGCGATCAGCGACGCCACGACCAGGCCGAGCAGTCCGGCCGGGAGGAAGTCCAGCATGAGGCGGGGGTACCCGAGCTCCCGATCGGGCAGGTCCGGGTAGATGACTACCGCGGCGAGCGCGACGATCACCCATGGCCACGTCCTGAGGACGTAGTGCAGGAGGTTGAAGAGCCAGGCGGCACGCTCCGCATCCTCCTCTGAGCGGGCCGCGGCGAGCCTCTGCACGAACTCGCCACCCCCGTCCGATCGCCGAAACGCCCACCACTGCACGAACACGTAGGCCAGGAAGGTGGTCGACGAGATCCCGGCCACCGTGCTCCACAGCGTGCTTCCGTCGAAGGACAGCGGGGTGAAGGCGAGCAGGTCCACGCCCTCGACCGCCTCCACACCCCGGACCAGCGCGCCGAGTCCGCCCAGATGGGACACGGCCGCCACCGCCACCAGTATGGCGCCGAGGAGCCCGAGCACGAACTGGATGAAGTCGGTCACGACGACCCCCCACAGCCCGGCGATCCCCGCGTACATCAGCACGAAGGCGGCGACCACCACCACGGTCCACAGCCGCGTGGACGGGCCGGCCTCGATTCCGAGTCCCGGGAGGATCTCGAGGGCCTCGATCACCTTCACCATGGCCAACATGGCGAGGCCGATCCCGATCGAGCCCAGCACGATGGCGTAGAGGAAGCCCTTCATGCCCCGCAGGACGGCGGCCGCCCGGCCGCCGTACCTCAGCTCGCTCAGCTCGTTGTCGGTCACCACCTCCGCCCGCGACCAGAGACGCGCGAAGAGGTAGAGGAGAAGGAGGTGAGCAACCGCGAAACTCCACCACTCCCAGTTGCCCGCGATGCCTCGGGTGCCGACCACCCCCGCCACGTACAGCGGGGTGTCGATGGAGAAGGTGGTGGCGGCCATCGACGTGCCCGCGAGCCACCAGGGCATGGTCCGACCCCCGACGAAGAAGTCGACCATCGACCCGGAGCCCCGGCGCGCGAGGGCGAGCCCCGCGGCGAGCGTGCCGATGAGGTAGACGGCGACGACCGCCCAGTCGAGTCCCGTCATGCGGACGAGTCGGCTGCCGACCCGGGGTCGGGCTCGGGGTCGTGACCGGGGTCGCGCTCGGAGTCGTGACCGGGTCCGGGCCTGGAGTCGTGACCGGGTCCGGGCTCGGAGTCCCGACCGGCGTCGCTGCTCGTGTCGGGGCTGGAGCCGGACGCGGAACCCAGGAGCCGCTCGGCCGCCGCACGCTGCATCGGCGCCTCGCCGCCCCACGCCAGCCAGACCGTCGGGCCATCGGGAATGTCCGCGACCACCCGCGGTCCCCCGAACACGACCACATGAGTGGGTCCGGACGCATCGTCGAGCGCCTCCGCGAGCTCACGGACCGCGTCGTCGGACAACCCCGCCCGTCCCTTCCACCCCCGCGTGTCGGCCCAGAGTGCGAGTACCGTCGCGGCACCACGATCTCCCGGTCCGCGGTCCGCTCCGGCCCCGTACCGGCCCGCCTCCATCCCGTCCACGTCCCGCGTGCCACCCGGGCCCTGCATCCTGCTCAGGAACGGGTCCCGCGAGGGCGTCGGGTACGGCCCGCCGGCGTCGTCGTCCACCTCGACCACACGAATCGCGTGATCGGGTCCGGGAGGATCGAGCCGTCCCCGAACCCGTTCGACCGCGCCCAGCGCCCACCCCCGAGCCCGTATCCGGTCCGGCCTGCGTCCCACATCCGGGCCGACCCCACCCCCCTCATCCACCCCGGACGCCGCGACCCCTTCGGCCGATCCGGCCTCACGGCGGGCCGCAGCGTCCTCCGCGAGTCGCCTCAACCGGCCGGTGGCGTCCAGGAGCCGAGCACGCACGGCGGGGTCCCGCCCCGCCGCACGCGCGACGGCCGACTCGGCGACCTCCACCGACCTCGGGTAGATCAGCAGATCCATCCCGGCGAGCAGGGCTTCGACCGAGGTGGTGGCCAGATCTCCGGCCCCCGCCATCAGCATCGCATCACTCACGATGACCCCGTCGAAGCCGAGATCGCCCCGGAGGAGCTCGCCCAGCATCACCGGCGAGACGGTCGCGATCCGTCCGGTCGGGTCCAGCGCCGGCACGGCGAGGTGGCCCGGCATCACGACGGGGACTCCGGCGTCGACGGCCGCGTCGAAGGGGGCGAGTTCAGAGCTCACCACGGTCGAGTCGGCCGATACGACCACCTCCCCGACGTGGGAATCGGTCGTCGTCCTTCCGTGGCCCGGGAAGTGCTTCACGCAGGGGAGCGCTCCGCCCTGAAGGGCTCCCTCGACCCAGGCCCGGACGTGTCGAGCCGCCTCTTCGGGGTGGGCCGCGAAGGCGCGCGGACCCACGATGGGGTTGTCCGGAACCGACGCCACGTCGGCCACGGGGGCGAACACGATGTCGATTCCCAGCGCCCGTGCCTCGCGCGCGGTCAGATCCGCTGCGGCGCGTGTGACGTCCGGGTCGCCGATGGAGCCGAGTGCCCCCGCGGGCGGCAGTGGCGTCGCCCCGGCGAACTGCTGCCCCGCGCCACGCTCGAGATCGGCGCCGAAGAGAAGGGGACGGCTCGCGGCCCCGCGCAGTCGGTGCGTGAGCTCGGCGACGGCGTCCGCGGTGCCCCCGAACACGATGAAGCCGGCCACGCCGGAGGCGGCCAGCGTCTCGAGAGGGTCCGAAGTCCCCTCGGCGCGATAGCGGGAGCCGTCCCACCGCAGCGCGGGCATCAGAACCGCGCGAACCGAGTCAGGGGGCAGATCCAGCGGTGGCTCCGGGGTCGCGTCCAACGTCGAGTCCAGCGTCGAGGCCAACGTGGAGTCCAACGTCGGTTGGGGGGATTCGTCGGGTGGGATCGTGGCCGATAAGCGAACGGGGGCGGCGCGACCGCGCCACCCCCGCCCGTAGTGCCCCGCCAGGGACTCGAACCCCGAACCTAGCGATTAAGAGTCGCTTGCTCTGCCAATTGAGCTAGCGGGGCTGCGCTCCCGACATCCATCGGGAGCCTTCAAAGCTACCCAACCCCGCCAATCGGTCAACCGGGGCCGCCGTCCACACCATTCGACCTCAGTCGGCGGCGCAGTCGACCCGGGCCATGGTGAGCTGGAGCACGTCACCGTCGCCGGACGGTCCACCGTCGACGGTGATCTGAAGCAGGTCGTCCTGAATGCGCTGGTATCGGATTCGCTTCGGGTAGTCGTGGCTCGGGTCCTCGAACACGGCCCGCGTCTCCTCGACAAGATCCGTGAGGACGAACCGGGCCGGCGACTGTTCACCCCCCGGCCACACCTCCAGCACGATCTCGTCCACCTCGTCGGTGATGCGCTGAAACTCCCAGGATCCGATCTGGCCTCCGCGTGACGTGCGTGACCAGCCCAGCATCGTCCCGGCACCGTCGAGCGAGAAGTGCTCCTCGGCCGTCGGGCCGTCCACCGCCCCGCCGCGCCAGCACCCCTGCAGGAAGGCGAGCCGCTCGAGACCGGAGGACTGCGGCGGGGCGAAGCTGACACCCGGGATATCGTAGACCGGGTAGCCGGTTCCGCACGCCGCGAGCGGCGCGAGCATCAAGAGGACGAGTACTGTACGAATTCGCATGCTGCTCTCCCACCACATAGAGGATATCCCGACGCGGGACGCGATCAGTAGGCCGCGATCCCGGTGATTGTCTGCCCGAGGATGAGCGCGTGCACGTCGTGCGTCCCCTCGTAGGTGTAGACCGACTCGAGGTTCGCCATGTGGCGCATCGAATGGTACTCGACGAGGATGCCGTTTCCGCCCAGCAGCCGCCGAGCCTCGCGCGCGCACTCGCAGGCCATGTCCACATTGGACCGCTTGGCCAGGGAGACCTGGAAGGGCGTCATGGTCCCCTCGTCCTTCAGCCGTCCGAGCTGATACGCCACCAGCTGGGCCTGGGTGATCTTCGTCAGCATCTCCGCCAGACGGACCTGCTGGATCTGCTTTCCCGCGATGGGCCCGCCGAACATCACGCGCTCGCCCGCATAGGAGCGCGCTTCGTCGAAGCACGCCATCGCGGCACCGACCGTGCCCCAGGCGATTCCGTACCGGGCCTGGGTGAGACACTGCAGGGGATGCTTGAGTCCCCGGTCGGTCCCGGGCATGAGGGCCGAATCCGGCACCTCGACATCCTCGAGGTGGAGTTCGGAGGTGTCGGAGGCGAGCAGAGACAGCTTGCCCTTCTGGTCCGTGGCGGTGAACCCGGGCGCGTCGGTGGGCACCAGGAAGCCGCGGATCGACTTCGTGTCCCCGATCTCACCCGTCTGGGCCCAGACGACGGCCACATCCGCCATCGATCCGTTCGTGATCCACATCTTGGTGCCGTTCAGCAGCCACCCGTCGTCGGTCTTCCTCGCGGTGGTGATCATGCCGCCCGGGTTGGACCCGTAGTCCGGCTCCGTGAGCCCGAAGCAGCCGATCTTCTCACCGGTCGCCAGCTTCGGCAGCCACTCCCTTCGATGCTCCTCGGAGCCGAAGGCGAAGATCGGATACATCACCAGGGCACCCTGCACGGAGGCGAAGGACCGCACACCCGAGTCGGCCCGTTCCAGCTCCTGCATGATGAGTCCGTAGGCGACATTGTTCAGCCCGGCGCATCCGTACTCCTCCGGAAGGTTCGCACCGAACATGCCCAGTTCGCCCATTTCGGGAATCAACTCCCTCGGGAAGCGGCGCTCGATGTACGCGTCGCCGATGATGGGCATCACGCGATCCTCCACCCACTGGCGGACGGTATCGCGGATCATGCGCTCCTCTTCGGAGAAGCTCGAGTCGAGATCGTAGAAGTCGACGCCTTCGAAACCACTCATACGGGGGAATCCGGGGACTGCGTGAGAAGGGTGGTGGAGCTGCTGGGGTCGGGGGGCGACGCGTCCGCATCTTGAGGCAAGCGGCTTCGCACCGCTACCCCCCGAATCAACGGCGAACGAGCGTCGAATTGTACTCGTGGGAGGTTCGTCGCTCTCCGTACTGAACCAGGCGCTCGATGGAGCGGACCTGCTCGGCGCCCTCGTCGGCCAGCGCGTGGCCTACATGGTTCCTCGCGGTCTTCCAGGTGATGTCGTTCAGCGTCGTCCGTTCGAGCAGCACGGAGGCGATCTCGGTGTCCGATGTCGTGACCGTGCGGACGCGTACGCCCGCCAGCCCGGGATGGTCCCGGAGGAGTTCCTCGGTGGCGGGCGAAAAGATGTGAATGTACGGCCCCATCTTCGCCCAGAGGGAGCCCCCGCGCCGCAGATCGTTCGAGCGCTGCACGACGGTGACCACCGCGACGTTCCCGTTCATCTCCACACTCTGGACCGATGGGCTGGTGTAGTAGCCCGCGGCGGCGGAATCGGTCGGCAGCGTCAGGTCCTCGGACCCCTGGCAGGCGCCGGCGGCGATGGCCACGGCGAGGCCGAGGAGCAGGACGAACCGTGAACGCGGTCGGTCGGAGCGTACCTGCGGGAGGTGTGCGGTCATCGTGCGTCGTCCATCGTGCGGGCGTCGTCCATCGTGCGGGCGTGATCCTTCGCGTCGAGCGCGAGCAGGTCGGAGGTCGGGAGTCCGAGGGTCGGTGTGTCGGGTGTGGACATGTCGAGCGTGGAGATATCGAGCGTGGCGACCCCCTCGCCCCCCGATGCCGGCTGCAGGGCACGTGCCAGATTGTCCATGAGACGGGCGAGTGTCGCGGGCGAGTCGGGATCACCCTCGGCCTCCACCGTCGCGAGCCAGAGCACGCGGCCCGTACGGAGATCCATCAGCGAAGCCATGGCCTCGAGACCCGCGTCGACCTCGGTTCCGGCCGGCCGGCGAACGACGGAGAGCGGAATCAGCGCCACCGTGGCGTCCGTCAGGGCGGCCACACGCCTCAGCATGCCATACACCGGGTCGCCGACGCGGGTCACCTCCGCCTGGAAGAACATGTCGATCGGCAGTCGGTCGATCGGGATCTCCATGACGGAGCGGCCCATGAGCCGATCGAGCTCCTCGGGGCCCACCCAGTCGATCCCTCCGGCGCGGCCCTCGAGCGCGAACCGAAGCTCGCGATCGACCGCCTCGCGGGGCAGCTGGGGACGCTGTACCGGAAGCAGAAGCGCCTCCTGCCCGCTCAGCATCGGGAGTCCGCCGCGCTGCTCGCCGGGATCGGGGGGTGCGGCTGGAGCCGAGGCACACCCGACCACGCCCAGAACGATCGCGAGGACACCAGCGCCACAGAGGCGACTGCGCCGCACGTCAGCCCTGGTCGTCATCCGCCTCGCCATCCCGCTCCGGATCGAAGGCGAGGGCCGCCGAGTTGATGCAGTACCGCTGCCCGGTGGGCTGCGGACCGTCGGGAAAGATGTGACCCAGGTGCCCATCGCAGGTCGCACAGACCACCTCGGTCCGCACCATTCCGTGGGACGTGTCGCGCAGCATGCGGACGTTGTCCGAGTCGATCGCGTCGTAGAACGACGGCCAGCCGCAGCCGGACTCGTACTTCGTGTCGGCCGAGAAGAGCTCCGTCCCGCACCCGCGGCAGCGGTACATGCCGGGGCGCTTCTCGTCGACGTACGCTCCCGTGAAGGGACGCTCGGTCGCCGCCTCGCGCAGCACGCGATACGCCGTGTCGTCCAACTCCTCGCGCCACTCCCGATCCGTCTTGTTCATCCCTCTGTCCCATCCTGCGGTCCCATCCCGGCCGGTGCCATCCCGCCGGCGTGATCTCGCCTCCTTGAAGTCCTGAACCCCCTGAAAGGTCCCCGCCTCCACCATCGATCTCGACCCGGCGATCCGGCGCACGGGCTGGCCCGTCGACGGCCGGTGTCGCAGGTTGGCGGTTCTCGACGCGGGAACGGACCGGCGGGTGCCGGCTGCCTCCCTCAACGACTCCTTCGCGAACATGGGGCCGCACACGATGGCACGATCCGACGCCACGGAGGACTCCGGACTGGACGCGCTCCAGTACCGGGTCTGGGACGACATGGAGTGGGAAGATGTGACCGACTCGATCCGTCGGAAGCTGATTCATGGACCGCGCATGATGATCGCGCAGGTGTTTCTCGACGAGGGCGCGATCGTGCCGAAGCATGCGCACGAGAACGAGCAGATCACCTACATCCTCTCGGGTGCGCTCCACTTCAGGCTCGGCGAGGAGCTCGAGCACGAGGTGACGGTCCGTGCGGGCGAGGTCCTCTACATTCCGGCCAACCTCCCCCACCAGGCGGTGGCCCTCGAGGACACGCTCGATCTCGACGTGTTCGATCCCCCGCGAGCGGACTGGCTCGATGGACGCGACTCGTACTTCCACCGCACCGACTGATGGATCTCGGACTGGACGGAAGGGTCGCGCTCGTCGCCGCCTCCTCGCGCGGCCTGGGACGCGCGATCGCGGAGGAGCTGGCGCGGGAGGGCTGCGACCTCGTGATGTGCGCGAGATCCCCCGACCCTCTGGAGGCTGCTCGATCGGACATCGAGGCGGCGACGGGCCGCCGCGTCGTGGCTCGACCCACCGACGTCGCCGACGCCGATCAGGTCGACGCGCTCGTGGCGTTCGCAGTCGAGACCTTCGGGCGGGTCGACGTCCTCGTGACCAATGGAGGCGGGCCGCCGCCCGGAGGGATCGAGGACCATGGGCTCGACGCCTGGCGAGCTGGCGCCGCGGTCACGCTCGAGAGCGTCATCGGGCTGACCAGGGGAGTCCTTCCGGGAATGCGCGAGCGCGGCTGGGGACGCATCCTCAACGTCACGTCGATCGCCGTGAAGCAGCCGGTCGACGGGCTGCTGCTCTCGAACAGCCTGCGGGCCGCGGTGACCGGGTTCGCGCGCACCTTGGCCAACGAGGTCGCCGCAGACGGGATCACGGTGAACAACCTCATGCCGGGCTACACGAGGACCGAGCGCCTCGACGAGCTGGCCGGCCACATCGCGGACAGTGGCGGCGGCACGCCGGCGGACGCCTTCGAGGGGTGGGCGTCACAGGTACCCGCCGGGCGGGTGGGCGAACCTCGGGAGTTCGCGGCGCTGGCGGCCTTCCTCGCCTCGGACCGCGCGAGCTACATCACCGCGCAGTCGATCGCGGTGGATGGCGGCTGGATCCGCTCCCTGCTCTGAGAACGACACGGCACACGCCAACACGGCACCACACGGTACCACACGGAGAACACACAGATGTCGGGCACACTCGAAGGATCGGACTGGATCTGGAAGGAAGGCGAATTCGTCGCATGGGAGGACGCTCGGGTGCACCTTCTCTCCACGGCGGTTCAGTTCGGAACCTCGATGTTCGAGGGTATCCGCTGCTACGAGACGCCCGAGGGGCCGTCGATCTTCCGACTCGACGCGCACATCCGGAGGCTGCTGGACTCGTGCAAGATCTACCGCATGCAGCCGGAGTGGACGGCGGCGGAAATCCGCGACGCCTGCCTCGCGACCGTGTCGGAGAACGGACTGCGGGACTGCTACGTTCGCCCCATGGTGCTGCGGGGGTACGGCGCCATCGGGCTCGACGCCCGACCCTCCCCCATCGAGACCTGGGTGGCATGCTGGCCGTGGGGCACATACCTCGGCCCCGAGGCGCTCCAGCAGGGCGTGGACATCTGCACGAGCTCGTGGATGCGGGCGCACCCCAACACCTTCCCGGTCGCGGCCAAGGCGGCGGGCAACTACCTCAACGCCCAGCTGATCAAGTCCGAGGCCGTGGCCAACGGGTACGCGGCCGGCGTTGCGGTCTCGCCATCCGGCCTGATCAGCGAGGGGGGCGGACAGAACATCTTCCTGGTGCGCGACAACATGCTCATCACGCCCTTCCTCGACGGGTCGTCGCTGCGCGGCATCACGCGTGACGCGGTGGTGAAGATCGCCGCCGACCTCGGGTACGAGGTGCGCGAACAGCACGTGCCCCGCGAGTCGCTCTACATCGCCGACGAGCTGTTCTTCACCGGTACGGCCACCGAGGTGACCCCGATCCGCAGCGTGGACCGGATCGAGATCGGCGAGGGAAGGGCGGGACCCGTCAGCCTCGCCATCCAGGAGCGCTACTTCGCGATCGTTCGGGGTGAGGCGGAGGATCCGCACGGGTGGAGGACCATCGTCCCGGACTGACGAGGCCGGAACGCCCGAGGGGCGCGGACGACTCGAGGGGCAGCCGCCGGAGCGCCGAGGTAGAGCGGCGGGAGAGCCGGGGGAGAGCGATCAGCCGCCGAGCAGGCCCGACGAAAGCCCGAGCGGGTCGTCCCCGCCCTCTTCCGCGTCCGTCGCGGAGGGGGGGGCGGAGGGGTGGCCGGCGGAGAAGGCGCCACCCGTCCGCAGGTCGAGGTCGACCGCGTCGAGCATCTCCGCCATCGCCTTCTCCCCCTTCCGCTGTCCCCAGCGGTAGGCACGGCGCCAGCCTCGTTCGGTGCCGAACCAGCCGGCGATGGCGGCGGCGGCCCCGACCCCGAGCATCGCCACCGCCTCGACCGGCCCCGCGAGCGCCAGGAGGCCTCCGGTGAGGAGGCTCCCGGCGGCGCCCGCCCC